>Ga0334889_1003843_pt1 | contig 14187 bp, 13 predicted proteins | sample GraSluR1_MG_2_FD_207222 | JGI IMG/M metagenome (GOLD analysis project Ga0334889, IMG submission 207222) | Sludge microbial communities from methane-producing bioreactor in Wageningen University, Netherlands - Granular Sludge_8_08-R1 | ecosystem: Engineered > Bioreactor > Anaerobic > Unclassified... | reverse complement strand
CGCAGGCGCCCCAGACGGCCGTACTCGGCCAGCAACACGGACAGGACATCATCGCCGAGTTTTTCGCCGACCGTGGGCGCCGGCCACGCGGCCAGATCCGGTCGGCCTGCCAGGAACGCGCGGAACAGCGCCTCCGCCGCAGCGAACGCGTCGGCGGGCGCCAACTCGGCGCCGATCATCGGCGCGACGGTGACGCCGCCCAGGGCTACGATGTCAGCTGCGGCGAGCCGCCGCGCGAACTCGGGGTCGGTGTTGATCACCTTGACGCGAGTAGAACACCCCGCCAGCAGCGCGAGCGATACCAGCAGGACCAGCCGAAGCCGCGGCCGGGCCGCGGTCGGCTCACCGGGATATTGCGTGCGCATGGCCACCTCCGGTGTCGCGGCTATTCGTTGCTCGGCCCGATCGGCGGTTCGGCGCCCGGCCACACCTCGGCGCGGAATGCCGCCGCCATCGCCAAGAACAAGCGCCCCCACGTCTGGACCGACGCGGCCGCAGCGCCCGGCGCGAGCAGCAGATCACTGGCCAGGATCGGGGCGTCCTCGTGATCGAGGTAGGCGCGGCCGAAACGCCGCGTCGCATTCCAACGCGCGATCAGGCGCGGATCGCCGCGACCCAGGCTCGTGAACGGAAACACGGCCTGCAGGGTGGTTCCGTCGTCCTCGAGAAAGACCAGCACCTGCTCGCCGTCACCGCGCAGCACGACCGAGCCGGCATCCAACCGCACCGCGACCAGGTCGCCGGCGGACAGCAACAAGGCCACGGTCTCGGCGGTCACGGGCAGGTCGACGACGGCGGCATCTGCCGGGCGCGTTTCGCTCGCGGGCGCGGGCGCTGGCGCGGGCGCCGTTTGCGGGGCGCGGTCGCCGCGTGAACCGCCGCAGCCGCACGCTATGAGCATCCCGGCCAAGGCGAGCACAAGGGCGAGCGCACGGGCCAGCGCCGCGGAAGCGGGCAAACGTCTTTTCATCCGCCATACTCCAATTCGTAGTCCGCCATAGCGGCCCGCACCACCGCGAACGCTTCCTCACAGCCGTAGACGCCCAGCACCGTCAGCGCCGACGGCTGGCCGGGAATCAACTTGTAGGTGGCGAAGTAGTGGCGCAGGCGCTCGATCAGCGCCGCCGGCAGCTCGGCGATGTCCTGGACTTCGCCCCACACGTTGTCGTTCTGCAGGACCGCGACAATCTTGTCGTCCGCTTCGTCGTGATCGACGCACCGCAATCCGCCGACGACGCGGGCGCGCAGCAGGATCTCGGACTTGTCGATCGGCCGCTCGCTGATCACACAGATGTCCAGCGGATCGCCGTCGCCGCGTTTGGCCTCCGGCGTCAGCCGGCCGACCTGGTCGCCGCAATAGGTGCGCGGGATGAAACCATACAGCGCCGGCGGCTGGCTGCTGGTGCGCTGGGGGCGATCGACGACCAGGTAGCCGGTTTCCTTGTCGACCTCGTATTTGACGAGATCGTAAGGCGAGATCTCGATGTAGGCGGTCACCAGGTGCGGGGGATCCTGGCCGACCTCGAGGCCGTGCCAGGGATGCGGTCGCCAGCGAAAGAACTTCTGCGGAAACGGCATGCGTCGACCTCGGTGCTAAGGAATCAAGCCGGACTCGGGCAAGAGCGGCGACATGCCCAGCCCCCAGGCCAACAGCAAGGCCAAGAGCGCCGCCGCCGTCATCACCGCGCCCGTCGACCATGATAGCGCCGGGCCCGCTGCGTCGCCGGTCGGCGCGCGATCCCCATCCAGGCGCCACAGGTCGACCAGCGGCCGCAGGTATACCCAGCAACCCAGCAAGGTCCCCACCAGGACCAACGCCGCGCCGGGATAGTGGTCGGCCGATAGCAGCACCTGCAGGAGTGCGAAGCGCGGGCGCCAACCGGCCAACGGCGGCAACGCCGCCAGACCGACGAGCAAGCTGGCGAACACATACGACACCAGGTGCCGGCGCCGCTCGGCCGTGGTCAGGCTTTCGACCGAGCGCACAATGAGCAGCGCGCCGAGCTGCGCCGGGGCGAACACGAGCAAGAGCTGCAGGGGAGCCGATCCCGGAGCGGTTCCGCTTGTGGAGCCGGCAACCAGAAAACCGGTCAAAGCCAGACCGACCTGACCAGTGGCGGCCCAGACGAGGCGGCGCTCGAGCGTCGGCTGCACCAGCGCCGCCAGGAATCCCCCCAGTAACAGGATGCCGGCCGCCCAGGTCAGCCAACCCGCAGCCAGCGCCGCCGGCGGCGCGTCGGTCGACGTCTGAAAGAAACGCGTCAACAGCGCCGCCAACGCCACCGGCGGCACGGCGGTCAGCCAGGCGGAGAGCGCGGGTGCAAGGACCTCGCGGTGATCGCCGGCGGGACCGGCGGCGGCGAAACGCCCCGGCTCGCCGAGCAGCGACAGCGCCAGACCGACGCCGCCGCAGCCGAGAAACGCAGCGAGCGCCCCGGCCGGCAGATACGGCCGCAGCGCGACGCGGTCGAGCAAACCGACAAGCTCCAGCGAACCGCTCAGACCGCTGGAGAGCGCCGCGCCGCAGGCGAGCAAGCCGAAGCCCAGGGTGGCCGTCAGGTGCCACCGCCGCACCGCCGGCCGGCCGGCCGGCGCCGCGTAGCACCAAGCGGCGAGACTGGCGCCCGACACCGCCGCGGCCACGGCCAGCAACAAGCCGCCGGCCGTGGCCGCTTCGCTCAACCAGATCAGGCCCAACGCCGACAAGGCCAACACCACACTTCCGCGATGGTCCGGCCGCGAGAGATTGAGCACGACCAGCAGCGCCGTCGCCAGGATCACCACTCTGGCCAGCGCCGCCGGCGGATCCACCACGAAGTGGTCGCCCAACGGCCGCAGCGCCAGGGCCGGCCCGACGCCCAGGTCCAGCCAGGACGCGAGCGCCAGCCACGTTGAGGCAGCCAGTCCGGCGGCGACCAGCAACCGCGGCCAGGGGCCCGGCCGCACGCTGGCGAGCAGTCCCAGCAACACGGTGGCGGCCAGCACGATCTCGGCGCGCCAGACTGCCGCGGCGACAGTGGGAACGGCAAAAACTTCGACCACGTCCACCATCAGCCTCCCACTACGCGAACCAGATAGGCCAGCGTCGCTCCGGTCAGGTCGGCCAGGGAGCGCGGGTAGACGCCAAGCCAGACCAGCAAGAGCGCCAGCGGTAGCAACACTGCCAGTTCACGGCCGAGCAGCGGCGGTGTCGCCTCCAGCCCGGGGGCCGGTTCCCCGAGGCACACCTTGAGGATCACGTGGCTGGACCAGCCCGCCGCCAGCAACAGACCTGCGACGGCGGCCAGCGCCGCCGCCGGATAGCTGCCCAGAGCGCCGGCGAGCGTCATCGCCACGCCCGGAAAGACCGCCAGTCCGGGCAACCCCCACGCCGCGAGCAGCGCCACGGTCAGCAGTCCGCCCAGGATCGGCGCGCGCTGGTAGAGCCCTCCCCAACGCTCGAGATCCAGGTGGCCGAGACGGTCGCGCATGCCGCCGGCCGCCGCGAACAGCATGGCATAGACCAAGCCGTGCGCGACCAGCAGGTGTCCCGCGCCCAACAGACCCGACCGTGCAAACGACCCCACGCCGACGAGCGCCACGCCGAGTAAACTGAAGCTGCCGTACCCCAGGATCACGGCGAGGTCGCGCCGCCCGAGCGCCGCCAGACCGCCGTGCACGGCCGCGATCGCGCCGAGGGTCATCACCAGCGGCCGGGCCCACGCCGCCGCGTCCGGCAGCACCGGCCAGGCCAGCCGCAGCAACCCGTAGAGCCCCAGTTTCGCGACCAGGGCAGCCGCCAGCATGGGTATGGCCAATGGCGCTGAGCGATGCAGGCGGGGCTGCCAGACATGCAACGGGAAGACGGGAACCACGACCGCGAAACCCAGCGCCAGTCCGCCGAAGATCCAGCGCCGCACACTCGGGTCGGCGAGCCAGAGGTCGTGGTTGGCCTGGTCGAGTTGCAACACCAGATTGAAGGTCGGGCCGCCGCTCAGCGGATTGACGACATGCTGGTGCAACGCCAGCAGCGCCAGCAGCATGGCGAGGGCACCCGCCTGGGAGAACAGCAGGAACTGCCGCCCGCTGCGCCGTCCCTCTTCGCCCCCCCATAGCGAGACCAGCAGGAACATCGCCACGATCACCAATTCCCAGAAGAGCCACAGCAGGGCGGTGTCGAGCGCACAGAGCGTGCCGAGCACGCCGGTCTCGAGCACCAGCATCAGGGCATAGAAACCCTTGACGCCCTCCTCCACGCTCCAAGCGACGAGCAAAGCCAGGAAGGCGACCAGACAGGACATCGCCACCAGCGGCAGGGAGAGTCCGTCGACGCCGAGGAAGTACTCGAAGCCCAGCAGCGGCGCCCAAGTGTAATGCTCGACGAACTGGAACGTCGTTTCGACGCGATCGAACCGCACGAGCAGCACGAGCACCTGCGCCAGCGGCAGCGCGGCCGTGCACAGAGCCACGGTCTTGATGGCCTCGCGGCGCGCAGGCGGCAGCAGGAAGATGGCCAACGCCCCGCCGAGGGGCAGCAAGATGATCCAGGACAAGCTGTGGGCTGGTAGCACGTCACTCCCTTCGGTCGCCCTGGCGGTCGCCGGTACGGCCGCCCAACGTCAACGTCCGATCAGACCCAATAGAGCCAGCAGCACGATCACCGCGACCGCCCAGGCGAGCACGGCGCCGGGCTGACCGCTCGCTGCGCGCGCGGCACCGCGTCCGGCCGCGCGCACGAGCGCCAGCGAACCCCAATCCCACGCGTCGAGAACGCGACGATCCAGCCACGCGAACAACCAACCGATCCCCAATCCCATCCAGCCCAGGCCTTCGGCGATACCGCCGAGCACGATCCGATCCAGACCCGCCGTCAACCGGCCCAAGCCGCGCAACATCGCTCCCGCAGCGGTCGCCAGCGGCACCCTGCCCTGTCCCACGCGCGCCACACCCGCCAGCCTGCCGAGCGGAGGGCGCCGTCTGACGACATCAGCCGGCAAGGTCGGTTGGCGGCCCAAATCGACCAGCCACCAGGACCAAACCCACAGCGACAGCACGATCGCCAGGAGCCGCAGCACCGCCGCGGCGCCGGTGACCAACACGAGACCGGCCGCGAACGCTGCGGCGAGCGTCGCCAGCGCCCCGCCCGCCAGCAAACACCGCCGCCAGGCCAGCGGCGCGCGAGGCAACGCGACATGCAATTGCACGAGCGCCATCCCGGCAGCGAGCAGCACGATGACCCCGGTCGTCGGCGTGGCGGCGGTCGCGCCCACCGACAACAACGCCGCCCAGTAACTCGCACCCAGCCAGGCGGCGCGACGAGCCGCTTGCCGTTCGCCCGCGCCGGCCGCCGCCGCCGCCAACGCGCCGACAGCGGCCAGCCAGTCCGCGACCGTCAGGTGCCAGGGCAAGAGCCAGACGGCCAGTCGCTGCCAGAGCACCAGGGCGGTTGCCGGATGCAGTCCCGCCAGCAGAAAGACCCGCACAACGGGCGGCGCGCCCGCCAGCCGCGCCGGCCACCAGGGCCAAGGCAGCAAGCCCAACCGGCAGACCACGGCCAGCAAGACTCCCAGCCCGGCCCAACCCAGCGCGCCGTCGGCAGCATCTGGCAGCCCGCTCAATGTCAATTCTTCCAGGCGGGCGCTGTCGGCGGCCAGGACGAGTGCGAGACCGCCCAGAGCCAGCGCCCAGCTGCCGGCGATCTCGACGAGGAAGACCTCGCGCGCGGCCGCGGCGGCTCGCCGGCTGCCGCTGGCGGCGACCAGTCCCGCCTGTAGGACGACACCCAGCACCCAGCACACCAACAGCACGACGAAGCTGCCGGTCAGCGCCAAGCCGACGGCGGCTAGGCCGCTCAGCACCAATCCCATCGCCCGGATCATCGCTGCGGCGGCTCCAGCGCCATGATCACCGCGACGCAGACGAGCACCGCGCCCAAGAACAGCACTTGCAGCACGGTGACCATCCCCGCCGTCGTAAGCACGCCGTAGCGCACGAGCGCGGTCAACGCGAGCGCCGCGCCGGCCAACAGCAGCGCGATGCCGGTCAGGGTGTCGCCGCGCCGACGGTCCAGCGCGGCGACCAGAACACCCCACGCCATCAACAAAACGCTAGGCACGAGCCAGATAGTCAGATTCGGCATGGTCATGGCGCGCCCTTCGGGTCACGACTTTCGTCGCTATCAGGATGGCGCGACGTGGTCTGCCCGCGATCGTCGGCCTGCCGCAGGTTCCAGGTCGCCGCCGCCAGGACGGCCGCCAACAACAAACCCGCGCCCAGCAGCAGCACGAGGTCGGCGGTCAATAGCCGGCCGGCAACCTCCGCCGTCATGGCATGGACATCGCTCGGCGTCAAAGGCCGCCAATCGACTCGCACCACCACCAGCAGCAGCAAGCCGCCGAAGACGCCCGCCACCAGGCCAAGTCCAGCGCGCAGCGTGCGGCCGGCCGGCGGCGAATGCGATTCGACCACTCCTTGAGCCAGCCACATCAGCGTGGCGCCGACTCCCAGCCAGGCGGCCGCGGCGAAGTCCGCGGCGAGCAAGACCAGGACCGCTCCCACCGCCACGACCGCACTCACCATGGCGCCCCTCGCGCTCATCACAACGCTGCTCCCGTGGCGGCCAGCCAGATCGCCGCGCCCACGCAGGCCCCAAGCGCCGCCAGCGGCAGTCGCCAGGCGAGATGAGCGGTCGCGCTCCAGGCCGGACACCGCCGCAACCAGAGGACCACGCCCAACACGACCGCAGTCTTCAAGCCGGTCTGCAACCAGGTGAGCCCGTCGAGCGCGGGCACGAATGCCCACCAGGCGCCGAGGTAGGCGACGGTGAACAGATGGGCCAGCACCAGCGGCAAGCCGGCCCGCAGCGAGGCGGCGAACAAGCCGTCGCGATCGCCCGCCGACGACGACGGCGGTGCGGGCCAGAGCGCGGCCACCGCGCAGAGATAGATCGCAGCTCCGGCGAGCAGGAACGGGTCCCGCAAAAGAAACCAGTTCCCGACTCCTCCCACCTGCGCCACGCCCAGGTCGCCCAGATGCAGGCCGGCAGTGCGCAAGACCAGCGGCGCCAGGCACAGCGTCAACGTCAGCAAGCCGCCGGCGGCGCGCGCAACCTCGGTCGGTCGCAAGGACAGGCCCGTCAAGGCGACAACCGCCAACACCAGCAGCCAGAGCAGTCCGGCGTCGAGATCCGCGGCCTGCCAACCATTGCCCAGCGGCAACAGCGCGGCGGCGCCAGCCAGCGCGGTCCACGCGAGCAACACCCGCGGCGATTCGCGCTCGCCGCATCGCCAGAGCGCGCCGAAGGCCTCGCGCGTCGGCACGGTTGCGCGGCTGAACCAGCCGGGACGCCGCGCCTGCATCCAACCGAGGCACCAGGGCCAGACGATCAAGACGCCGGCGGCCAGCAAACCCCAGAGAAAAGCGCGCGCCGGCATGCCTTCGTTCACGACCGCGGCTCCCGGCGGTCGGTTAGCTCAGCGCGCCGCCGGCGTTCCGCGGCGCCCGCCAGCACCAGCCAGGCCGCGGCCGACGGCGCGAGCGCGAACAGCCAGACCGCCAGCAATCGCCAGCCGAGATCGGGATGCGGCCAGAGCTGGCGTACGGCGACCGCGGTCGGCAACACGAGCATGGCCAACAGGACCGCGCCGGCGAATCGGCACCGCGGCGCCGGGTCGAGAGGCGCTGTCGGGTCCGCGGAGCGGGCGGCTGTCGGCGCGGGCGCTGTCGTCGTCGCAGCGGCCCCGGCGAGCCGCCGGCGAACGATCCGCCGCCACGCGCCAACGCACGCGGCCGCCGCGAGCACGCCTCCGAACGTCGCCGCCAGAGCGGCAAGCTGAAACGCGGCACCGGGGGCGATCGGATCGGGGCTGCTGCTGGTCATCGCGCCTCGCAGATGACGGCGACAACGTCGCCGGTGGTTGTCCCAAGCCATTACAGCGACTCCGCGGCGATCACGCAAGGGCGGATTCTGCGGCTCGCGCCGCCGGCGCCGCATGACGAGCATTTGACCTTTTGCCGCCGGGCCCGCATGAATGATCCAAACCAGGCAACCTCGTCCGTGGAGGTCTCACATGCTGCGCATCATCGCGGTCGGGAAACTCAAGGACCGGGCCCTTGGCGAGCTGGCGGCCGACTACCAGCGCCGCATCGCGCCGCTGGCGCCGCTGGCGATCGAGGAACTCAAGGACCAAAACCCCGCCCGCGAGGCGAAGCAGATCCTGGCGCGGCTCGGTCCACCCGGCGGCAACGAGGTCGTCGTGGTCCTGGACGAACGCGGCGAGTCGGTGACCTCCCCCGACTTCGCCGCCATCCTGGGCCGGTACGGCAGTCTGGCGTTCGTGCTCGGCGGCGCCGACGGATACACCGACGACGTGCGCGCGCGCGCCGACCGGGTGGTGCGCCTGTCGCGCCTGACCTTGACCCACGAATGGGCCCGGGTCCTGCTGTTAGAGCAGATCTACCGCGGCTTGACGATCCTGCGCGGCATGCCCTATCACCGCGGCCGTCCCCGCTCCTGACCCGCGCGGCCGCCACCCACGCCCGCTTCCGCGCTTTGCCGGCGGCGCGCCTTCCCCTATACTTCCGTCGACGCGGCGGACGATCCCCGGCCGCGCGTGAAACCTCTCTCCAGGTGCTGAGTCTATGCCGCCAACCCAGGACTTCCGGCTCTTGCCGCTGATCGCCGCTGTCATGTTGCTGCTTGTGGCATGGTCGACCGGTGGCGGGGCCGCGACCCTGCAAGTCACCGGACCGCCGGGCGCGGCGGTGCGATTGAACGACCGCTCGCTCGGGATGTTGCCGCTCACGACGCCGGTCGACCTCGCCCCCGGCGTCTATGAATTGGCCTGCCGGGCGCGGGGTTATCACGATCTGACCGAGACCGTGATCCTGGCCGATCCCGAAAGCCGCCTCGTCGTGCATCTGCGGCCCTTGCCGCTCGCGCGCGCGCAGGCGGTCAAGAGCAGCCTGCTCTTCGCGGGTCTCGGCCAGTGGTACAACGGCGCCAAGCTGCGCGGCTGGTTCTATTTTCTGGGCGAGAGCGGCGGCTTGTTGACGGCGCTCGCGGGCGAACTGCAACGGCAAAATCGTCGCGACGACTTCACCAACGCGAAGTCCGAGTACGACCGCGCGATCCTGCAGGAGGACATCGAGTACTGGCAGGCCCAAGCCGCCTCGTCGTATCGAGACCTGCAAGATATGGAATCCCTGCGCAATACCGGTCTCTACGTGGCCGCCGGCGCGTGGGTCCTCAGCCTGCTGGACGCTTGGCTGCTCTTTCCGTCGGTGGATCTGGGACCGGGCTTGGTGCCGCCATCGCCACACGCCGCGACGACCGGCGCCCGCGCAGGCGTTTATGCTTGTTTGTCGTTCGGTTTCTCACTGTGACCTGACTGCGACCAGGAGTCCGACCGCGATGAATCCGACCCGCCCGCGGCACGCGTTGCCAGCCCTGTTCTGCCTGCTGCTGCTGATCGCGTCACTGTTACCCGGCTGCAGCAAGAGTCCCGAAGAACCCGTCTTCGCCAACCCCTTCGCTCCGGGCACACCGGGCAGCGCAGACCCCTTCGAGCTGCGAGCGATCTACAGCAACGGCGTCGTCACGCTGATGTGGACTCCGCTCACTGGTTTCGACATCGCCAAATACGTCGTTCTTTGGGTGTATCAGGGCGACAACTACGAGCTGGCCCGGCTCGACCCCGCCGCGGGCGCCATGACGTACATCGTCGAGCACCCCGTGCCCAATATCACGAACTACTACCGGATCCGCGTCCTGGACGAATACAACCGCCCGGCGGCAGAAAGCCACGTCGTACCCGCGCAGGTCCAGGTGCCCCCGATCGTCAAACTCGCCAGCGGCCAGACCCAGGTGCGCTCCCGCCGCCAGAACGTCGTGGTGCGGGCGGCCGTCGGCGACTACGCGCAGGTAGACACGATCAGCACCTTCGCCACCGCCTTGCAGGCGGACATCGGCGCCGACTCCACGGCGCACTTCCCGCTGGTCGACCTCGGTCCGCGCCCGAGCGCCAGCGCCCGGTGCACGCTCTACGCCCGGGCTGCGTTCGACTTGGGCGGCGGCCAACCGCCGCTCTGGTCGGAGACCGACCGCTTGGTCCTGACGATCCAGTTCAACGCGACCATCATCCGGCCCGATTCCAGCGTCACCGTTGCCCGCCCATGGACCGACCTGGTGATCAGCAACCAGGCGGCCGGCGTCCAGAGCATGCGGTTTGCAAACAGCGCCGCCGGCCTCGCGGACGCGACCTGGCAACCGGGCGCCCCCCTTGCCACGGATGTACCCTTACTCGACACGCCGCTGCCGCAGACCGTACACGCAGAATTCCTGAGTGAATTCGGCTTTACTCGCACGGCGAGCCTGAATCTCCGCGCCGACGATTTGTCGTCGGCCACCTTCCACATCGCGCTGCCTGTGAACGCGTCCGGTCATCGGATCGCCGCGACGCCGCGCATCCCGATCCGCAATCGGGCCCGCGCCACCGAGATGCGCATCAGCCAGCTTCCGGGCTTCGCCGACGCACCCTGGGTGCCCTATGCCCGCGACGCCGAGATCCTCCTCGAAGGCGAGCCCGGCCTTTATCTGATCTACGCCTGGTTCCGCAACCACTGGTTCGAGTCTGCGATCCTCATCGATCACGTGATCGTGTCGGGCGCGAGCCTCGAGGTCGCGTTCCTGCACCCGCTCGACGGTCAGGTGGTCCGCGGCGGCACGGCGCTCGAAATCGCCGGCACCGCCGCGACCTTCGATCCCAACTACCCCTTGACCCTGGTCGAAGTGCACACCGGCGACGGCTGGCAACCGGCCGCGGGGACGACGTACTGGTCGGCCCTGTGGCCTGTGCCCAGGTACAACGCCGATACGCAGCACCAGCTCGGCGTCCGCGCGATCGCCTCGGACGGCGACGACGAGCACTCGGGCATCGCCTGGATCACCGTCACGGTCAGCCAGCTCGCGGTTCGTATCACCGCGCCCGCAGGCGGCGCGCAGGTGCCGCGCGGCGCGGACCTCGTGATCTCGGGCACCGCGTCTCCTTTCCTGAATGGCGCGCCGCTCGATTCGGTGGTGGTCGCCGTGCCGGGCACACGACTCGTCGCGCCGCCGCCGCTGGCCGCCTGGTCGGTGACCTGGGACGTGCCCGCAGGCGAGGCCGACGAACCGGCCTCGCTCACCGCCTGGGCCTATGCCGGCGGCGACAGCGCGAGCCACCAGGTCGAGGTCCAGCTCGTCGCGGCTGCAGAAGGGAAGCGGCGCGCGCGGTGACGGACGGTGGCCGGTGGTCGCCCATCACGGTGATTGCAGACGTTGCGCCGTCGATCACCGAGCACGCAGGCGCGTTACGATTACGCCGCAATAGCGTTCTACGCGTTGCACGTACTGCGGCAGGGGCACCGAGACCACGCCCGCGCGGTGGTACCACGGCGGCAGCGGACGGCTCGCCGCGTGCACGAGCCAGACGTCGCCGGTATCGTGCGGCTCGCGGATGAGGATGCCCGCGTGGCCGATCACCAGGCCGTGGTCGTCGCGCAACTTGCGGGCGGCCGGGTTGCCGGGATCGAGCACGAACCAGACGAGGTCGCCTTCCTGCAAGCCGATCGCGCCGGGCGCGGTCGCGGCGGCGCCGGCCAGAAACTCCGCCGGCAGGTAATGAAAGCAACCTGGTGGGTAGCGCGAGCTGCCGAGCGTGTCCCAGACCGCGCCCGCGAACCGTGGTGTGATGTCCTCTCCCCAGAGGCCGCTGCGGATCATGTCGAGGGAGTAGTCGAGGTGCTCGGGCCGGTCGTAATCGACCTTGCCCTGGGCGTCGACCACGCTGTCGGGTTCGACGCCGGCGAAGCGCAGGGCGACCGCCAGCTCGATGGCGTGGCGCGCGCTGCGGGCGCGCGCGAGTTCCGTTGTGCGGTAGATGAGGCTGATGCAATCGTGGCGCAGACCCGGCACCAGCAGACCCCGCTCCACGTAGCCGCCCGGCGCCGGACCAAAGCGATACTCCGTGCCGGGAGCCGCCAGGTAGCGCCGCGCCCAGCGGCCGACCCGCTCGCCGTCCGGCAGTTGCTGTTCCGCCGCGAGCAGGCTGTCCAACGCGGCCGGCGCGGCGAGGTCGGCAACGGCGAGATTGAAGGAGACGGCGCGCTCGATCGCGCTGTCTCGCGACGCCGCCGCCTCGGCGGGCGCAGCCACAGCGCTCAACAAACCCGCCGCGCAGAGCAGAGCGCCAACGGCGCGCGCCCGCCGCTTGGCGGGCGCAGCCGGCGTACCAGCCGGCACCGGCGCGTGCGTCACTGCTTCACCGTACGAGCAACATCTTCCGCGACACGGTGCCGCCGGCTGTCTCCAACCTGTACAAGTAGAGACCCGACGCCAGGGACTGCCCCGCTTCGTTGCGCCCGTCCCAGCGCGCGGTGTGCACCCCGGCCGGCAGGTCCGCGCACAGCAGGGTGCGGACGCGGTGGCCGGTGACGTCGTAGATCACGAGTTCGGCGGGCCCGGCCGCTTCCAGCGCGAAGCGAATCTCGGTCGTGGGGTTGAAGGGGTTCGGCTGGTTCTGCTCGAGGGCGAGCCGGAGACCTGGCAACGCGGGATCGGCGGGGTCGGGGTCGACGGCGGTCACCAGACCGCTGCCGGCGGCGGCGATACTCGTCAGGAACGACTCCAAGTCGTTGCCATAAACCACGGCGAACGAGACGAGCACCGACGCGCCCGGCGCCAGGTCGAACGGTCCGGCTGCCGCAAGCGCCGATAGATCAGTCGGCTCGCCGGCTACGGTCTGGACCAGGCCGCCGCGCAGGAACTGGTCCTTGTGCACGTCGCGAACGTGATCGTAGGGGAAGACATAGGTCGGGTTGTCGATCAACGTCAGGTTGCTGGCCGGTGTGTCGCCGAGCAACGCAACGCCGCAGACCGGTCCGCCGGGCATGCCGATCCAAACTGCGCGCCGATCCGGGTCCACCCCGCCCACGTTGCCCAGGGGATCGATCACGTCCCAGTCCGCGAACAGGCCGGCGCGATAGTCCGCCACCAGCCGGTCGCTCGTGTTGCGGATCTCATAGCCGAGCACGATCAGGCGCGCCCGTTCCGCGTCGGCGTAGGCCGAGCTCTGCAGGCGCACTTCGATTCCGCGCGGCTGCGCGTGGCCGCTGTCGGTAAACGCCTGGCTGAAGACCTGCATCGAGTCGCCGTCGTGCAAGATCGTGACGTTGCCGGTCGGCCGCCGGCGGGGCACCCATTCGGCGCGGTCGGCCCCGTCCGCGGTCAGATCGTTGTTGCACAGGTAGTCGCTGTCGGCGCCACCCCAAAGCGAGCTGATGAACAGGTGGTTGACGCCGCCCGACGGGCCCATGCCGTCGCCTTGCAGGCGCGTATCGTCGAGGAACCCGAGGCTGCCGCGCGCGGTGGTCGTCAGGTACACCTGCCCCAGGTCGTGGGTGCGGTGCTCGGGCAGGCCGACGTAACCTTCGAAATCGAAGAGGCGCTCGAAGCCCTCGCCTGTGCCGACCGTCAACGTCACGCTGAAGGTCTGTCCGTGCCACGCCGCAGGCCCGATCGCCAACTCGAACGGCCGGCTAGCGTTGTCGGCCTCCGTGCCCGCAGGAATATCGGGCCAGGCCGTGTTGCCGGCCAAGATCACGACGTGGTCGTTGCGCGCGATCGCGAGTTCACCGATGACACCGGTGGCGGCAACTTGCCCGACGTTGCTGATCGTCAAGACGATCTGTATCTGTTCGCCGGGATTCATCACGCCGTCGCCGCCCGCATCGAACTGGCAGGCTGTCACTTGCAGATTGGGCAGCAAGTCCACGGGCACGGCCGCAACCGCGGCGTAAGCGTCGAGCAGGCCGGCACCGAAGACGTTGTCCTTGCCGGGAACGCCGAGGTCGCGGGCCGAACGTTCGAGCAGACTGTCGATACCCGCCGCCGACAGGGTCGGATTCTTCTGCAACATGAGAGCGGCGACGCCCGCAGCGTGCGGGGCCGCCATCGAAGTGCCGCTCCAGTTCTCGCCGCTGTACTCGCCGCCCGGCAGCGTCGACCGGATGCCCTCCGCCGGCGCCACCAGGTCGGGCTTGATCAGGCCCGCGCCCGGCGCGTACGGCCAGTCGAACCACGGACCGATGTCCTGCCAGGTCGCCGGGCCGCGGCTGCTGAGCCAATAGCTGTTGTCGCTGCGGTGAGCCGTGCCGCCGACCGTCACGACG
>Ga0334889_1003842_pt1 | contig 14187 bp, 12 predicted proteins | sample GraSluR1_MG_2_FD_207222 | JGI IMG/M metagenome (GOLD analysis project Ga0334889, IMG submission 207222) | Sludge microbial communities from methane-producing bioreactor in Wageningen University, Netherlands - Granular Sludge_8_08-R1 | ecosystem: Engineered > Bioreactor > Anaerobic > Unclassified... | reverse complement strand
CAGCGCGGAACCGAGGACGAACAGGCCGAGCGCGAACAGCCACAGCCGCTTGCCGCCGAACCGGTTCTGCGCCCAGCTCACGAAGGGGATCGTGATCGCCAGCGCGAGCAGGTAGCCGGTGCTCACCCACTGGATCGTCGATATCGGGGCATTCAGCCGCTCGGTGAGCGTATGAAGCCCGATCGCGACGATCGTCGTATCCATGATCGCGGTGATCCCACCCAGGATCAGCGCCGTGAGCAGCTTGCCGGTCGACTGCGTCGATGGCGGAGTCTGCGGTTGTGTGCTTTCCATCCCGACCTCCAATAAGAAACGGCTGCGTTACTAAGCTGGGTCGCTAGAATAAGAAACGCAAGCGGATCTAAAGGAGCAATGTGATGGCGAACCGGCGGCGTGGTGCTGCGCTCGAAGCGGCGATCCTCGAAGCCGGCTGGGAGCAGTTGTTGGCCGAGGGCTATGCGGGATTCACGTTCGAGGCCATTGCGGAGCGCGCGAAGACCGGCAAGGCCGTTCTCTATCGCCGCTGGCCCGACAAGGAGGCACTGCTGCTGGCCGTGCTGGCTCACAACGGCTTCGAGCCCCCGGCCGAGATCCCCGACACGGGTTCATTGCGCGAGGACGTGCTGATCCTGCTGCGCTCGGGCAACCGCCGTGGTGACCACGCCGCCGTGCTGTTCAGCACGTTCCTCAGTGCGTACTTCAACGGCGAGCTCGCGCTCACACCCGCGCAGCTGCGCGCTGAATTGTTCGGCGATCACAGCGCCGCCCTGACTCAGGTGATTCAGCAGGCTGTCCGTCGAGGCGAGCTGGGTCCCGAACCCATCGCGCCCCGGATCGTCTCGCTCCCGGCCGACCTCTTGCGCCATGCGCTCATCATGAATCTCGGCCGCGTCCCCGATGCCGACATCGTCGACATCGTCGACACGGTCTTCCTCCCACTCGTCACGGCACACCGAAGCTAGCGGCTGCGGCGCGCGGCCCCGCCCGGGTCATCGAGTGCGCGAGGAGGCCACGCGCCGGTGGTCATCTAGCGGTGGAAGGGTCATCTAGTGGTGGAAGCCCGGATGCTGCCGGGTGGCAGGGATCGGGCCGTCCAGGGCATCGAGGTAGGCGACCGCGGCCTTGAGATCGGCGAGGAACGCGTCCGCCAGATCACGGCTGAACCCATTGCGGACGACGATTCGCTGCACCGTGAGGTTGCTCAGGTCGTCGGGCATCGGATAGGCGGGCACCAGCCAGCCGCTCATCCGCAGCCGGTCCGACAGGTCGTACAGCGTCCAATTGGTGGTGTGCCCGGCGCGCAACCGCCAGGCGAAGACGGGTATGTCGGAGCCGTCATTCCACAGTTCGAAGGCAGGCATCTTCGCGATCTGCCCGGACAGGTAGGTGGCGACATCGCGCGCCGCGCGCTGCACCCGTCGATAGCCCTCATGGCCCAGCCGAAGGAACAGGTAGTACTGCAGCAGCACCTGGGCGCCCGGACGCGAGAAGTTGAGCGCAAAGGTCGGCATGTCGCCGCCGAGGTAGCTGACGTGGAAGATCAGGTCCTCGGGCAACGCAGCGCGGTCGCGCCAGACCACCCAGCCGATGCCCGGATAGACCAGCCCGTACTTGTGCCCGGAGGTGTTGATCGACACGACCCTGTCCAACGCGAAATCCCAGGTCAGCTTTGGTTGGACGAACGGCGCGATCATGGCGCCGGACGCGCCGTCCACATGGATCTTGATGTCGAGCCCGGTGTCGGCCTGGATCTTGTCGAGAGCAGCCGCAATCTGGGCGACCGGCTCGTACATGCCGGTATAGGTGACACCCATGATCGCCACCACACCGATGGTGTTCTGGTCGACGTACGACTCCAGGTCGTGACCATCGAGCACTTTGTGGTCTTCGCTGATCGGTACGAAGCGAGGCTCGACGTCCCAGTAGTTGCAGAACTTCTCCCAGCACACCTGAACCGCGCTGGACATCACCAGGTTCGGCTTGTCGGTCGGTTCGCCCGCGGCCCGGCGGGCGTTCTGCCAACGGCGTTTCAGCGCCAGCCCGCCGAGCATGCAGGCCTCCGAGGAGCCGATGGTCGAGGTGCCGATGGTGTGATCGGGGTCGGGCGCATGCCACAGATGAGCGAGCATCGTCCAGCAGCGGGTCTCGATGGCCGCGGTCTGCGGGTATTCGTCCTTATCGATGATGTTCTTGTCGGCAGTCTCGAGGTAGAGCCGCTGGGCCTGATCGTCCATCCAGGTGCCGACGAAGGTGGCCAGGTTCTGCCGCGCGTTGCCGTCGAGCATCGCCTCGTCGTGGACGATCTGGTATGCGGTCTCGGGCAGGCTTTCCGCCTCGGGCAGCCGGAACTTCGGCAGCGACGTGGCCTCTCCCGCGCGGACGAAGACCGGATTCAGTTCGACGGCCTCCGATTCACCGGCAGTGCGCTTCACATGTTGATTGGTTGTGACCATCCTCGGCTCCTCGCTTGCGTGGTTCGGTCCGGGCCCACCTTTCCAGTGTGCTGGTCGGCGTCGGTGCGCCGGAGCGAATCGGTCAAGATTGGCGGCCCCCAGATCGAGGAGCCCCAGATCGAGGACCCCTGATTGAGGAGCCCGAGATCGAGGCCGCACCGCCCGACCGCGATCGCCGCTCGACGGCCGTCGGGTGGTATCGCGCTGCGATATGCTCCCGGGCAACTACCCGTGGCCAGACAGGCAGGCACAAAGATGAGCCAGCACGCGATTACCCGGTTCTCCGCCAATTCGGATTACGACTACGAAATCCGCACCACCCTGGGCTTCAGCGTCGAGGGGGCAGCCGAGCCCGGCGAGATCCTCGCCGCGGTCTCCGGAGTCGGCAAGTGGGATCACGAGGCTTGGTACGCGGCCTGGTACCGGCTCGGCGAGCGAACGCTGGCCACCGCCCAGAAGGCCGCCGCAGGCGGGCATGCGGTCAGTGCGTCCGCTGCATATCTGCGGGCGTCCGCGTACTACGCCGTGGCAGTCAACGCGCAAAGTGCGCTCGCCGACTCCGGTCAGCTGGCATCGACGTTCGCCAAACAGCAGCAGGCGTGGAGCGGGTTCGTCGCGCACACCCCGGCCGAGGTCACGGAGGTCGCCATCCCCTACGAGCAGTCCACGCTGCCCGGCTGGTTCTTCCGGGCGGACGACTCCTCGGCCAAGCGCGCGACGGTGGTCGGGGTGAACGGCAGTGATGGTTCGCGGTCCAGCATGTGGGTCGCCTGTGTGGCTCCGGCGCTGCGGCGCGGCTACGACGTGCTGATCTTCGATGGGCCGGGCCAGCAGTCCGAGTTGTTCGAGCGCAATGTGCCGTTCCGGCCGGACTGGGAGCATGTCATCTCCCCGGTCTACGACTTCATCGTCGGTCTCGATGGTGTGGACGCCGAGCGGGTTGCGCTGTACGGGATCAGTCAGGGCAGCTACTGGGTTGCCCGTGCGCTGGCCTTCGAGCATCGTTTCGCGGCGGCGATCACCGATCCCGGCATCGTCGACGTCTCCACGTCGTGGATACATCAGATTCCCAAGGGCCTACTGAAGACCCTGGACGAGGGCCAGGACGCCAAGTTCGACAGGGAGATGGCCTTCGGGATGAAGTTCTCCCCGGACACGGCCCGGACCTGGCAGTTCCGGGCCCGGCCCTATGGGACGACCGGCTACGCGGAGACGATCGAAGCCGTCCGGCAGTACACGGTGGCCGATCTGGCCTCGTCGATCACGACGCCGCTGCTGATCCTGTCTCCCGAGCGCGAGCAATTCTGGCCCGGTCAGCCCGAGCAGCTCGCCGAACTGACCAGCGCTGTGTCGACGCTGGTCGAGTTCACCGCGGCAGAGGGCACCGATGGGCACTGTCAGCCGCTCGCCCGGACGCTGACTGCTCAGCGGATGTTCGACTGGCTCGACGATCGGTTGGCCGACTGAGGTGACGCTTGCCGCGGCCTCACAGATACTGCGGGCCGCGGCGCGAGCAGCGCCGGCCACACACCAGATCCGTCGATCCTAGGATCGTGTCATGACTGTTGCGACGCAGGAACTCCGGATCGTGCCCGAACGCGAGCTGTACCCGCCGATCGATCCCTACGACACCACGACGATCGATGTCGGAGATGGCCAGCGCATCTATGTCGAGCAGTGCGGCAACCCGTCCGGTAAGCCGGCGATCTTCCTGCACGGCGGCCCGGGCGGTGGCGGTGGCACCGAGCGGCGTCGGTTCTTCGATCCCGAGCGCTACCGCATCGTGGTGCTCGACCAACGCGGCTGCGGGGCCTCGACGCCGCATGTCGCGCAGGCGCGCACGCCCGAGGAGATGGCGTCCAACACCACCTGGAATCTGGTCGCCGATCTGGAGAAGGTCCGCGCAGTGCTGGGGATCGAGAAGTGGCAGGTGTTCGGCGGCTCGTGGGGCTCGTGTCTGGCGCTGGCCTACGCTCAGACCCACCCGGAGACGGTCAGCGAGCTGGTATTGCGGGGCATCTTCACGCTGCGCCAGTCCGAACTCGACTGGTACTACAACGGTGGTGCCGCAGCGGTCTTCCCCGAGCTGTGGCAGCGCTACTGCGAGCCGTTGCGGGCGGCTGGCCACGACGGTTCTCGCGACAACATCTCGGCCTATTTCGATCTGCTGTGGGACCCGGATCCGGCGATCCACGGGCCGGCGGCGGTCGCCTGGTCGACCTGGGAGGCCGCGACCACGTCACTGGTCCTCGATGATACGCACGTCTCGGAGTTCGCCGACCCGCAATACGCCCTGGCGTTCGCCAGGATCGAGAACCACTACTTCGTCAACCACGGCTTCATGGCCGAGGGTCAGCTGATTCGTAATGCCGGCCGGCTTGCCGCAATTCCCACCACCATCGTCCAGGGACGCTACGACATGTGCTGCCCGGCGACGTCGGCCTACGACCTGAAACAGGCTCTGCCGAGCGCGGACCTGCGAATGGTGCTGGCCGGTCACTCCGCGTTCGAACCGCTGATCGCCTCCGAGTTGGTGAAGGTCTGCGACGAGTACGCGGATCTGTAACCACCAGCTCGAACACGACCTGGCCGGAGCGGGGCCTCGGTCAGCTGCCTTTCTCGGCCTTCGCGCGGATCAGGTCGAGTGCGACCAGGCTGCCGATGATGGTCAGGCGTACCTGGCGCGGGGCCTGCGGGTCGATGCCCACCACGTAGCGGGAGTGCCCGAGGAAACTGGCGCCGAGGCCCGCCCACTGCCTCGAGGCGCGGGCGGCGACGGTGGTGGGCGTGCGGATCTCGAAGTCGAAGTCGAAGACGTTGCCTTCCAGGCGCAGCGGTGGCCCGTTCAGCACCTGGATGTCGACCACGGTCTTGAACAGGCTCAGCTGCTTGGTCAAGGTGGCCAGGGGTTCGCTGCTCGGCAGCGTGAGCTTGAAGGTGTCGCGTCCGAAATCGATCGGATCGCTGATGTGCACCAGCGGGGTGCCGTCGAGTTCGGTGACGTCGAGCTCGCGGCTGCCCAGGAAGAAACGGTCGGAGGCCGCCCCGGTGGTGTTGATCAGGCCGATCGGTGCACCGGTGAGGTCGAAGATCTGGAAGTCGTTGGCCATGAAGGCCGTCACCTGTTGCATGACCAGCGTGTCGTAGTCGAGAAGTGAGCGGTAGCGGGGATCAGCAGCCATGCTTCATTGTTACCCGACCGGGTTTCAGCATCCGAAGCAGCGAGCCGGGACATAGAGGGGGGGCGCCGTCGCCATTGGCGGCGCCCCCGAGCGTGCAGCGTCGCCGATCACTGACCGCCGGCGCGCCGCTTGTTGTAGACATCGAACGCGACGGCCACCAGCAGCACCAGGCCCTTGACGATCTGCTGGGTCGAGGTGGAAGCACCCATCAGCTGCATACCGTTGGACAGCACGGCCATGATCAGACCACCAATGAGAGCACCGGAGATCTTGCCGATGCCGCCGGTGGTCGATGCACCACCGATGAAGCAGGCGGCGATGGCGTCCAGTTCGAACATGTTGCCGGCCCCCGGCTGCGCACCGTTCATGCGGGCGGAGTAGACGACGCCGGCGACCGCGGCCAGGAAGCCCATATTGACGTAGACCCAGAACGACACCATCTTGACGTTGATGCCGGACAGGGCGGCGGCGGTCTTGTTGCCGCCGATGGCATAGACGTCGCGTCCGAAGGTGGTGCGGTCAGCCAGCACACCGTAGATCAGGACGAGGACAGCCAGCAGGATCAGCACGATCGGCAGACCGCGAGAGTGTGCCAACTGGTTACCGAACCACATCACGATGGCCGCGAGCAGCACGATCTTCAGCACGAACAGCCACATGGCCTCGACGGTCTGGTTGTAGTGGATGCGCGCCTGGCGGGTGCGCCACTGGGAGTAGGCGAATCCGATGATGCCGATCGCGAAGATCACCAGCGTGAACAGATCGAAGCCGTCACCGCCCAGCAATCCGTTGAGAAAGCCGTTCGCAACGTTGTAGTAGGGCTTCGGGAACGGGGAGAGCGAGACATTGTCGAGGATCTGGTAGGTCAGGCCGCGGAACAACAGCATGCCGGCCAGCGTGACGATGAAGCCGGGGATCCCGACGAACGCGACCCAGAAACCCTGCCAGGCGCCGATCAGCAGGCCGAAGACGATCGCGGCCAGAATGCCCACCCACCAGGGCAGGCCCTGCCTGATGACCAGCACCGCCGACAACGCGCCGGTGACGGCCACGACCGAACCGACCGACAGATCGATCTGGCCGAGCACGATGACGAAGAGCATGCCGATCGCCAGCACGAGCACATACGAGTACTGGAGGACGATGTTCGTGATGTTGCCCGGGCTCAGGAATGAGGGGTTCAGCACCGAGAACAGCACGACGATGACGACGAAGGCCAGCAGAATGCCGCTCTGCTGGATGTTCTTCGACAGCATTTGTTTCAGATTGACTTGCTCCGTCATTTCACAGGCTCCTTGGCCGGCTCGATGGTCATGTACTCCATGAGCCTTTCCTGATTTGCTTCGGCGATCGGGAAGTCGCCGGTGATACGCCCGTAGGCGAGGGTATAGATGCGGTCGCACATACCGAGCACCTCCTCGAGCTCGGAGGAGATGATGATGACCGCCTTGCCGGCATCGACCATCGAATTGATCAACGTATAGATCTCGAACTTCGCACCCACATCAATGCCGCGGGTGGGCTCGTCCAGGATCAGCACGTCCGCGTCGGTGAACAACCATTTCGCCAGGACGACCTTCTGCTGGTTACCGCCTGACAGTGATCCGACGATCTGCATCACCGAATGGGCGCGGATATTCATTTGTGAGCGGTATTTCTCGGCGACGGCCAGTTCTTCGTTGCCGTTGACGAAGCCCGATCTCGAGATTTTCGCCTTGCCGGCCATCGCGATGTTGTGACGCACGTCGTCGATGAGATTGAGCCCGTAGACCTTGCGATCCTCGGTGGCGTAGGCGATGCCGTGTCCGATGGCCTCCTTGACCGTGCGGGTCTGGATCTCCACGCCGTCCTTGAGGACGCGCCCGGACTGGTAGCGCCCGTAGCTGCGGCCGAACAGGCTCATCGCCAGCTCGGTGCGTCCGGCCCCCATCAGGCCGGCGATACCGATGACCTCACCGTGGCGGACGCTGAACGACGCGTCCTTGATGATCACCCGGTCCTGGGTGGGATGCAGGACGGTCCAGTTCTCGACGCGCAGCAGCTCGGCGCCGATGTGGCTCACTCGCTCGGGGTAGCGCTGGGACAGTTCCCGGCCGACCATCAGCGAGATGAGCTTGTTCTGGGTGGTGGTGGGGTCAGCCATATCGAGTGTCTGAATGGTCTGGCCGTCGCGCAGGACGGTCGTCCGGTCGGCGACCGCGGCGAGTTCATTGAGCTTGTGCGAGATGATGATGATCGTCACCCCGCTGTCGCGCAGGTCACGGACGAGATCCAGCAGCACCTCGGAATCGTTGTCGTTCAGGGCCGCAGTCGGCTCGTCCAGGATGAGCAGGCGGGTGTCCTTGGCGATCGCCTTGCCGATCTCGACCAGTTGCTGTTTTCCGACGCCGATCTGATTGATGCGTGTGGTGACGTTCTCGTGCAGGCCCACTTTCGCGAGCAGCTGCTCGGCCTGGCTGTTGACCGCATTCCAGTCGATGAGTCCGCCGCGCTTGGGCATCTCCCGGCCGAGGAAGAGGTTCTCCGCGATGGACAGATAAGGAACGAGCGCGAGTTCTTGATGAATGATCGCGATTCCCTTGTTCTCGGAATCCTTGATGGACCCGAATTGGACTTCCTCACCATCGAAGATGATCGAGCCCTCGTAGTCGCCGTAGGGGTAGACACCGGACAGGACCTTCATCAGGGTCGATTTGCCTGCGCCGTTCTCCCCGCAAATTGCGTGGATCTCACCTGCACGGACATCAAGGTTGACGTGCTTGAGCACCTTCACCCCGGAGAAGTCCTTGTTGATGTCACGCATCTCCAAGATTGTTGACGTCATGTCTTTCCATTCCCAAGTGCGTTGAGTCAATCGGCACAGTCTGGGCGCGGACCGGCGGACGATAGCCGAGGTCCGCGCCCAGATGCGTCAATCAGTTGGAACTCTTAGCTGGCGACGCCGGCCCTGACCTCGTCCTCGGTGTAGTAACCCGAGTCGATGATCTTCTCTTGGATGTTGTCCTCGTAGATGGTCTCCACCTCAAGCAGGTACGAGGGAACGACCTTCACACCGTTGTCGTAGGTGGTGGTGTCGTTGGCCACTGGCGTTCCACCGGCAGCGATCGTCGACACGACGGTGACAGCCTGGGCGGCCAGGGTACGGGTGTCCTTGAAGATCGTCGAGTGCTGGATGCCATCGGCGATGAGCTTGACCGAGGCGATCTCGGCGTCCTGACCGGTCACGACCGGCAGGCCGTCAGCCAGCGTCGGGCCGTAGCCGGCGCCTTGCAGAGCGGTGATGATGCCGCGGGAGATTCCGTCGAACGGCGACAGCACGCCGGCGAGGGGCTCGGAGCCGCCACCATAGGTGGACGTGATGAGGTCTTCCATGCGCTTCTGCGCGGCTTCCTGCGACCAGCGCAGCGTGGCGACGGTGTCGAACGCGGTTTGCCCGGACTTCACAACCAACGTGCCGTCATCGATGAAGGGCTTGAGGGTGTCCATGGCGCCATTGAAGAAGAAACCCGCGTTGTTGTCGTCGGGGGAACCGGCGAACAACTCGATGTTGAGCGGGCCCTTGGGACGATCAGCGATCTCTTTGCCGTCGCGGTCGGTGAGTCCCAGACCGTACAGCAGCGCCGTTGCCTGCGCGACTCCGACCTTGTAGTTGTCGAAGGAGACGTAGAAGTCGACGTTCTCGTTGTCGCGGATCAGGCGATCGTAGGAGATCACCGGGATATTCGCGGCGCCGGCGGCGTCCAGCTGGCTGGACAGTGCCGTGCCGTCGATCGCGGCGATGACCAGGATGTCCGCACCGTTGGTGATCATCTGGTCGATCTGCTGGGTCTGGGTCGGGATGTCATCGTTGGCGAACTGCAGGTCGACCTTGTAGCCGGCCGCTTCCAAGCCTTCCTTCACTGCGTTGCCGTCAGCGATCCAGCGCTCGGAGGTCTGGGTCGGCATCGCGACGCCGACGGTGATATCCGAGGGGTCTGCCGAGCCACCGGTGGCCCCGGACCCACCTGCACCGGATCCGGAACAGCCGGTGAGCGCGAGCGCGCCCACCGCAAGGGCGGCGGCGACAGTCGTCGCGCCCCTGCGGAACTTCTGCCGAATATTCATGAGTTCTCTTCCTCGTTGAATCTTGTTATGACTGCCATGTCACGAACTCGTGGATGTTAGCGTTCTCATCCGTTGAGAACGCCAACATTCCAAGCTGTGCAGGGCAACAGTCACCGACCGGAGATCAGGTCTCGATTCGATATCAGTTGCGGGGCGCCGCGGTCGACTCGCGGACGATGAGACGCGCCGGGAGAGAGATCGGCTTGACCGAAGGCTCGCCTTCGATCGCCTTGACCAGGGTGGATACGACCAGGCGACCCAGTTGGGGGAAGTCCTGGCGCACGGTGGTGAGGCGGGGAATGTAGAACTTGGCGGTCGGGATGTCGTCGAAACCTACGATCGAGACGTCCTCGGGAACCGACAGTCCCGCCTCGTGGAAGGCGCGGATCAGGCCGAGCGCAAGTTCGTCGTTGCCGGCGAAGACCGCCGTGGGGGCTCCCTCCCGGGCGAGCCGGAGTCCGACGGTGTATCCGACCTCCGAGTTCCAGCCGCGGGCCAGTGGTTCGCGAGTGGGCAGACCGGCCTCGGCCATCACGGCACGCCACTCGGATTCGCGGGCCCTGGCTTCCGACCAGTCGGGCGGGCCGGGCACATGGGCGATGTCGGTATGTCCCAGGTCGAGTAGGTGTCGGACGGCCTGACGGGCACCGTTCTCTTGGTCGACGCTGACCGACAACACGCCGGCGGCTTGGGCAATCGCCGGCGAGCGCACCGCAACCACGGGCACCGGGATGTCCACCAGGTCGATGTCCTCGGCCATCTCGACCAGGGGTGCCACGATGACCACCGCCTCGACGGCAAGCCCCAGGAAATGATCGACCGCGCTGCGCAGGGATTCGGGTGTGGAGACGTCGAGCGGTGCGACGCCGGTGAAATAGCCGGCCTCCCGGGCCGCCAGTTCGATGGCCAGCAGGATCGACGTGGGTCCGTGATGGACCGAGGTCGTCGTGATGATCCCGATGATGCCCGACTTGCGGGTGACCAGCGCCCGGGCCACCGAGTTGCGACGATATCCGAGGTCTTTGATCGCCTTGTGGACGCGATCGCGCGTCTTGGTCGAGACCTTGTCGCTCCCGTTGAGGACGCGCGAGACGGTCTGGTGCGAGACGCCGGCGGCGGCGGCGACGTCCATCATCGAGGGTGGTCGCTCGGTCGAGCCTGTGCTCATGGGGACGATTCCTTCTGTCGGAGTGCTGCCTGGAGGTCCGACTCGGCGGCCCCCGTGTATGCCTGATTCCCGGCAGGAACGGGATATATGTTAACGCTAACCCCTGATGGCCTCGATCACTGTTCCGTCTCGAGCTCGGTGTCGAGTTCGGTGTCGAACTCGGCGACCGGTTCGGTTCGCGGCACCCAGCGCGCCATCCAGCCGCCGCCGACGATGCCCAGGGCGCCGATCACGACCGCGGCCGGGGCCAACCCGGCCAGCGCCGTGACGACGGAGATCACCACCGGTCCCAGCATCTGTCCCGAATCGGACAGCACCCGCCAGCCCGCCAAGAACTGGGGTCTGCCGAACTCGGGGGCGGCGTCGGCGCCCAACGTCATCACGATGCCCGAACTGATGCCGTTGCCGATGCCCAGCAGCGCCCCGAGGATGCCAATCGATGTCGCCGTGTGTGCCAGGGGCAGCAGGGCGAGCCCGAGCCCGAGCGCGAAGGTGGTCGGCACGCTGACCCACCAGCGTCCGAAACGATCCATGATCATGCCGCCAGGGAAGAAGAGCAGCACCTCGAAGCCCATCGAGATTGCGAAGAGCAGACTGACCGTGTGCGCGGGTAGCCCATTGGCCTCGCCCCACAGCGGGATGATCGTCTGCCGCGAGGTTCGCAGCATCATGAGGGCCAAGCAGCCGACCCCCACCGTCAGCAGGGAATGCCGATGCTGGGCCAGCACATGGAAGGTATGCGCACGCTGGCCGTCCTTGGTCATCCTCTCAGCCCGATCGGCCGACAGTGCGGGCAGCATCATGGTCACCCCGGCGGCGACCAGGCTCATGCAGGCCGCGAAGATGAACGCATTGCGGATCTCGCCACCGCTGATCAGCGCGGAGACCGCGAGAGGACCGATGAAATAGCCGATGCGCAACACTCCGCCCAGACTCGACATGCCACGCGCCCGGTACCGCAGCGGTATTGCATCGGTGATGTATGTCTGCCTGGCCAGGCCGAAGATCGAGCCGGTTGTGCCGTGGATGAAGACCGCCAGCGCCAATACCGGTACCGAGCCCGCCAGATAGACCACCACCATGATGGCCGCATCCACCAGGCAGGCGAGCGCGATGCTCAACCGCTCGCCCAGCCGGGAGGCGATGACGCCCGCCGGCAGATCGAAGACCAGCATGGCGATACCCGGAATAGCCGTGACGAATGCGGCGACTCCCGGGGTAGCGCCGAGGGCGGTCGCCTGCAACGGGATGAGCGGGATGATCGCCCCGAAGCCGATGGACGCCAGCAGGGTCGGTCCGTAGATCGCGAGAAGGAGCCGGGCCCACTGACCCCTGGTTCGAGATTGGAGTCCGGCGGAAGTCACGGCCTCCAGTCTGGCACCTTCGCGCACAGCGATCTTGGGACGACCAGATGCGTGCGCTGTCGAGGTGCCCCGGGATGGACGGACGTGCCGTTCGCGGCGCGGCTGTGCTGGGCCGGTGTCGAGCGGTTGATCCACCGCGTTGTTCTAGTTATTATAGAACTATGTTATGGCAGGTTGATCCGCGTGATCCCCAGCCGCTCTACGAGCAGATAGCTGGGACGGTCAGGCGCGCCATCGGTGAGGGGACGCTGTCGGCCGGTGACCGATTGCCGGCCGCGAAAGAGCTTGCCGCAAGCCTGGATGTCAATCTGCACACGGTGCTACGGGCCTATCAGATGCTGCGTGACGAAGGGCTGATCGAGCTACGCCGCGGTCGCGGTGCGATCGTCATCGCGTCCGATTTGCAGATGTCGAAGCTGACGACACTGGCCGACGACCTGGTAGCGCAGGCGCAGCGTCTCGGTGTCAGCCGCGACGAACTCGCCCGGATCATTCTTGAGGGGGAAGCCGATGAATAGGACTTCGGTACGTCAGGACCGTGGCCAGCTGGTGGCGTCCGTGATCAGCGCGGCGATCGTCGTGCTCGTGACGGTCGCCGGCGTGACGGCGTTGTGGATGGTCCGTGACCAGTTGCCCGATCAGATCGCCACTCACTGGGGTGCCAACGGCGAGGCGGATGGCTTCACCGCGGTGGAGCAGATCTTCGTCATGAACGCCCTGCTCGGCGGATTGCTGCCGCTGGGCGTGGTGCTGGTCGGCCTGGCGATGAAGCAGGGACGCGTGATGGGGCCACTCGGCGTGGGGCTGGCGGTCTTCATCGGCGGGCTCAGCAACGGTGCGGCGTGGATGCAGCGCGGTATGACCCCGGACGAGGTGGCATCGTCCGATCCGGGCTGGGCGATCCTGATCTCGGGAATCGCCGGTGTGATCGTCGGGGTGGGGCTGTGGCTGGTCTTCCGTCGCCGGCCGATCCCGGGCGGTGTCGCCGCGGATGTGGCCGCCGATGCTCCCCGGTTGCTGGTGGACGATCCGGTGCGGGTCGCCTGGATCGGGCATACCGCCGCCTCCAAGGTGGTGTGGGTCTTCCTGGGCGTCGGAATCGCGGCGACAGCGATTCCCGCGGTCAGCTCGTTCGCTGCGGGATCGTGGGGGCTGGGCATCTTCTGCGCGCTGACGGCCGCGCTGCTGACCGTGCTCGGTCTTGCGATGTCCGCCACCGTCACCGTGGGCGCCCCGGGAGTACGGGTGCGGGCGCTGGGCCTGATCACCTGGGCCGATGTCCCGTTGCGCGACATCGCGGGCGCCACGGTCACCCGGGTGAACCCAATGCGAGATTTCGGTGGCTGGGGCCGGCGGCTGAATCTGAGAGGCGAGCACGGCATCATCACCGCGGCCGGGCCGGCCCTGCGACTCGATCGCGGTCACGGCGACCCCTTGGTCATCACCGTGACCGACGCCGAGGCAGCGGCCGCGGCAGTCAATACTCTCGTCAGCAGAAGGAGCAAAGATCATGAGTGACGACCTTCGTCCACACGGCAGCGACGGGCAGCCCGACTCCACGCCGGCCGGCTGGCGTCCGATCGTGATCTACTGCCTCATCGCCTTCGGGCTGGCCTGGCTGGTCAGCCTGCCGCTGTGGCTGGGCGATGGGCTTGCCAGCCCGCTGTTCCTGGTCTGCTCGGTCACGATGATGCTGACGCCCACCATCTCGGCGGTCATCGTGACCAAGTTCATCGAGCACCGCCCGGTGCTGGTCACCCTGGGAATCAAGCCTCGAGTGGGAGCCGGTCGGACGATCGGCTTCCTGGCGCTTGCGCTGCTCGTCATCTGGGTGGTCGTACTGCTCGGCCTGGTCTCCAGCGCGATCTTCGGTACCTATGCCTTCGATCTGGTCGGTCTGTCGGGGTTCCGTCAGG
>Ga0334889_1003838_pt1 | contig 14198 bp, 9 predicted proteins | sample GraSluR1_MG_2_FD_207222 | JGI IMG/M metagenome (GOLD analysis project Ga0334889, IMG submission 207222) | Sludge microbial communities from methane-producing bioreactor in Wageningen University, Netherlands - Granular Sludge_8_08-R1 | ecosystem: Engineered > Bioreactor > Anaerobic > Unclassified ... | reverse complement strand
GTGCGGCTGGATCACCTCCTTTCTAAAGGGCAGTGGGGCAAGCGCGAGCTTGACCCCAACGATTTCTCTTCCCCTTTCCTGTCACTCTTCAGTTGTTAAGGGTGTTTAACAACACGCACTTTAACAGATAAATAGGCACGAAAGCAAAAACAGCAGACGAAGAAGTAGGAAGTGAGAGCATCAAGGTCTCCGTATCACGGAGAAGCGAATAAGGGCGCTTGGAGGATGCCTAGGCGACAAGAGCCGAAGAAGGGCGCGGTACACTGCGAAAAGCCTCGGTAAGCCGTGTGCAGGCGAAGAGCCGGGGATGCCCGAATGGGGAAACCCCCCTGGGGAGGCCCAGGGACCCGTCACTGAACACATAGGTGACGTGGGGGGAACGCGGGGAACTGAAACATCTTAGTACCCGCAGGAAAAGAGAAGATTCCCTGAGTAGTGGCGAGCGAAAGGGGAGCAGCCCAAACCTGACCTGTGGAATAGCCTGTCAGCGTTGCAGGTTAGGGGTAGGAGGAGCTGGGGGTGATGTGCCAGCATCACACAGGAGTAAGCAAGGGAGCGGCTAGTCGAACGACACTGGAAAGGTAGGCCAGAGACGGTGACAGCCCGGTAGGCGAAAGCGGTTCCCCTCCTGCCAGGATCCTGAGTACCACGGGACACGAGGAACCCTGTGGGAAGCAGGGCCGACCACGGCCCAAGGCTAAATACTCTTGACGACCGATAGAGAACCAGTACCGTGAGGGAAAGGTGAAAAGAACCCCGGTGAGGGGAGTGAAAGAGAATCTGAAACCAAGCGTCTACAAGCGGTCAAAGCACCATACCTTCTTAAGGAGGGGAAGTGCGATGGCGTGCCTTTTGGAGAATGAACCAGCGAGTTACTCTTGGTTGCGAGGTTAAGGCAGGGACAGCCGGAGCCGTAGGGAAACCGAGTCTGAAGAGGGCGAGCTACGGAGACGTAGCATAGTAGCCAGGAGTAGACACGAAACCAGGTGAGCTACCCATGTCCAGGCTGAAGCGGGGCTAAACCCCCGTGGAGGGCCGAACCTTTCACCGTTGCAAAGGTGTGGGATGAGGTGTGGGTAGGGGTGATATGCCAAACGAACCTGGAGATAGCTTGTTCTCCCCGAAATAGCTTTAGGGCTAGCCTCGCGGGATGAATGCTGGAGGTAGAGCACTGGATGGGCTAGGGGGCGCAAGCCTACCGAACCCAACCAAACTCCGAATGCCAGCATTAGGGAACGCGGGAGTCGGACGGCGAATGATGAGATCCGTCGTCGAGAGGGAAAGAGCCCAGACCGTCGGCTAAGGTCCCGAAGTCTCAGCTAAGTGGGAAACGCTGTGGGATTGCCGAGACAGCCAGGAGGTTGGCTTAGAAGCAGCCACCCTTTAAAGAGTGCGTAATAGCTCACTGGTCGAGGGGTCCTGCGCGGAAAATGTAACGGGGCTAAAGCTGAGCACCGAAGCCGCGGGGGTGTACGCGAGTACATTTGGTAGGGGAGCGTTGTGTAGGCGTAGAAGCTGTACCGGAAGGAGCAGTGGAGTCTACAGAAGTGAGAATGCTGGTATGAGTAGCGAAAAATATGTGAGAACCATATTCACCGAAAGCCCAAGGATTCCGACGGAAGGCCAGTCCGCGTCGGGTTAGTCGGGCCTAAGCCGAGGCCGGCAGGCGTAGGCGATGGACATCCGGTTAATATTCCGGAACCACAGATAAGGAGTGAAGGGGGGACGCAACGCGGGAAGCCAACCTGGCGGATGGCAGAGCCAGGCCAAACGTGTAGGCCGGAGAAGAGGGTAGGGAAAACCGCTCTCAGAGGTCGAGGCGTGAAGGGGAGCCGCAAGGCAGAAGTGGCCGTACCGGGTTGTCAAGAAAAGCCTCTAAGCGATGAAATATCTGTGCCCGTACCGCAAACCGACACAGGTGGGTGGGTAGAGAATACCAAGGTGAACGAGGAAACCTTCGTCAAGGAATTAGGCAAATTAACCCCGTAACTTCGGGAGAAGGGGTGCCCCCTGGTGTGAAGGATGCACATTTGGAGCATTGGGGGGTCGCAGTGAAAGGGCTCTAGCGACTGGTTACCAAAACCACAGGTCTCTGCGAACGCGCAAGCGGAAGTATAGGGGCTGACACCTGCCCAGTGCCGGAAGGTTAAGGGGAGAGGTTAGGACGCAGGAGACTGCGTTCGAAGCTTTGAACCGAAGCCCCGGTGAACGGCGGCCGTAACTATAACGGTCCTAAGGTAGCGAAATTCCTTGTCGGGTAAGTTCCGACCCGCACGAATGGTGTAACGACTAGAGCACTGTCTCGACGAAGGACTCGGCGAAATTGAAGACGCGGTAAAGATACCGTGTACCCGCAGCAGGACAAAAAGACCCCGTGGAGCTTTACTGCAACTTGGCACTGAGTTAGGGTGTAGTTTGTGTAGGATAGGTGGGAGGCAAGGAAGCCGGGACGCCAGTCTCGGTGGAGCCGGCGGTGAAATACCACCCTGACTAGACTTTGACTCTAACGCTCCGCCGTCAACCGGCGAGTGGACCGTGCCAGGCGGGCAGTTTGACTGGGGTGGTCGCCTCCCAAAAGGTAACGGAGGCGCCCAAAGGTTCCCTCAGGTGGAATGGAAACCCACCGCAGAGTGCAAAGGCATAAGGGAGCTTGACTGTAAGGCTGGCAGGCCGCACAGAGACGCAAGTCGGGCTTAGTCATCCCACGGTACCGAGTGGAAGGGCCGTGGCTATCGGATAAAAGCTACCCCGGGGATAACAGGGTGGTAGGGCCCAAGAGTTCACATCGACGGCCCTGGTCGCCACCTCGATGTCGGCTCAGCACATCCTGGGGCTGGACAAGGTCCCAAGGGTTGGACTGTTCGTCCATTAAAGTGTTACGCGAGCTGGGTTCAGACCGTCGTGAGACAGGTCGGTCTCTATCCGCTGTGGGCGTAGGGGACTTGCGGGGAGTTGCCCTCAGTACGAGAGGACCAGGGTGAACGGACCGCTGGTGTGTCAGTTGTCTCGCCAGAGGCATCGCTGAGTAGCCAGGTCCGGCAGGGATAACCGCTGAAAGCATCTAAGTGGGAAACCCGCCCCAAGATGAGGTCCCCCATCCCTCAAAGGGAGTAAGGCCGCTGGAAGACGACCAGTTAGATAGGCGGGAAGTGTAAGCGCCGCAAGGTGTGTAGCTAACCCGTACTAAAGGCCGAGGGCTTCTGTGTGGTACGGAGACCTGGGTGGTCTGACGGAGAACGGAAACCGTCTGCACTTGTGAAGTGCCTAGCGTGTGAACGACAGTTCCTTGGTGATATGAGCGGCGAGGGTACACCCGGTCCCATCCCGAACCCGGCAGTTAAGCTCGCCAGCGCCGATGGTACTGCCCTGGTAGCGGGGTGGGAGAGTAGGTCATTGCCAAGGAACTGTTTGTCGTTTTAGGATCATCTGTCTTGTTTGTTGCTTCTGTTGAAGGCCCTGGTTATTGCCAGGGCCTTTTTGTTTGCCAAAGCCCGTATCTTTCCGCTGCTTCAAGATTAAATCAACTATTGACAGAATATGAAATAGATATTAAAATAAGAGTAAAAATTGCCTATGGAACTTAATATTCTTAAAATCGGAGTTTAATGGAGTGTTGAATGTATCCAATTCCTACACGCTGTCCTGTTTGTGGCGACGAACTATATGTAGAGCGCTTATCCTGTACGCAATGTGGCACGGCAATTGAGGGTGCTTTTGTTGTGCATCATCTGGCGCAACTTACTGCTGAACAGTGGAATTTTGTCGAGTTATTTGTTCGCTGTGAGGGCAAGTTCAATCGCGTGCAGGAAGAGCTTGGGCTTTCGTATCCCACCGTGCGGAATCGTCTCCATGAGGTGATTGAAGCGATGGGCTACGAGGTTGGCGAACCCGATAACGATGATGATATGCAGTCGATGTTAGATGATTTGGCGGAGGGCAGAATTACAGTCGATGAGGTGTTGCGGCACCTTAAAAAGTAGTGATGATCGTGTAAATTGAGACAGCTTGTTTTCAAGGGGATGTGATATGACAAGATATAATTTTAGTGAGAGGATTGGTGAAAAATTGGAGCAAAAGATGGAGCGATTACGCCGCAAGATGGAAGAGTTGCCTGGAGATGAAGACATCCGGCAGCAACTCAAGGCGGTTTCGCACGACCTAGCGAAGGTTGAGGCAGAATTGCAGGCCCTATCCGTCTCCGAAGATCAAAACTTGCCCGGTATGCGCACTCGTTTGGAGGTCCACCGTGAACGCTTGTTGGCGCAGGCCGAGCGTTTGGAATTGCGAAGGGAGCTTGCAGTGGAAAAACGTGAGCGTTTGCAGGAAGCCCTCGAGGAACTTAAGGCATCCTTTGGACAGTACACGTCCTCTGCGCCCGTTCCGCCTGCCCCCCCTATTCCACCGCAGGATCTACGCAAGATGCAGGAAGAACGCCGCAAAATTTTGAACATGGTGCAGGACGGCAAAATTACAGCCGATGAGGCGGCCCGTTTGCTAGACGCTTTGCGCGATCAAATGGAGAGCGCCCAACAGCGTAAGCGCAAGCCGCGCTGGGTGCGCATCCGAGTGACAGATGTGGAAGGTAAGCGCGTACGGGTCAATCTGACCTTGCCCGTGGGATTGGTGCGCGCCGGCTTGCGCGCCGGAGGCAGCATTGCCGGGATGGAAGGCTTGAATACCGGCGAATTGGAAGAGATGCTGAATCGCGGCGAGGTTGGTCACATCCTCGATATGCAGGATACTGCCGGCGGCGAGCGCGTAGAGATTTTTATCGAATGAGGTTTATGCTGCCGCAGCGACTTCCCGGCCGAACATGGGAAATCGCTGCGTTGCCTGTCGGCACAAGCAGTGATTGATCGCGTCGTTTTTTAGCCGAAGTTTTCCAGTAGTTCCAACACCAGATGCAATTGCGGCGTAGTATCCACGTAAGAATACATCCCGCCGGTGTACTGCCCTTGCTGGACCAATTCGGCCCCCTTGCCTTCCAGGTATGCTACCACCTTGTCGCTATCTTTGACGACGAAGGCGATATGATGGACGCCTTCACCTTTCTCATCGAGCACTTCCTGCCATGTGCTTGGTTTGCCGTCCGGTTCGATTAGCTCAAGCTGCACCTGCCCCATATCGAAGAACGCCAGCTTGGCGGTCGCTTCGCTTGGCCTTCCCCGGTAGACGGTCTTCGCTTTATCATACCCGTCGGTGACGATGATGTTAGGCTTCGGCAGGCCGAGTACATCACAGTAGGCCGCCGCCGATTTCTCGATATCCTTCACCACCAAACCAATCTGGCATACAACATTGGTACCAATTCCGTTTTGTTCAGTCATGATGTTCTCCTTTTGAAGTTAAGCCACGAATACGCACGAATCCACACGCATTTCTCTTGGATTGTCGATCGGTGTGCTTCGCGGTTGGGATTTTCGGCATGATTAACATCACCGCTCGCGGTCTTCGCGCAGCAGCAATGTACTGTCAGGCGCATCGGGTGAAACAGGATGCTGTTCCCGGCGCTCGCGGATTGATTGCAATGTGGCGGCAGGATCAGGTTCGATGTTCGGCCATATTGCCCGGTATCTGCTGATAATCTTATCCAGCAGCCGGTTGTGCGCTTCGTCAACTATTTGTCGCGCCGGATCGGCTTTGAACCAGGCCATGATCTCTTCCGCGCCACGGTCGAAGGGGATGGTTGCGGTGAAGTCGGGGACCAGACGTTTGATCTTGCTGTTGTCGAAGATGACGCTGTGTGTCTTGTCGCCGAGCAAACCTTCTCCTAGAACGGGATCGAAGGCGTTGAAGAGTTCGGAGGGGACGTGAACCAGTTCCGGGTTCGGTACCCCGGCTGCGCGCGCCACGATGCGGAAGATTTGATCCCACGTCAGAACCTCGTCGGATGTAATGTGGTACGCTTCGCCGAGCGCCTGTGCCCTTCCGAGTACGCCGACGAAGCCTTTGGCGAAATCCCGGTGATGGGTAAGTACCCACAGTGATGTTCCGTCGCCGTGGACGACGACCGGCAGTCCTTTGCGCATCCGGTCAACGATGGTCCAGCGACCGCGTAGCGGTAGTTTAGTGCAATCGTAGGTGTGCGATGGGCGCACGATAGTGATGGGGAAGCCTTCGTCGTGATAGGCGCACATGAGCCGGGCCTCGCACGCGATCTTTGCCTGGGCATACGGCCAGTAGGGATTGTGCAGCGGCGTCGATTCCGTGATCGGCAGGCTCAACACCGGTTTATGGTAGGTTGCCGCCGTGCTGATAAAGACGTATTGTCCCGTGCGCCCGTGAAATAGCGCGATGTCTGTTTCTACATGATCGGGAGTATAGGCTACCCAATCCACGACGACGTCGAATTCACGCTTGCCAAGCACCGCTTGCACCGATGCCGGATCGCGGATGTCGCCGGTCAGCACAGTCGCGCCGGGCGGGATAGGGCGCCCGCTTGTTTGCCCGCGATTAAGCAGGTAGAGATCGACGCCGCGTTCTACCACCAGTTGCGAGCACGTAGAACTGATCGTGCCTGTGCCGCCGATGAAGAGGACTTTCATACGTCACCTCCCATTTCTGCCAACCGGTCATAAATTGGAACCAGCGCCGCATAGGTTTTCTGGAAAAGTGGGTACAGTTCCATGTAGACAGTCTGCGCTTGTGGATTTGGCTCGATGATTTCTGCGACAGGATTCATTGCCGTTGCTATCTCGAAGCCTGGATACAATTCCACGCCGACGCCGCCCGCCAGCGCCGCGCCCATGGATGTGGCCTCGTCCAGAATTGCCAGCCGGTGAACAGGAATGCCGTACACGTCGGCCATAATTTGGTTCCATAGCCGGCCCTTCGCGCCGCCGCCGATGAGTCGCATCGCATCGACGCGCGCGCCTTGCGCTCGAAAGGCATCCAGTGTCATGTATAGGTTCATCGTTACGCCTTCGAGTACGGCGCGCAGCATATCGGCGTGGGTGTGGCGGATGGTGAGGCCGACGAAGGCGCCGCGCGCTTTGGGATTCCAGTACGGGCTACGCTCGCCCATCAGGTAGGGCAGGAAGAGCAGACCGTTCGCGCCGGGTGGCGATTCAGCGGCGCGATCGTTCATCAGGTCGTAGACATTCAGTGGGAGGTCCATCGCTGTCTTGACTTCATCCTCGCAGATCTGATCCCGTGCCCACTGGTATGATGCCCCCGCCGATTGGGTGGTGCCGGTGGGCATGAACATCCCCGGCACGAGGTGGCAGTAGCAGAAGGTGCGATAGGCCGGATCGAGCAACGGTTTAGGCGTCGCCAGCGCGATCCACGCTGACGAGCCGACGTAGTTGTAGGCCGATCCCTCAGTGACGACGCCCGCGCCCGTCGAGGCGCAGACGCCATCTCCGCCGCCGATAACGACGGGCGTACCCGCCGCCACACCAACCTCTTCTGTGATGGAAGGTAACACCTCGCCAACCACGTCTGTTGAACGGTGAACCTCCGGCAACTGCGCGGGATTGACCTCAGCCGCTTCGAGGATGCGCGGCGACCATGCGCCAGTCGCCAGGTCGTACAAATCCATGCCGGAAGCATCCGACATGTCGGTGACGAAAGCGCCGGTCAGCCGCGCGACGACGGCGTCTTTGGCGTGGACGAATTTGTAAGCCTTGTGGTAGATAGCCGGTTGGTGGTCGCGGATCCACAGCATCTTCAGCAGCGAGTAGCTTTCGCTGAGACGATGTCCGGTGATGGTGTACATCTCGTCGAACGAGATGCGTTCCAGTAACCAGTTGACCTGCTCCGTGCTGCGTTGGTCGGCCCAGATGATGGCGGAACGCAGCGGGTGCGCGTTTCTGTCCAGTGGAACAGCCGCCATCATCTGCCCGCTAAACGTGATGCAGGCGATGTCGTCATTGCTGACGCCGGTTTGTTCGAGCAACTGATGAGTGGATGTGCAGACCGCTTTCCACCAATCTTCCGGGTTCTGCTCGGCCCAACGCGGACGGGTGTATTCGGTGGCGTAGCCGTAGAAGGCGCTGCCGACGAGACGCCCTTCTGCATCGTAGAGCGTGGCCTTGTTGCCGGTGGTGCCCAGATCGTGCGCCAGAACGTAATTTTTCATAGACGGCTCTCCAAAAACCGGGATTTTTCAATGGGGTTATAGGTAGTTGCCCTCTTTTCGCCAGACATCGAGGATGAGTTCGTAGCGCGCCAGCTTCATCCCGGTGTAGACACAATTGCTTGTAGAAAAGATGTAGCGCCCGCCGGGCATGCCGTTCTGTAACGCGTAGCGCGCCGAGGCGATGACCTCTTCGTCCGTGCCGGTATCAATCAAGCCGCAGTTGACGTTGCCGATGAGTGTGATGTGGTCGCCGCAGATGCGCTTGACCTCGGCGATGTCCACGCCACCCTGCGGGTCTAGCGAGTGCAGGGCATGCGGGTTGGTCTGCACCAGTTGGTCGAGGATCGGCATGATGTTGCCGTCTGTGTGTTTGATGGCGTAGAAGCCCAAGTCGCGGTAGCCCTGCGTCAGCCGCGCCAGGTAGGGTGTGACGAATTCGGCGAAGCGCGCGGGCTTGAGGAACGGCCCGGTGTTGAAGCAATAGTCGGAGCAGAGCGCGAAACCGTCCAACCCGCCGTGTTTCTGGATGCGTTCGGCGCGTTCCAGCGCGCGGTTAACGTGCCTTTCGCCTTCCCGTTTCAGGCCATCCGGGTCATCTACAAGCCGATAAGAAAATTCGGCCATATGGTCACCATCGGGGATGCTGAAGGTGGCATCCCCGTGGATCATCAGAAAGTAGCTGTCGCCAGTCTTCTCGCGCACGATGTCGATGAGGCGCATAATTTCCTCCTCGTCGCCAGGGTTGGGATGCAGGAAGATGGCATCGTGCTCATACCGCTGGGCAGTGGCGATGAAGAGGTCTGCCATATCCTCGCGGTGCAGTTGGCGTTCCTTTTCCTCCATCTGATTCCATTGCCTATAATACCGGTGGCTCGGATGCACTTTCCCAAAGGCCTCCATTGTGAGGAAGAAGACCAGTTCAAAGTGCGGCACACGCCCAACCGGCGGATGGCCTTCTAAAGCGGTGATAAAGCGTTCACGAGATGTCATTGCGTTATGCTCGCTCCTGTTGAGATTCCGGCAGTCCTGGGACGTATTCAGCGCCGACCGGGATCGTGATGCTCGAGCCTTTGAACGCATCCCCGATAGGCTCGTACCGTCCGCCCAGACATTCCGCGAGGAAGGCTTCGGCGATGGCGTTGAACGAAAGGCGGTTCTCGGGCCGAGCGAACCCGTGACCTTCGTCGGGATAGAGAACGTAGGTGACGGGGATGTTTTTCTCCTGCATCGCATGGACGATCTGATCGGCCTCCGCTTGTTTGACGCGCGGGTCGTTTGCTCCTTGACCGATGAGCAATGGGCGGCAGATGCGGTCGGCATAGGTGAGCGGTGAGCAGGATGTGAGGAACGCCTGCCCGTCTTCGGTGCGGTGATCGCCGACGCGTGTGGTGAACATCTCCAGCATCGGTTTCCAGTAGGGCGGCATCGATTCCAATAGCGTTACGAGGTTCGATGGGCCGACGATGTCCACGCCACAGGCGAACGTCTCCGGCGTGAAGGTCAGCCCAGCCAATGTCGCGTAGCCGCCGTAGCTACCGCCGGCAATCGCTATCCGCGCTGAGTCAGCGATCCCTGCCGCGATGGCCCATTGGACGGCGTCGATGAGGTCGTCGTGCATCTTCGCGCCCCATTCCCGGTTGCCGGCGTTGATGAAGTCCTTGCCGAAGCCAGTCGAGGCGCGGAAGTTGACACTCAAAACGGCATAGCCCCGGTTCGCAAACCATTGGTGATAGGGATCGAAGCCCCATGCGTCGCGTCCCCACGGGCCGCCGTGGACCCACAAGATGGTCGGTAGCGGTGCGTCGGGGATGTTATCGCCATCGGTATCGGCGCCGAGCGGCAGGGAGTAGTAGCAGACCATGTCCCACCCGTCCCGCGTGGGGATGACCACCGGTGTCATCTTCACCAGCGGCAGGTCTTCCAACGCCTGGCGGTTGGTGAACAGGAAGTGTGCCTGCCGCGCCGCGCGGTCGTAGCGGTAGTAGCGTATCGGGCCGTTGTCCATCGTATACGCGACAATCCAGTTCCGATCATCCAGTGTGCGGCTGACGACTTCAATATCGCCATCGGCGACAGTCTTCAGATACGCCATATCCTCGGTAATGGCGGGGTCGAGGATGCGCCAGTATTTGCGCTCGTAGTTGAACGCCACGGCTTGAATGTGTTTCTCGGTGGGATGCTCCATCCCGCGGTTGACGTCGGATCTGGGGTCTTCGGCCAACAACGTCTGTGCACCCGTTTCGACGTCTAGCGCGAAGAGCGCCGAGGTGTTGCGCTCGCGGCTATCGGTCATATACAACACCTTGCCGTTCTTATCGAAGTGCAGCAACCAGGTCATCATACTGTCTTCCATCGGGATGTGCGTGAACGGGGTCCACGCGCCATCCTCCCCCGGCGAGAGAACCTCGGTCCCGCCATCCGGCGTTGTGCGTTGCGCGAAGCGGATGGTGTAGTCGTCGTCGGTGACGAACTCCGCGAATTCCTCGTTTTGCAGGATGCAGCGCCGCTCGCCCGTTGTAATGTTGAGGCGATAAACGTCGTGGTGTTGCGGATCGCGGTCGTTCAACCCCACGAGAATCTCATTCGGGAATTTGTGACTGACCTGCTGGAACCGCGCGTTGACGCCTTCGAGGGGCGTCAGGTCTGTGGTTTCGCCGGTATCCACCGCGACGCTGTAGACTCGCCAGTTTTCGTCTCCGCCTTTGTCCTGGATGTAGAGCACGTGGGCGCTGGTGAAGGCCCACAGATGAAAGCGAATGCCGCGCACCGTATCGTGTGTGACCGGTCGGGCCTTTTCCGGGGCGTCCGCCGGGCCGACCCAGACGTTGAGCACACCATCCACCGGGGCGATGTAGGACAACTTGCTCCCGTCCGGGCTGAGGCGCGCCTGGGTTTTGTCGGGATTGCCTAACAGCACTTCCCGCGGTATCAACGGAACTGTCGTACTTGCTGCCATTTGATCCTCCTTTACGCACTCAGAATGTTTTCGATCGCTTGTACTTCTGCGGCGCTGAGGGTGAGATTGCTCACCGCCGCGACGGCATCTTCGATTTGGCTGACCTTGCTTGCGCCAATTAGGGCCGAGGTGACGGTGGCGCGACGCAGCACCCAGACGAGCGCCAACTGCGCCATTGTCTGCCCACGGGCTTTGGCGATCTCATTGAGCTGGCGGACTTTCGCCAGTTTCTCGTCGGTGATGTGCTCAGGGCGCAGGAAGTAGGCTTTGGCGGCCCGCGAATCGGCAGGGATGTCGCCGCCGAGGTACCGATCCGTGAGCAAGCCCTGCGCCAGCGGCGAGAAGCAGATGCAGCCGATGCCCTCCGCGTCCAGCGTGTCCAGCAGGCCGTCCTCGATCCAGCGGTTGAACATGCTGTACGACGGTTGGTGGATCAGGCAAGGCGTGCCCAGGTCGCGTAAAATCTGCGCCGCCTTGGCCGTATGCTCCGGCGAGTAGTTGGAGATGCCGGCGTAGAGCGCGCGCCCGCTGCGCACGGCGAAGTCGAGCGCGCCCATCGTCTCTTCCAGCGGCGTATCCGGGTCGAAGCGATGGCTGTAGAAGATGTCGACGTACTCCAGCCCCATGCGTTTGAGGCTCTGATCCAGGCTGGCGATGAGGTACTTGCGCGACCCCCACTCGCCGTAAGGGCCGGCCCACATCCCGTAACCGGCCTTCGTCGAGATGATGAGTTCGTCGCGGTAGGGATGCAAGTCCTGCGCGAGAATCTGCCCAAAGGTGATTTCGGCGGAGCCGGGTGGGGGGCCGTAGTTGTTCGCCAGGTCGAAGTGGGTGATGCCCAGGTCGAAGGCGCGGCGCACCATCGCGCGGGCGTTCTCGTAGAGCGCCGTCCCCCCGAAGTTGTGCCACAATCCCAACGAAATGGCGGGCAATTTTACCCCGCTGCGTCCACAGCGGTTGTAAACCATCGAATCATAACGTGTATCGGATGCCTTGTAAACCATTGTTCCTCCTGTTTGAGCTTTCAGCAGTCAGCAATCAGCCGTCAGCTTTCTGGCTGATAGCTGAAAGCTGACAGCTATCGGCCAAGATATTTATCCAAAAAGCTGACGATCGCCGGATACATCACCAGCTTGTTCTTCAATTTGACAACGCCGTGGCCTTCGTCATCGAAGACCTGGAATTCGACCGGGACGTTGCGCGCTTGCAGGGCGGCGACGAGCTGTTCGGCCTCGCTCAAGGGGACGCGCGGGTCGTTTGCGCCATGGACGACGAACAGCGGTGCGACGATGTTGTCCACGTGGCGGATCGGCGCGATGCTTTCCAGGAAATCGCGGTCGCGCGCCAAACTGCCGTATTCGGCCTCGCGGTGGGCACGGCGGTACGCGCTGGTGTTCTCCAGGAAGGTAACGAAGTTGCTGATGCCGACGACGTCCACGCCGGCGGCCCACAACTCTGGATAGGCCGTGATCGCCGCGAGCACCATAAAGCCGCCGTAGCTGCCGCCGTAGACGACGAGCCGGTCGCCATCGATGCCGGGCTGTTCCGCAAGCCAGCGTGCGGCGTAGGCCAAGTCGGCAACCGAGTCCATGCGTTTTTCCACATCGTCGAGGTGACTGTAGATTTTGCCGTAGCCGGTGGAGCCACGCACGTTGGGCGCGAGTACGGCGTAACCATTGTTCACCAGATACTGGACGAAAAACGTGAAAACCGGCTGAAACTGCCCTTCCGGCCCGCCGTGGACGACGACGACGGCAGGCACGGGTTCGCCGCTTTCGTTCTGCGATTTGAAGAACCACGCCGGAATGGTGCACGGCGTCCCGCCCGCGTCTGTGTCGAACGTGGGGTAGCGGATAAGCTCCGGCGCGACGAAGTCCTCCGTCGCCAGACCGCCATGCGAGGACTGTGTCACCGGATATACGGCATCTTTCGTCAAATCCCACACGTAGATGTTCGCAGCGCGCGTGGCAGTGGTGAGGGCAAAGGCGATGCGGCGTCCGTCCGGTGAGAAAGCAAGTTGATCGCCGCGGACGACACCCGCCCATTCGGCAATGCCGGGCGCGTCTCGCGTTGTGCCTGTAGCAAGATCGTACAGGTGGATGTGATGTGCGCCTTCGACGTTCACGATGTAGGCCAGGCTTTGGCCGTCCGGCGCGAGCGACAGCGCGTCGCAATCCCACTCCGGCGCGATGAGGCGTTCCAGCGCGCCTGTGTCCAGGTCGAGACGGGCGATGTAGAGGAAGTCGGCATCCAGGTCGGTGATTATGTAGAGCACGCGGCCATCGGCGGCGTAGTGGGCGGCGGTGAAACGCACGGGTTCTTCTGAAGCGAGCAACTGCCGCGCCGTTCCGTTTGTCAGGTCGATTTCCAGCAGTGTGTGGCTGAAGGAGCTGGACGCCCGTGTGACAATGGCGCGTTGCCCATCTGGCGCGATGTCCACGCTGAAGAGGTAGCCCGGTGCGTCATTTTGCCATACCAGGATAGACTCTCCGTCCAACGGCTGCTTGTAGAAATCGAATAGCGCCCGATTGCGGCGGTTGGCAGCGAAATAGACGGCGCTTCCGTCCTTTGCCCAGGCGCCGAAAGCGTGCGTGACGTCCTCGAAGCCCTGCGTGAGATTGACGTCTGGCGATCCGCCCTCACTTAACAGGAAAAGCTGCTGCTTCTCATTGCCGCCGATGTCGCGTGTATATAGAAGTCGCCCCTCCTCTACAGGGGAGAACTGCGCCTGCATGACGCGATCTGTCTCGAAGGTCAGTTGTTCAGGCCACAGAATCGTACCCGGTTCGCCGGTCAGCGGGACTTGCCACACCTGCGGCATTCCGGTGATGTCGGTGAGGAACGCCAGCCGTTGCCCATCGCCGGAAATCGTCGGCGCGTAGGCCTGGCGGACATTCAGGTATCGTGCTATGCTCGTTGATTTAGGCATCATCCCTCCCATAAGAATAACCACGAATCTACACGAATTTTCACGAATAGGAATCACGATTAGTGTGAATTCGTGAAGATTCGTGGTTGGAATTTTGTTTGACAGGCTGAGTGCCTGGTTGACTGACAAAAATCAGGCAGACAGGTTAGAAGAGATCGCCTGAATTTGGCGTTGCCGGCGTTTGTGGAACTGTTTATTAGAAGCCCGGGATGGTTCAGGATCAGGCTTACCCG
>Ga0334889_1003837_pt1 | contig 14200 bp, 8 predicted proteins | sample GraSluR1_MG_2_FD_207222 | JGI IMG/M metagenome (GOLD analysis project Ga0334889, IMG submission 207222) | Sludge microbial communities from methane-producing bioreactor in Wageningen University, Netherlands - Granular Sludge_8_08-R1 | ecosystem: Engineered > Bioreactor > Anaerobic > Unclassified ... | reverse complement strand
GGCCGGGGGATAGGGGCGTTCTGGCAATCGCCCAACAACTTGTTCGTGGACCCCGATCAGGTTGTGTGCAAAGCCTGTCAGGCAGTGTGGGCGCGCTTCTTAGCCTCACCCCCAGCCTCGCGGTGCTCGGCTTGCCCCCTCTCCACAACGTGGAGAGGGGGCGGTGAGGCGCGTCAGCGCCGAGTGGGGGTGAGGCTACTGTCAGCGCCACGTGTGGCGCTGACAATCATTGCGCACACCCCCGCGCCCCGCACAAATAGGAAATTAGTCCCGGATTCACGGAAAATTCACGAAAACATAACAATCCATTGCTGAATCATTTTGATTTCTCGTTTATCTTAATGATAGGGCTTGAGGGTGCATGGGGGGCAGCAAGGGGATAGAGCCGGTCTTCGCCGGACGCGCCACTCATCTACTCATCTACCAGCCTCACGCTCCAAACGCCGTGGTAGGGTGGAGGTCATCCAATGAATAGCCATTATCTGAAAGGGACAGTCCGCAGCCTGGTCACCACGATGGTGCTGTTCACCGTCCTGGTCACGACCCTGCTGCCTGGTTGGACCGGGCGCGCAGACGCCGCCGCTGCCGGGGTGGGCCTGGCTGCGGCGAGCGCGAGCGCATCGGTGCCGGACATGCTACCTGCTCAGGCGAGCGAGGCGCGGGTACCGGCGGCACGCACGGCTGCCGCCTTCGCGCCCACGCCCGAACAGACGAGCGCCTTCCTGGCCGGTGATGTGGCCGTGAAGGTGCTCTTTGTTGAGAGCACGGCTGGCCCTGAAAACTGGGCTGCCAGCGAAGTGGATCAGGTCAAGAAAGAAGTCTCTCAGGCGCTTGAATGGTGGACGACGGTGGCCGCCGTGCCCGCAACGCCCGGCGGCGATCCCCGTCCCAGCGCCCACCTGACCTGGAACGTCAGCTATGTTTCGCCGTTCGATGGCCCTGCCGGCGACCGCCCCAAGATTCAGGTGGGCGTCGAGCCGGTGCAGGGCAGCGTTGCCAGCGCCTCAGAGCCAGACACCGGCTGGATTCACCAGGTTGCCAGCGCCTTCACGGGCCTGCCAGCGGACGGCAGCGCGACCCGCCAACTGGCTCACAACGCCCGCGTCAGCGGCGGGGCGGACTGGGGCTTCGTGCTGTATGTGGTGGACAGCAGCGCCGACGCCGACGGCCTCTTCGATGGCGACGGGCAGCCGGGCGGCGCGGCACTCAACGGCCCCTGGGCGGTCGTCACGTCGGACGGCGGCAGTCTGGGCACCGACAATCTGGAAATCCTCATCGCCAAGATGGTGGGCCACGTGTTCGGAGCGGGCGACGAATCGTATGACCCCGCTACCGGCGGCTGCCGCCAGGAAGAGGTCTACGGGTACCTGCGCGTTGCCCACACCAACTGCGAGTACAACAACGGCGCGCCCGCGCCCTCGCTGATGCGCTCCGGCGCGGCGATGGTCAGCGCTTACGCGGCGCACGCCCTCTCCGAACCGGCGCGGCAGCAGGTCGGCTGGCGCGACGCCGATGAGTCCGGCGTCTATGATGTGTTCGAGACGCTGGTAGACACGTTCGACGGGTTCGACAACGCGCCCGTGTGCCCCGTGCTGCATCTGGCCAATGTGCCCATTGACACGGCCCCGGCCATCCCGCTGGAGTTTGGCAGCGGCGACAGCGAAGCGCAGTGGTCGGCTTACGTGTGGGATCGCGGTGAGGAGACTTTCGTCTCCGAGCCGAGCTTCACCCCGGTGGCCATCAACCGCCCGCAGTACGTGTGGGGGCGGGTGAACAACGGCGAATGGATCGCCGCCGAGCCGAGCGACGGGGTGTGGGATAGCCTGGCCGAAGCGTACAACGTGCGGCTGCCCGGCAACCCCGGAGCGATCAACGCCGTTGAGATCGCCATCCTCGACCGCTGGGATCAGCAGGTTTACTTCTCACCGGAGCCGGTCAACGTGTGGGTGATCGCGCCGGCAGCGGCGAGCGGCGATCCCCTCGCTGACCTTTTCCAGAGCGACGATGGCGGCTATGTGGCCCTCTATGACGCCAACGGCGCGCCCGGAGGCTGGACAGCCTCCGTGACCGACGACGGCTATTCGCCGGGCGGGGCCGGTGCCCTGACCATGATCGCGGACGGAGTGGGCAGCGCGGCCTGCTTCAGCTTCAGCGGCAGCGAGGTCACCGTCCTCTATAGCAAGGAGACAACGGGCACGGTCAACGTCTACCTGGACGGCACTCTGCACTCGATCATCACCTATACGGACGAAGGGCAGAAGCGCGCCGAGCACAAGATCGCCAACCTGACGCCCGGCAACCACACCCTCAGCGTGGTTGCCTCTGCGGGCGTCGTGGACGTGGACGCCTTCGCCCTGTCTACGGTCGCGCCGGAGGGCGTCATTGACGCCGGGCCGGGCGGCGACATCAGCCCGGCCAGGCTGGGCTTCTGGGAGGAGGGAGAGCCGAAAATCACCTATGTGGGCGCGTGGAGCACGGTCCCGCTGCCCGCGCCAGAGCGCCCCGGCACGCCGGATGGCAGCGGACGCCGCGCCGCCCGCGCCTATGACCGGGTGTACGCGCATTTCACCCACGCCGACACAGTAGCCATCTATCGCGGCGTGTTCCCTGGCGGCGGCACGGCGGATGTCTACATTGACGGCGCGCTGCGCGGCACTATGTCCAACGATGCCAAGATCGCGCGCGTCGTCCCCTTCTACATCAGCGGCCTGGCCCCCGACCAGGTGCATACCATCGAGGTGCGCGTCAACCCCGGCGCGCCCTACTTCGACCTGGACGCTTTCCGCTTCCTCAACCTGCTCAGCGATCCGTCCCTGTACCGCGTAGACGAGCCGGGCGCGGCGCTGGAAGTGCCCTTCAACGGCGCGCAAGAGGCGACCGGCTGGCAGACCAAAACCTCCTACCTGCGCTCCAACGAGGAGGGCGCGCTGCTCACCCTGTTCTTCAAGGGATCGGGCGCGGCGGTCAACGTCAAGACGAGCAGCGCCAACGGCCCGCTGGAAATCTACGTGGACGGGCGGCTGGAGCGCACGGTAGACCTCAAGGACAGCGGCGCGAAGGGCGTGCCGATTGCCGTGGTGGGTCTCAACCCGGAACTGCCCCATGTCATGCAGGTGCGCCACCTGAACGCCAACCCCGCTAAACCCAAGTACAACGAGGTCTATGGCTACACGGTCTATCATACGGCTCCGGTCGGGCCGGGCGAATATGAGGAATACGAGTACGGCCCGGACGGCAAGCCGACTCACTCGGCGTTCGTCTACGAGCAAGGCTGGACGCTCAAATCCACCAAGAATCCTGGCCCCTCGGGCGGCCACTATATTGAGTCCAAGCACCCGCAGGCGCGGGCCTACCTGTCCTTCACCGGCGCGGACACGGTGACGCTGTACGGCGTGGCCAAGTCCACCTACGGCGCGGCAGACATCTACGTGGACGGGACGCTCTACGGCTCGCTCTACCTGAAAGGCCCATCCTACCGCAGCACGCCCTACACGGTCACCGGCCTGGACGCCGGCGCGTTTCACACGCTCGAAGTGCGCATCCGCGACGAGAAAGGTTACGCGACGACCATCGCCCTGGACAAGGTGGTGCTCTACAACAAGCCCGTGCTCGGCCCCGGCCACTACGAGAACAACGCGCTGGTCGGCGGCAACCCGGCCATCCAGTTCTCCGGGCAGTGGGCTGAGACAAGCGACGCCCGCGCCTCTGGCACCAGCTATCACGGCTCGGAGGGTATGACCTGGAAGACATACCAGACAGCGCCCGTCGTCGAAGCGGTCTTCGAGGTGAACGGCGCGTCTTCGGTCGTCGTCTACCGCCGCGTGTACAAGAAGTACGGCATGGTGGATGTCTATGTGGACGGGCGCTACCACTCATCGTTCAACAGCTACGCGGCTTCGCCCGCTGAGGGGGCCTTCCAGCAATCGTACATCATCGGCGGGTTGGACTCAGGGGCCAGCCACGTCATCGCCCTGAGGCCGCAGACTGCCGGCAAGAACAGGAACCAGTACGCTCCGTTCGATCTCGATGCCATCCTCGTCCGCACGGGCGACATGGCTGGCGTCAACTACCTGGAGGCAGGCTACTACGAGAATGATAACCCGGCGGCGCTGAGCGGCGGCGCGATCAGCTATGTGGGCGCGTCGTGGGCGTCGAGCGCCGTCTCGCGGGCGAGCGGCAAGGGCGACCGGGCGCTGGTGCTCTTCTACGGCAACGCCTTCACCGTCTACTTCAGCCGAACAGCCGACGGCGGCAAGGCCGACATCCTCGTTGACGGCACGCTCTACGGCTCGTACTCGATGCGCAGTACCACGCCGGGCATCGTGCCCTTCTCCGTCGTCAACCTGGGCGAGGGGTTGCATACTGCCGAGATCGTCGTCTACTCCAAGTACGTGAACATTGACGCCTACCAGGTCTACGACCTCGTGCCCGACCTCGGCCCGACCGTCTATGACCTGGCCCCGACCGATGGCCGCGTCCTCCTCAGCGGCGCATGGACGGTGGAAGGCGACACGCTGACTACCAAAGAGAAGGACGCCCGGCTATACGTCTACGTCACCGGCAACGACTCGCTGCGGGTCGTCAGCGATGTCTATAGCAAGACCGGCGCCATCGAAGTCGCCGTGAACGGCGCGCTGCACAGCCTGATCGAGGCAAGCTGGATCAAAGCCCAGCCCGCCCCCGACGCGGCCTACCTGGTCAGCGGCCTGGGCGGGATGCCCGGCGGGGCCTGGGTGGAGATTCGCAACCCGGCCAAGAAGACGATTGTCCTACGGCGGCTGGAAGTCTTCGACCTGGCCCCGTCGTTGAGCGACGGCCAGCGTGTCGAGGCCGAAGGGACGGAGATCGTGCACGCGGTCGGCACCTGGGCGGTCAAGCCTGGCAAGCCAGACCCCAGGTACAGCGCCGATTACTACCTGGAAAGCGTGGGCACCGCCGGGCACTACTACATCCCCACCCAGGGCGTCGGCTATGTGACCGTCTACCGCAGCATCGGCGCTTTCGGCGAGGCCAACATCTACATTGACGGCGTGCTGTGGGGCACCATGCCCAACAGCTCCAGCAAGACCGCCTACCAGGTGCCCTTCTCCATCGGCCCCATCCCCAACCCGTTGGGGCGGCACGTGATCGAGCTACGCCCGGTCACCGCCAAGAAGTTCTCGATTGACTGGATCGAAGGGCACGGCCTGCCGGTGCTCGGCCCAGGCTACTACGAGAACAGCGATGTCGTCTTCACCGGCGGCGTTGACCCAGACACAGGCGAGACTTACGCCAGCGCGTACACCGGTGTGTGGAGCCAGATCGCCAGCGGCGGCGCTTCGGGCGGGTCGGTGCACGAGGCCACCAAGCGCGGCGACCGGCTGACGGCGGTCTTCCAGGGCAATGTGGTGACCCTCTACCGCCAGCTTTGGACTTACGGGCGCTACATGACCGTCTACATTGACGGCGTGCCCTACCCGCTGAACAACAAGGCAAAGGTCACTGCCGACCAGATCGCCCACACCATCCTGCTGCCCAACGCCGGCCCGCATTCGCTGGAACTGGTGCTGGACAGCGGTAAGGCGCGCTTCGACGCCATCGAGTTCCGCCACATCGTCCCCGCCGCCTACGGCGCGTACCAGCCCGACAGCCTGCACGTGGCCGTCAACGACAGCATGACCTGGGTGGTAACGCCCAGCGACCAGCACTCCGGCGGCTCGTATGTGTGGACGGCTGACAAGTACGCCAGCGCGTTCCTGCTGTTCAACGGCACGCAGGCCACGCTCTACATGCACACCGGGCGCGACTGGGGCATCGCCAGCGTCTACGTGGATGGGCGGCTGCACGGCGAAGTGGACCAGTACGCGCTCGATCCCGGCGAGTTGTTCTTCGCCTACGACATCGGCGGGCTGGCACCGGGCGATCACGTCGTAGAAGTGCGCTACGAGGGCAAGAAAGCGACGAAGGCCAGGAAGCGCCAGATCAACCTGGACGCCTTCACTGTTGACGGGTACCCCGTGCCCAAGCCGGGCGATGTCCCGCTGCCTGAAGAGCCGCCGGACACCGGCGAGGAAGACCTCGATGAGCCGGAAGTTGGCTGCTATGAGGAGGCCAGCGAAAAGTGGGAGTACGTTGCCCCGACCGAGTTTGGCTGGTTCACCCTGTTCTCCACTGGCGCGTCGGGCGGTAGCGTGCGGCGCGGCCTGGGCCTGCCCGAAGATGCCTACGCCATCTACGCGGAGTTCACCTTCAACGCCGAAGGCTTCGCCTTGCTCTACCACAAGGGTCAGTACGGCGGCCTGGCGGATGTCTACGTGGACGGCGTGTTCCGCGACCAACTGGATATGTACGCCAGCAGTGACCTGTGGCTGGAGAACGCGCTCTACGAGGTGACGGGCCTGACGCCAGGGACGCACACGCTGCGCATCGTCTACACCGGCACGCAGAACCCGCTGTCGAGCGGCCCCGCTATCTACATTGACCGCCTCGACCTGCCGGCCTACACGCCCTCCTGCAACCCGTAGTTTAGGTGGGCGGCGGGGGCTGCGCGCCCACCCCAGCCTTCGCCGCCCGCTTCCACCATCACCACAGCGCGCTTCCGCCAGACAATCCCCTGTCTGGCGGAAGTGTTTTGCGCAGGAGGTTGTTGGTGATTGGTTGTTGGTAGAGCAGAGTCCGCAAGTGGCCTGCCACGAAGGGAAGGGCGAGGATGCTTGCCTCCTCTCCAGTCGAATGCTTTAGGGGCGGACAGCAGCGTGGGAAGAATGAAGATGGCGTCTGATTGACCTCACCCCCTGGCCTCGCTGCGCTCGGCCATTCCCCCTCTCCGTAAACGGAGAGGGAGCGGCGAGGCGCGTTAGCGCCGAGCGGGGGTGAGGTAAAGTGACGGGTCGCCCCAGGCTACAGACTAACGTTGAGCAGGCGCAGGTCAAGGCTATTCTTACCAAGAACCAACAACCAAGAACCGGTTCTCACCCGGTATCGGGCGTGGCCCCGGCATCGCGCCGCTCGATGACGGGCGCGCGCACTTCTTCGGCGTGCTGGAGCAGCACGCTGTACACCTGGGGGCTGTTCTCCTCCTGGACGATCAGCACCTTGCCCGCAGCGAAGATGCGCGACACGTCCAGGTCGTCAATCAAGGCGGCGGCGGCGCGCGCTTCGTCCGCCGAGCCGAAGGCGAACACCCCCACGCGATAGCCGCGCGTGGTCAGCTCGATCAGCACGCCCTGCGCGCTCAGCCCGTCGTAGGTGGCCACTTCGTCTTCCACACGGGTCACGTCCAGGTTTTCGTCGGCTTCCAGCGCGCTGATGAACGCCTCCGCCGACTCGTACCCGCCGCCGCGCGCGCAGAAGGCGATCCGCGCCCCGGTCGCGTCGGTGTGGTACTCGTAGGTGAGGCTGCCCACTGCATAGACCACCAGGTAGCCGTCAATGAGCGCCGGAACAGGCGTCGCCTGCGGCCCCGGCGGACAGCCCAACGCCTCGTCCGTCCAGGTGATCGCCTGGAAAGTGCGCAGCGCGCCGCCGGCGGTGTCTATGCCGCGCGCTTCCAGGTCGAAGCGCACGGCATCGAGCACCGCGGTGCGCACGTCCGGCGTGGGCACATAGAGCACTTCCTCGTCCACCAGCACATCATCGCAGCGTTCGACGACCGGCTCAGCGCCCGGCGATGGCTCGTAGACCTGGTAGGGGTAGATGAACCGCCCGCGCTGCACGTAGACGGTGTAAGGCGTCACGCTCTCGTCAGCGATCTCCGGGCAGCTTAGTGGATCGGCCAGCAAGAGAGGGGTGTCCGGCTCCAGGATAGTGATCTCGTCCAGGCTGGTCTCCAGGTAGGCGGCCAGGTCGGCGCGGGCCAGGGCGGTCGCGTCCTGGAACAACGTCTCGGCGGGCAGCGGCGGCGGCGTGCTGACAGGCTCGCTGGCCACCTCACCAGTCTCATCCGCGTCCTCGGCCACCACCTCCGCGCTGACGCCCGGCGTGGTCGTGGGCGGCGGGGCGGTGTCCTCGCCGTCTCCGCCCTCCCCGCACGCGGCCAGCAGCGTCACCGCCAGCAGCAGCGCCAACACCAGCCCGACCCCGCGCCCCCGTGTGATCGTGTCTGTGCAGCCCATTGGCCAACCCTCCCGTCCTATGTTTACCCGCTTGCGCACCCCTTCAGTGTACCACGCGGGGCGCGGGGAGGGAATCGCCCCTTCGTCCTGGTGTACTTCAGGATGGAGGGCGGAGTTGCCTGAACCGCAGAGCGGTGATGCTTTGCCCTAAGAGCGGGGGTGAGGCTAAAGCGTGTTATGAACACCGCACGCTCGGCGTAGCGTGCAGGGCACGGCGCATGGGGTGCGCCCTGACCCCACCCTGTAGTCCCTCCCCGCTGGCGGGGAGGCTCCCCTTTCCCTGCTTGCGGGGAAAGGGGCCGAGGGATAGGGGTTGAGAACTGCATAACAGGCTCTCATCGCAGAGCGCCAAAAAGAAAACGGCCAGCACATTCGTCTGGCCGCAGCGAACACAACCGGCAGACCGGCGTCAGGCCGGTCTCAAGGCTCGCCGGGGAAATAAGGCTAGCGGAGGGGGTGGGATTCGAACCCACGGTGGCGCGAAGCACCACAACGGTTTTCGAGACCGCCCCATTCAACCACTCTGGCACCCCTCCATCTCGGACGACCTATGCAGGTGTCACTTCTGGCCCTGAGCGCGCAGCCCGGCGAAAAACTCGCGGATCAGCGCGGCGGCTTCGTCGGCCAGCACGCCACCCGTCACCTCGACCCGGTGATTAAGCTGCGGGTGGCTCAACAGGTCCAGCACGCTGCCGCTCGCCCCGGCTTTCGGGTCAGGTGCGGCGTAAACCAGGCGCGGCAGCCGGGCCAGAACCATCGCCCCGGCACACATGGCGCACGGCTCAAGCGTGCAGTATAGCGTCACGCCTTCGAGCCGCCAATGACCCAGGACGGCGGACGCTGCACGGATGGCCAGCAACTCGGCGTGCGCGGTCGCGTCGCCATCGGCCTCGCGCCGGTTGTGCGCCCGCGCGATCACTTCCCCACCGCGCACGGCAACCGCCCCGATGGGCACGTCGTCGTGGGCCAGGGCGAGACGCGCTTCGTCGAGCGCCAGGCGCATCCAGGTGCTGTCGTCCATCGCGGGCGCATTATAACACGGGGAAGGGGGGATCGGAAGTCCGAGTTGGTCGCGGCCCTGGCGCGGCCCCTGCGCCCTGGGTCCACGAACAAGTTGTTGGGCGATTGCCAGAACGCCCCTATCCCCCGGCCCCTTCCCCCAGCCGAGCTAGGGGAAGGGGAGAGCCGCCCGCCAGATCGTCCCCCCTCTAGCTCCGCTGGAGGGGGGATTGAGGGGGGAGGCGTTCACCGAGTAGTCATGACCTCCCCTGGCAACAGGTTGTTCGTAGACCCCTGCGCCTTTTGGCGCATAGACAGAAACATAGAAATCCATCATAATAATTACTCGAACGCTTCAGGCTGGTGGGCAGGGCGGGGTGTTGCCCGCCATTCCGATCCGGCAAGAAAACAACGAGGTGGGCGAACGATGAACGGCAAGAAGTATCTTTTTCTCCTCCTGAGCGTGTTGCTCGTGGCGCTTTTCCTGGCGGCATGTGGCACATCCGGGCGCAGCGAGCAGGCCAGCGACGGTGCAACCCCTACTCAGAGCGGCACGCCAACCCCCGCTGAAACTGCCCCGGCGACCTACCAGACGCTCACGATTGACGAGTTCGCCCATATCGTTGAGAACCAGGCGGACGACTACCAGATTATCAACGTGCACATCCCCTACGCGGGCGAAGTGCCGAACACCGACGCCAACATCCCCTACAACGATCTGGGGGCACTGATGGCCGCCATCCCCGGTAAGGACGCTCTCGTGATTCTCTATTGCCGCAGCGGAAACATGAGCGAGCAGGCAACGCGCGCACTGGTTGAGCAGGGGTACACCCAGGTGTGGGACGTGCCGGGTGGCATGGTCGCCTGGCAGGCCAGCGGGCGCGAGTTGGTTGATGGGTAACGGAGAAACCAGGCAGGCGCGCACGACCTGTCATTGGTTTTTGGTCGTTGGTTCTTGGTTCCTGGTTCTTGGTTCCTGGTAATTGGTTCTTGGTGAAGGCGGCTCGGCTGCGGGCGTGTTCTACCAGGAACCAACAACCCATAACCTCATTTTCAGGGCGCTCTTTCGCCACCAGGCGCGCCTCGACACCGAATGTCTTGCCGGTTGGCGGAAAGGAAGCAGCTCATGCACGCCACAACCCAATCCAGCCCACGCCCGCTCATTGTGACCCGATCCCTGATGCGGCACTGGCTGCTTATTTTTCTGATCCTCTACGGTCTCTTTAACGCCCTGCCGTTCGTGGCACCAGTGCTCATGAAGGTCGGGTGGACGGATGCCGGGAACGCGATCTACACCGTCTATTCGTTCCTCTGCCACCAGATGGCGCAACGCTCGTTTTTCCTGTTCGGCGAGCGCGTCATGTACAGCCTCGACCAGCTACCCCTTGAATTGACCGGAGACAGCGGCCCAGACGCCCTGCTGCTGCGCGAGTTTCGCGGCAATGAGGCGCTGGGCTGGAAGGTCGCCTGGTCTGACCGCATGGTGTCGTTGTACGCGGGCGTCTGGCTGGCAGGCATGGTGTACTGGCTGGTGTCGCGCGTGCGCCCGCAGAAACCGATCCCCATCTGGCTGTTGGTGCTGTCGGCGTTGCCGATGGCGCTGGATGGCGGCACGCACATGCTCAGCGATACGTTGGACGGCCTGAGCACGGGCTTCCGCTATGACAACGAGTGGCTGGCTGCGCTGACCGGGCATGTGTTACCGGTGAGTTTCTATCGCGGCGATGCGCTGGGGTCGTTTAATTCGTGGCTGCGGCTGGTGACGGGGTTGCTGCTCGCGGCGGGAGCCGTATGGTTCGCCTTTCCCCTGCTGGACCGCTACACGCGCGACACCGAAGCCAGACTCAATGCCAGGTTGTCAGGGCTGCGTCACCAGCAGGAGCAGGCGCGACACACCCGCGAACCGAGGCTGCATCCTGATGGCAGTTCATAGTGTTACCCGCTAAAATAAACTAAACCGGCACCGTAAAAATGCCCAGGGGGACGCGCTCTGGGCCTTTTGTTTGCACCGTTGGTGGAACAGTGACAAACGGCTCTCCTCAACAACGATTCTTCAGGCGTCTGTGGGCCATCCTCGGCGCGGTCAGTATTCGCACCAAAGTGCTGGGCATCGTGGTGGGCACTGTCCTGCTGCTCAGCACGTTTGTCACTGTGCAGGTGCGTCGCTCGTTGACCACTCTCCTTCAGGAGGAACTCGAAAGCCAGGCGCTGTCTATCACAGGGCACGTCGCCGAAAGCGCCTCAAACCTGATCGAGGCCGGCCACAGTGACGATCTCGACCTCCTGCTGCGCGAAACCCAGGCGCATTATTCGGATGAGCGCCATAACACCGAAATCGCCTACTTGCTGGTGACAGCCTCTGACGGATCGGTGCTGGGCCACACGTTCACGGATGGCGTCCCCGCTGACATCATACAGGCCAACCGGCTGGAAACAGGGGAACGCCAGTCGTTGGCGTGGCGAGACACCAGCAAGGGGCGCGTTCTGGACGTTGCAGAACGGTTCGCGTTATCCGACGATCTGGCGGGCGTGGTGCGCATTGGACTGTCTGACCGCGAGATTCGCGCCGCAGTCAATGAGGTCACGCGGCAGTTGATCTTCACCAGCACGATCATGTCGCTGGCGAGTATTGCGGCAGCCGTTTTCCTGACCTGGCTGATCACACGCCCGATCCAGAATCTGGTGCAGGCGACGCAGGCTGTCGCCCAGGGCGATTTCTCGCAGCATGTCACGCCCTGGGCTGATGATGAAATTGGCCGCCTGTCTGAAATGTTCAACACCATGACGAAGGCGCTGGCCCAGGCCGCCCAAGAACAGTCTGAGCGCGCCGCACTGCGCGCGCAGTTCGTGAACCGTGTTATCGCCGCGCAGGAGGACGAGCGGCGGCGCATCGCCCGCGAACTCCATGACAGCACCGGCCAGGCGCTCACATCGCTGCTGGTGGGGCTGCAGGCGCTGGAACAAACAGCGTCCGGCGAGATGCGCCAGCAAACGGAGAACCTGCGCCAGATTGTCAGCGAAACCCTCGAAGAAGTCCACCGGATCGCCTGGGAGCTTCGCCCCAGCGCGCTGGATGATATGGGGCTGGCGGCGGCGCTTGAACGCTACATCGCCGACTACCGCGAACGCTTTGGCCTTCCTGTTGATCTGGTGATTCACGGTCTGCGGGATGGTCGCCTGTCGCCTGAAGTGGAGACGACCATCTACCGTATCGTGCAAGAGGCGCTGACCAATGTGGCGCGGCACGCTCAGGCCGGGCAGGTCAGCGTGCTGATCGAACACCGCGACGGCAAGACATTGGTGATCGCCGAGGACAACGGGGTTGGGTTCGATGCGAACACGGCGGCCAAAGGCAGCCGCCAACATCTAGGACTATACGGCATTCGTGAGCGGGCCGAACTGCTGGGCGGCAAGTTCTTGATCGAATCGGAGGCCGGGCACGGCACCAGCCTTTTTGTCGAAATCCCGGATGCACCCCCTGTTGAGAGGCCATTTGAGAAATCCTAATCGGAGGGTTTACCTCACCCCTAAATCCCCTCTCCACACGATACTGTTGACGAACTAAGCGCGCGCTGGTTTCGTAGGGGGCGCTGCTCTGCTGCGCCCTCGTAGGGGCGTATTGCAATACGCCCCTACGGAGGCATTTCGCCAACAGTATCACACGCGGAGAGGGGACTTAACCGCCCAGCGACTCCCCCTCTCCGTAAACGGAGAGGGGGCCGGGGGGTGAGGTTCTCAAACGGTCTCTGAGAGTGAGATGTGAGTATGCCACTACGTATGAACACAGACAAAGCGCGCATCCTGCTGGCCGATGATCATGCCATCTTGCGCGCCGGACTCAAGCTGCTGTTGGACGCCCAACCGGACATGGAAGTGGTGGGGGAAGCGTCAAACGGCGCGCGGGCGCTGGCGATGGCAGAAGAATTGCACCCCGATCTGATCCTGTTGGATCTGACGATGCCCGGTCTGGGCGGGCTGGACGTACTGCGCAGCCTCAAAGACATTGCGCCCGGCAGCCGCGTCCTGGTGCTGACCATGCACGATGACAAAAGCTACTTGCAGCAGGCGCTGGCGTTGGGTGCTGCCGGCTATGTCGTGAAAAAAGCGGTGGACAGCGAACTGCTGAACGCGATCCGGGCGGTTATGCGTGGCGAAAAGTATGTACACTCCGCCATGATGGACAAGCTGCTCACTCTGGACACGGCGGAGCCACCGGCTGTGGCGGCGTCCAGCGGCGGAACTGATCGCTGGGCCAGCCTTTCCAATCGCGAACTAGATGTCCTGAGACTGGTCGCGCTGGGACATACCAACAGTGAAATCGCGGATCAACTGGCCCTCAGCGTGAAAACCGTCGAAACGTATCGTGCGCGGGGGATGGAAAAGCTGGGTCTCAGCACACGGGCGCAGCTTGTGCGCGACGCGCTGGCACAGGGCATCCTGGACGACGAATAGCGGTGTCAGGGAATCCCCGACCGGCTGCTTGTGACTGCCAGAGTCACCCTGACAAATCCACGCCAACACGCGGGTTTTCCCCGCTACAAGGGCTTCTCCCGCTGGCCTATACTGTGTGCGTCTGTTGGGATAAGGCAGGTTCACGCGAGCCTGCCCATGCAGCACAACAATGGGTCTGTCCAAAGGGAGAAGCTCACATCATGGCTACCATCACTGCTTCACGTCGCGAAGTTCCCCGGTGGCCTTCGCTGCTGAACCGTCTGTTCACCGATGTTCGCGCGGCGTGGCTCTGGCTGCCGCTGCGTTTGTGGCTGGGCTACCAGTGGCTTGAAGCCGCAGCGCACAAGGTCGGTAACCCTGCCTGGACTGAGACCGGTGTGGCGCTGAAAGGCTTTTGGACCAACGCCGTGTCGGTGCCCGAAGGGGGACGCGCGCCGATTGCCTTCGACTGGTACCGCTCGTTCATCCAGGCGTTGCTCGATGCCGAAGCCTACACCTGGTTTGCCAAGCTGATCGCCTATGGGGAACTGCTGATCGGCATCGCGCTGATCGTTGGCGCGCTCGTCGGGGTGACGACCTTCTTCGCCGCGTTCATGAACTGGAACTTCATGATGGCGGGTTCGGCCAGCACCAATCCCCTGCTGTTCGTCATCGCC
>Ga0334889_1003836_pt1 | contig 14202 bp, 15 predicted proteins | sample GraSluR1_MG_2_FD_207222 | JGI IMG/M metagenome (GOLD analysis project Ga0334889, IMG submission 207222) | Sludge microbial communities from methane-producing bioreactor in Wageningen University, Netherlands - Granular Sludge_8_08-R1 | ecosystem: Engineered > Bioreactor > Anaerobic > Unclassified... | reverse complement strand
GGTCTGCTTGCATCTCGTTGACTGACCTCCATGACGATCTGATGCGTAGAGCCAAGATGGGTAGCTGGTATTACGTCGATCCACAAAGGGCACTCGCTAACAACTCTGTTGCCTACAAAGAGAAGCCGGACATCTCCTCGTTTGCTAAGGAGTTCGGGAGTATGTACACGAGCAAGGCTGGTGAGCGAGGGATGGTGAATAAGGTAGCCCTTCGTAAGAAAGCGGAGGAGTGTGGCCGGGAGTATGATAGGGACTACCTCGTAAATCCTTGTTCTGAGGCCATTCTTCGAGACACCGGTGGCTGTTGTAATCTCAGCGAGGCAATCATTCGTCCTGAAGATACTCTCGATACCCTTCGTCGTAAGGTACGATTGGCAACCATCCTCGGGACTCTTCAGTCAACCCTGTCTGACTTCCGTTACCTTAGGAAAGTATGGAAGCAAAACCAAGAGGAAGAGCGGCTGCTTGGTGTGTCCTTCACGGGGATTATGGATCATCCGGTTATGAGTGGAAGGCTTGAATCCGAGTGGTTGTGGTTCTCAGAGAACCCTGCACACCATAGCTTGCCTAATGTACTAACAACCCTAAAGGAAGAGGCGATCCGCACGAACCGAGAGTACGCTGATTTACTTGGAATCAACCATAGTAAACAACTAGGACTCGTTAGAAAATAGCGACCTTACTTAGCGATAAGTATTGAATAACCTTGTGAATTTCTGGAAAACCTAAACCATCCGGCACTGCAGTACGATATAGTTACGGAAGGCATGGTAATCAGAAGCCAAGCAAAGGATCGAGAAGTGAAGATCCGGCGAAGGTTCAACGACTATCCGTGGAAACGGAGTACCCTCAAGTGAGGGGAAGCGCAAGGCACCTCTTGTAGGTGATGATATAGTCTGGTCTGTAGGGAAACTTACAGCAGTTTAGGAGCGATATGTACAAACTTTATTACATGGTGTCACCCAGCACAAATGGATTCTACATTGGCATAACAGGCCGTAGCTTACGTGAGAGATTAGCATGGCATAAGTACAGTGCGAAGACATCACGAAGGAGGCTATATTGTGCTATGAGAAAGTATAAAGATTTCTGCATTGTGCTTGTGAAGTCTTTCTCTTCAAGAGAGGCTTGTTGTGAGGCTGAGATAGAACACATTGCTGACGCTAAAGTAAAAGGTTTGAAGGTGTATAACCATACATCTGGTGGTGAGGTTGGTTTCAGAGTTGAAATGGTAGATAAAGAGAGTTGGAGAGCTAAACTGGTTGCAGCGAGGAAGGGACGGACACCCGCGCTTGGTATGAAACATACCGAGGAGAACAAAAAACTGTTCAGCGAGTTTGGAAAGAAGAGGTGGGACATATACGGAAGGTATCCGAAAGATGTCACACAATACTCATTCCCTGAAGCTAAGAAACTCTATGGTATCAGCAAAACCCACTACTATCGTCTTAAACGGGCTGAGCTTAACGAACTCAGTTGAACATAAACGTAAACCTAGCGGTACGGTCTCGCAGCTTTGTGGAACTTCCTCAGGCATTCATCCACGTTATGCACCTTACTACCTACGGAGGGTTACTCAAGACGACAAAGATCCCCTAACAGCTAAGATGATCGACCAGGGCATACCCCATGTACAGGTGCCTAGTTCGAACAAGGTAGTGTTTAGTTTCCCTATCAAATCACCTGATGGTGCTGTGTGCGCTAAGGACATGGGTGCTATTCAACAGCTTGAGTTGTGGAAGATCTACTACGACTACTGGTGTGACGGCAACCCTAGCCAGACGATCTACTACACTGACGAGGATTTCTTTGACGTTCAGGCGTGGGTCTATAAGAACTTCGACTCCATCGGTGGTCTGTCGTTCTTCCCGTTTGATGATTTTATCTACGACGAGGCTACTCAGCCGTACCTCCCGATCACGGAGGAACGCTACGACGAGGAAGTGGCGAAGTTCCCGAAAGATATAGATTGGTGTATGGATGGTTACGAGTCGGACGATAACACTACAGGTTCTCAAGAACTCAGTTGCGCCGGAGGTGCTTGCGAGTTATGACAAACAAGAGCGTCGCTAGACGCGACACGAGAGAGTGTTGTGCTAATAGAGGGCGCGCTTCTGTGGTTAACTCTTAACGTTTACCACGAGGCGCGAGGGGAGGACGCTCTGTCTCAAAGGGCAGTGGCTCATGTGACCCTCAACCGTGCCAAGAAACATGGTTACGATGTGGAGAAGGTAGTCAGGGAACCGTACCAGTTCAGTTGGACCCTTGACAAAAAGAAGCTCCATAGTAAACCTTGGAAGACTGACCCTGATGTGTTCCTCAGGTGCAGTCTGAACTCGATGAAAGCCGTGAGATCCGAGGACATTACGAAAGGAGCTACCCATTTTCACGAGAGAAGCATGAGACCTTATCCTGGTTGGACAAAGAACATGAAGGTAACTTTGAAGTATGGAGCGTTCGTATTCTATAAGGATCTAAGCATACAAGGAGGAGATAATGGTGCAGAATGATATGAGGTTACGTTGTGGCTGATAACAACGTGATGCTAGACTTGGAGACAATGGACAACACCAGTGACTCCGCTATTGTGAGCATTGGTGCCTGCGTCTTCAGCAGTGCCAACGGGATCACAAGCAAGTTTGGAGTCGACGTGGACCTCCAGTCGGCTATCAACTACGGAGGCACAGTAGGAGGGAGCACGGTGCTGTGGTGGCTCGGCCAGAAGTGGGAGGCTCGAAAGAAGCTCACGCAAGCTAAGGCTTTGTCTTTGCCTGATGCTCTCACCGAGTTCTCCAACTGGATACCAAAAGGTGCCATCGTTTGGGGTAACGGTTCCGACTTCGATAACGTGATCCTCAAGAATGCCTATCGTCTGGCTGATATGCCCGTACCGTGGCCTAAGTTTAACGATAGATGCTTCCGTACCATGAAGGCGATCTTCAGGGATGTACAAAAACCGAAGCGAGAAGGTATTGCTCACTCGGCACTCGATGACGCTGTCTTTCAGGCTACGTGGATTCTTAAAATCTTTGAAGAAAAATTCAAGTGTCGGCCATCAGGAGAAAACAAATGTCAATAATCAGCAAAATCAAACCTAAGTACTTAATTACTTTCCTTATCTCCGTAGTTATTGGGGGTACGGGTGCATCCTTGTTCAACACCTATGGCTCACTAGACCTCCTGGCTCTCTGGGATATGTTGAAGTCACAAGAGTATCGACAGGTCTACATGGAAACCAAGCTGGAGTGCTTGGCTACTACTCCAAATATAGGTCTCAGTGAGAGTGTAGTGGATATGATCTGTATCGACATGGCACGTATCAAGGCTAGGGCCGCTTACTGTGAAGGTAAAGACCTTCCAATCTGTGAGGGTATAGAGAAATGAAGAAGACAATAGCAACAGGAATGGCGCTGGCACTTGGCTGTATGGCCTGTGCTGGGCCAAAGGTGACGGAACTGGACGCACAAATAGCGATGATGCAGACAGAAACGGCAAGGGCCTGCTATGCGGCCGAAGCGGCCAAGGCTCAGGCTCGCACAGCTACTCATTATGTGGATGCCCGTGATGCCGCCTTGATAATAATGGCAGAGAGCCTGGCTGGGCGATCCAAACCTGATCCATGCGCTAATCACGGTATGAACGTCTATGAATCGCGGGTGAAGATTGCAGAAGCCCAGAATCAAGGGGCAGCCAGCATTACACGCAGCGTGATCAGCGGTGCAGCCCTAGTGACGGGGATCGTCGCGACAGCGGATGTGCTCAACAACGCAGTTAAAAACGCCGGGCACAACACAACGACAACGGTGGGCGACAACTCGGAAGTGAAGATGGATAGCAGCAAGTACGAGGCCAACTCTGAGTCCAAGGTTTGGGGCGACAACTCGCCTTCCAACGCTACGGCCACCCCAAGTACGACCAGGGATAACGTAACCACTAATCACGCACCTGCCGAGGAGGCTGCAACAGAAACAGCTACTGAGGAGTAGAACCATGAGTGCAATTGAATTACTAGAAAAGGCGGCAGGTCACCTAAAAGACCGTGCAGCAACATACGACAATCCAGAGGGCGAGCGATCCATTAGCGCGGCTGTAGAAGCGTTTAAGGCAATCACCGGCGACGGCATTATGAATACTGGTGAACGCGGCTGGTTGTTTATGGCCATTCTTAAAATGGTTCGCAGCCAGCAAGGGAACTACAGGGTAGATAATTATGAGGATGGCGCTGCCTATTTTGCGCTAATGGGCGAATCGGCTTGTGAGGAGCGTAACGGCTAAAAAGAGGTCGAAGCGGTGGCATATAAAGATACGTATAAGGGATACACTTTGCAAGAGGTGATGTCACCTGAGAGAGCTCTTTAAGTCCATATAAGACAACAAAGGGCTGCCTTCGGTTAATTCCGAGGGTAGCCCTTTTTGCGTTTATGCACCTACATACTTAAAGATTAGAGGTAGGACTGTGCTTGCTACTGTAGACAAGGCTGCGAACACACCCACCATCTTCCACATGAACCTTTCAAGACTATCGACTCTATCGTGCAGACGTTTGGTATTTTCTATCTGCTCAGTGAGTCTCACTACGTTCAACTGAAGCTGCTGTTGACCTTCAACCAATTGACAGGCTAGGCTATCAAACCTATTCAAGGTGTTCAGTACATACTCGTGTGTTGAGCAGTCGGGTAAGCTGCACTCACTCACTTGAAGTACCCCTCATCAACAAGCTCCTTGATTAAACGATAGGCAAAAGAATTTCTCCGGTGCATCTCTACAAGTTTCCCCCGGTACCTAAAGAACCTTTTGTAGTTGTTAAGAACCCCAACAATGTCCCTCTCTTTGATTGCCTTGAAGAGTTTCGGGAAGGAGTTCAGAGTCCCTGTGAAGCTGAAGTCTGTCAAGAGCTGCTGTCCCGCTCTAGGCAGTTTGTCGAATTCGACAGAACCGAACTTGTTCCTCGCTCGACCTTCGTGTACTTTAATATCAAAGCTCAGGATAATCAAGGCCTCCTCTCTTGTGATACCTTCCTTCCAACGAATCCCATGAATCAAACCCCGCCTGTACTCCTCCGGTTGAATCTTATGGCCAAACCCAATGTCTTGGCCCCCTCCGTCTTCAGGAGCAGGGTTAGGGTACACTCTCGTACCCTGTACCTTAAAGAACAAAGGTTCGTTCTCCTGTGCCGCTACGTTGTTTCTGAACTCTTTCTCATTCATCCCAAGGTGCCCTCTGCGTACTTCTCTTCTTTTTCTTCTCTGCTGCTCGATAGCGATTCCTGGCCCGAGAGATGCTCTCGGTGCCTATCGTCTTCAGTTCTTCAAAACCACCTTTTTGTTTGAGACTTCGGACCTTTTCGTTGTATGCCCTCCGCTTCTTGTGGAACTCCACCATCAATTTTCTGTCCTTCTCAAGCGTTGCTTCCTTAAGCAAACCAAAGATAGCCTCTCGTTCCTTATCCAGACGGGCCTTCTGTCCATACGGAGTGAACCTAGCGTGTAGGACTCGTCCCACAGCAGGCATCTCTTTGAGAGTCTCGAAAGTGAATTTCCCGTCCTCGCTTATTATGTCCTTGATGTCCTGATAAGGTCTTTTGAGGTAATTAAGCGGGGGAGAGACGTAGTCTGCGAGCCCACCATCGAAGTCGCCCTTGCTGAATTTACCAAGAGAGTACCTACTCAAAAATACGATCTTTAGTAGGTTATCAAGTACGGTATCATCAAGTTCTACAGGGTTCCCAAGAAGCAAATCTTTGATTGCGTCAGCACCAGCACCAGCAAGTGCTAGGACTGCGATGTTCTTGAGACCTACATAAGTAGCTTTAGGCATCCCTCCTTCACGATGGGCTTTCCTTATGTTCCTGTAGATGTTGTTAGCTGTCTTGAGGTTCCACGATTTGAGAGCGTACAAGATACGAGCTTCTCCACCAACCAAGAAGCTGGGCGGCATGTTCGTGGGAAACAAGGGTCTCGTCTCGGACAACTCGATCACCGCGAACTCCTTAGCGAGTTTAGTCTTCTTTCCGTTCTGAATGTCATCGAAGAGTTGCTTGGTGTCGTTACCGAAGATGTGCTTATAGTTCTTGTTGAACTCACCCCACGAGGCCTTCTTGGCTCTGATTAGCGCTGCTTCCATAGAGGCCGTTGCGAAGAAAGAGTCTACAGCTTTGAAACCTGTACCTGTCAACAGGCCATCGAGGAACTTAGAAGTCTTCGACGAGTTGGCCCACTCGGTATTAGCGCTATTCATGTCGATGTCTTCCTTCTTGAAGGACTTGTCAGCGTTCATAGCCTCAATTGAGTTCCAGAAACCCTGACGAATAATCATCGGTGCAGCGTCAGCCAACTGAGTTATGGTAGATAACCCCTGACCAAGAGCGGAGGCAAGAGACAGATCCTTGAGACTCGCTAGGGGCCTGCTGAGTCTCTTCTGGTTAAACCGATCCTTGAACACATCAATGGCCATCTTCTGATCCCGAATGCTGATCCCACCCTCTAAGGTAGCCTTCGTTACCACATCGGTTAGATCCTCGGTTAGTCTGTCCATCGAGTCCTCAGCGGCGATAGCTTGCTGTAGAGAACGGATTCGATCGTAATCCTTTGGTTCCTTGTTGGGCTTCCTAGTGAGGGTGTCGAGCCGGTCTTGATACTTACCTTTCCGAGAGACACCAACAAGTTTCCTCTGCTCGATAGCCTCTGTCATCTCCTTGATGTGGAGTTCGAGAGACTCAGCGGGGTTGTAGTAGAACGCGAGCATACCATCAGTGACGTTCCAAATCTGACGGCCTTTTGCGCTAGAGGGGTTCAAGAACATCGTAGGTAAAAAACCTCTTTCTAGGAGCTTACTAAACTCCGCCTTTGCCTCTTCGTAGGTCTTTACCTCTCTTCCTAAGTACTCTGACATCATAGAGGTTATCGAGGTAGCCGAGGGGCTCTCTTCAATAACATCTCGGAGTTCCTTAGCCACCGGCTGTTTCTCAGGCTTAGCGTGTTCAGCGATGAACGTCAGGAGACCGTCAAGGTCCCTCACACGAGCGGGCAGGTAATGCTCCCTGTTCTTCCCAATGATACCGGTTGCCATAGCCTCACCGGTGATCTCGTCAACGATCGCACGAGCCTCAGCAAACGCCTTACCAAACTCTGGGTTCTGTGCCGAGTAGTCATCGATAGTCTTTCTTGCATCCGGCTTGTGGTAGTTAACCCAAGCCTTCTTCATTAACTGACGTTCACGAGGGTCAAGGCTCCTGTACACCTTAAAGAAAGTGCTCCCCCGGACTAGCCGCTCAACGGTGTTGTTCATGACGGCTGCTTCAAAACGCTTCATAAGGCCAGCAAGCCTAGGGTTGATACCTTCGAGTATACTCATTGACTCTTGGAAGGCGCGTTGGAATTTAGTTTTTAATTCCCTCCTAAACTTCTCACGCTCTGAATCCTTGACCGCCTTGTCTGGGTCATTAGTCTCCATGTACTTGTCTGTACCTTCTACAAACTTCTCACCCGCTTTGACCTTCTGTTCCTCAGTTAGAACCTCACCATCCCGCTTGTGAGACTCCTCTACCTCCGGTTTACCTGTTGGCTTAGCGTCAGCACGGTTCTGGAGCACTTGATCCCTGCGGTGTTCAAACAAAGACTCATACATAAGCTCTCTGACACGAGTGACACCTAGGCGATTGAGGAGACTAGCTTCGTTCTTGTCGGCTACTGAAGACTCCTCACTAGCCTTTTGGATCAATCGATCATGGATACCTAACGCCTTAGCGATAGGCAAGAAGTCACTTGCCTGTTTTAGGTTTTGAGAGTTCTCTAGTTTAGAGATAGCCTCTTTGTCCTCACGATCCCTTACGAGCCGAAGCTCATCGGGGGTAATAGGGGCACGAGAGGTGTCATCCTTGGAGCTAGTTGATTCCTCTTCGGGTGGGAAAATATTTTTTGTAGTCTTATCTCCTTGTTGTTCCGTGATTGTACTGTCTGCCCTAGGCGAGTAAGGTTGAGATGATTGAGATATAGAAATTGAGGGGTCCGGTAAGGGACTATGTATACTAGGTGTATTAGGTGTAGTAGGTGTAGTAAGTGTAGTAGGTGTAGTGGGTGTATCTATGTCCCTAGTGAGTCCAGTATCTTGTACTCCTCCTAATCCCTTAACACTGGAGTCCACTAGATTCCCCTGTGTACCCTGTCGTTCCCTATAGGGGCCAACGATCTTCTCTCGTTCCGTCTGGATAATGTCTCTCACTGCCTGAGTGAAGTCCTCTCGTCCTACCTTCTGGAACAGAGATGCCATAGTGCCTTTGACTTCCTCCGGTCCCAACTTCTCCGCGAAGTGCTCCCGAATTTTATCTGCTACTGTGATGTCTACGTCACCTCTCCCGGGGGTTTTTGATGGACGAGAGCCGACGACAGCTTTGTTCACCAACTTCAGCAAAGGTACCTGACCAGGCTTCTCGTTGTTGTCGAGAAACTCAACAAGCTTAGTGACCGTCGGGTTCTCCTCTTTACTGATAAGGCTCATCTCCTCTTTACTGAAGACCGTAGGTGCCACGTCAGTAGCCTCCTCCACCTCAAGTGATAGTGGTTCCCCTGGCCTACGGGTGGAGAGCTCTTGATCTGTTTCCAGAGGTGCTGCCTCAACTGCCTCTTCTAATGCCTTAACCGCAGAGATGTCCGGCTGGGTCTCCTCAAGGGGTTTCAGGACCGATTCAAGCCGTGGGTCTGCTTCGACAGCTTCTTGAGTTTCTGTCGGTTGCTGTACCCTTTGCTCCGTAGCCGTGCCTTGCGGCGACTGTTCGGTAGGCAGTGTTTCAAGTGGCGTCTCCTCTAGTACCTCAGTTGCTGTTGGTACTTCTTCAGCTGTTCCAAGGGGCGTCTCCTCTAGTACCTCGGTTGCGGTTTGTTGAGTATCGACAATCGAGTTCTCAACCTCCAAACGTCTCATAACCTTTCCGATCTCAGAGTCAGGGTCAATTTCTACCTCAGGCTCAACGAGTAGATCCTCGGGTACTCCAAGATCTTTAAGTGTCTGACGAGCATCGTTCCTCACGCCAGGGCTAGCTACACCAAAGACACCACCAATAGCTCCTCCAGCTACACCAGCAGCTGTAGCTTCCTTGAACATCTGAGGGAACTCCTGTCGGATCTTCTCGGTTATTTCAGGCACAGAAAAACCCTTAGCGGCCTCTGTCCAGAACATCTGCTGGATGTCGTTCAGAAGATTCTGAGAGAACTCAGTGCCGCCTTCTGTGATTGCCCCTTTAGTGTACCTAGTTAAAGGTTTACCTGTTACGGATAGCAGTCTAGAGAAGCCAAAGCTCTCAAGGGTAGTGTTGATAGCGAAGTTGTACATCGAGGAGGTATAAGCTGCTTGCTTGTCACCTGTTTCTTTGAGCACCTCATCGAAGACAAGAGCTGTCTCGGGGAGGGACATTGTTGCGCCAGTAACCAGAGAACCAGCAGCCCTGCCAGCACCAAGAGGCCCACCAACAGCATAACCGGCAGCTATAGCGGGTACCATCTTGTTTATCTGATAGTTGTACCAGCGAGGGTCAAGGAGCAGTAGGGGTTTGTCAATGACAGACTCCTCAAGCCCTTCAACTTGAAAGTCCTTACGTAAGGCGTCCCAATACTCCTTCTTTGCTTTGGCAACCCCTTCAAAGTCTTTGAGACCAAGGAGATCACCAATCCTCTCGTTTTGGGCGAAGTACCAAGAGGTAAGCCCAGCGATTGCTGTCGGGATACCTGAGCCTTCGAAGAACTTGCCGGTTTTGTACGCTGCCCTGCCCACTAAACTCATGTCGTCGCTAGGTGTGTTGCTACCTAAATCTTCGTTCTCGGTTCGCTGGGAGGGAGGTATCAAAAAAGAGGGCATGTTGTTACCTAAATCTTTGTCCTCAAGAGGACTGTCTATAGGTTCGGGTTCATTGGTCTCTTCATCGTCAAGAAAATCAGCAAGAGATTTTGTGAAACCATAAGGACTGGTAGTAGCTTCTAGCTCAACCTCTGGTTCTGGTGTTGATTCCGTGGTTACAGAAAGAGCCGAGAAAGTATCCCCCGGCTCTTCTAGCTCATCCAACAGTTCCCATAAGTATGGCATTTAATCACCTTTTCTTCATACGATAGCCGGGAGTTGATATCCACTCTATTCCGTTATAATATCGAGAAGCAGTAGAGGAGTACTTAGCGTATCCTTTAGATATTGCGTAGTCAATAACCAGGTCAATCTGCTTTGGTTTGTAACCCTCGGATGCAAGTGTTTCTCTGACCTCTTCTATACTCTTACCACTTAGCTTACCTGACCTTACAACACTAGGTACAGTGGTTAACTCCCGAAGAAGGGGGTTTTCTTTTATAAGATTTTCTTTGTAAGAAGGAGGTACTTGTCTGAGATAACCAATAGTGGCGTCTATTCGGGCTGTAGTCTTCCAAGCATTAAGAGAGTCCTCTTCTGACATACCAGGGTGTACTTCAAGGTCCGAGTTATCAAACTTTGTTTGAACGTTCTCTTCACTACCTAGGACTGTATTTTGAAGACCTTTAGAGTAATAGTCCGTCCTTGCCCTCTCCTCTTTCTCGAGAGCCGCGGCTTGTCTGGCTTCTGCTGCAGCCGCCTGAGCAGCCTGCCTGGCAAGGTACCTTGAATCGCTGCGTTGTTGCCTGCGATCAGCTCTTGCTTCTGCTGCTGCTTGATCCGAAACCTTATCTCGACGTTCCTGAAGACCTACAGGGGTAAGGCCCTCAAGACTACCGTTGTTCTTCACGTATTCCTCAAGCTCACCTTTGGTCAACACAACACGATCCTGTGTCATATACTGAGATGGTTGACCAGCTTCTTTGATCTTCTGGAGTTCTGCGGCCTGATCAACACTGCTTGAGAGAGCCGAACGATCTCCGTCATATTCATCAAGCTGCTTGCGAGTCATAGGCATACCGTACTCGTCAAGAACACCTGAATACTCCATATCCTTCTCAGCCCTCTTTAGGTTAAGCATACGAGCATAAAGGGCATCTTGTTTAGTCTGCTCGATACGAAAGGCTCTCTGCTCGTCCGCAAGTTTGGTGTAGGCAGTACCAGCACCAACGATTGCCCCACCAAGAAAACCACTCAAGGCACTCATATCACATACCTCCCTGCTGTTGTGCCTGGGCCATCAGCTGTTGCTGTTGTAGTGCGGTAGACTGTTTCTTCCTCTCCTTTTCTGTGGCCTCACGAGCGGCGTTCTGTTGAAGCTGATGGATGATTTGCTGCTGCTGAGGTGCCGGAGGTACTCCATTCTCCTGTCCATAATAAAGACCAGCAATCCTCTGGTTCTCGGAGGTGAACTTCTCGGCTGTCAATTGAAGCTCTATAGGGTCGATAGTGCCATTCTTTAATCCCCTCTCTACATAGGTCTGTAAAGAGTCCTCAAGCAGAGGAGCGAAGTCATCCTGAGTCACCTCAAAGAATCCAAACTTGCTACCGAGCTCCATCAGATCGTTTACAAGGTACATAGAGGCGTTGAACTGGGTGTTAAGGTCAACCTCAACTCCGTTCTGTTCAAACTTGGCCACCGCTGCGTCGTTGACGACCATAGCCGCCTCTGGGATCCCTATGTATGGGTCTTTGCCGTTCTTCAGAATATCAAGCACATCATCCCGAGTCTCAGAACCATGCAGTTCATTCATCAAAGCCACCACGTAGCTGTCAATCCTATCCTGCACCTTCTGGTCAACGGGTTGATCTATTGGGGTTCTTTGTGGCTCTTCTGTAGGGTTTCCAGTAGGAGGTGTATGGGAAGAAGCTATAGGTTCCTCCTGCGGTGCTGTAGAAGGGGGCTCAAGTGCTGCCATTGCCGATACCTGTTTCACGTTAATTACCTCCGGTGAAGAGAGCCTGTCGTGCGGCTTTCTTCTCTTGATAATCTTTCTTCATCCTGTCGAGATTGCTCTGCCGAGAATCTCTTTGCTGGTTAGCGAGTTCGATGTTTCCTAGTGCTGTGCTTTTATGCCCTTGTACCTGCCTAAGAGTCGACTGAGTTTGTTTGTTGGCAGAGGATACCCGGGGGGCTACTTCGTCCCAGAACTTAGATTTCACCCGAGTGTAGGCACTAGAGAGGGCGTTGTGAAGCTCTTTGCCGTAGGCATTGCTTGTGCCACGAGGAACTACCGATACGTTATAGTACCCACCGTGCCAGTTGCCTACGTAAGTACCATTTCCTTTGTTAAAGGACTCCCTGTGCATAGCGTCAACAACCTCTTTCGGAAGCCTATAGGTACCCTCTACGGTCTTGTTGTCAGAAGCAACTACACGGACAGGAACGAACGTCTTCTGTGCCCTCTGCCACTCCTTCTCTACAGATGTCATCCCGCCTTTCGCTTTTGCCTCAAGACCCGAGAGCTTCTCAAGTGCTGTTCTGTTGCTACCAATTACATCATTGTAGTATTTGTCGAACTCCGCCTTTTCCTTTAAGTACTGCTCGTAACCAGCCCTAGTCATGTTGAACCCAAGATCATCACGATAGGTAGCTTGATCTACTTGATTGATATCGACGGCACCCCTTCGTGTTACCTGTGCCCTTTTTGCCTCCAGCTCTTGACGCTGACGGAGCATACGTTGCATCACTCGGTCTCTATTCATGATGCTAGAATCCTCTCTGTCTTGAGAGCCGACACAGGCTTCTCCTCTAGCTTGTCGAAGATACCAACCTCTGCAACGGTGTTATCGGACTCAACCGTAGCCCCTCGATCACGACCTACACCCTCGAACAAAGCCTTACGAGCCGCAGTGGCTTTCTTGGTCTCGCCCCACTGCTCCTCTTGAAGACCCATGGTACGCTCGAACTCCTTACGTCTCTGCTCAAGCTCGGCCATACGGGCTTGGTAGGCAAGTGCGTCTCCACCACTAGCACCACTTCCTGCCGCGTCAGCTTCGAGTTTCATCTGTAGCATGTCCTTCTCGTGTTGACGCTGGAGTTCGTTCTGTTCCGACAGAGCCTCAGCTTGCTTGTCTGCCGCCTCGTTAGCGAGATAGCCTTTAACACCCTCAGTAAGGGCGTTGACACCAAGGTAAGCACCAGCGTTCTCAAGCAACTTAGCCTTGGTGGTCTCTGTGACTAGGGTAGAGCCAATACCCTTAGTAGTCACCTGGACACCTCCGCCAAGTACGCTCTGAGATCCCATACCTACAGTCAGTGTTCCACTGCCGGTCCCTGCCCCTACCCCTGCCGTTGTGGTTGTGGCTGTGGTTGTGGTTGACGTAGCCGCTGTGGCCATGGCGCCAGAGATTCCGCCCATAACCGCACCACCAATAGCCCCAAAGAGAACACCCTTCCCTATGTCACCCCCCATAACAGCGGCGGACAGACCACCTATAGCCGCACCGATTATGGCCCCACCCAAGACCGCTGCTGCTGTGCCGGTCAAATAACCTGCTGTTACGAAACTACCTACACTAATAGCTGCTCCAACTCCCATGTTTTTACCTCCAGATTCAACTCGTAGTAACCTTCCTTGACCTCAACAGCTCCCATGTACCTTAGGAGTCTGTGGATGTGCTTTGCTCCTGAGGGTGGTCTAAAGACGCACTTATCAACCTCAACTTGATCACGAAGCCTTTGAAGAAACGAGATACACTTTTTACCTCGAAACTCAGGATCAACGTATATATGTAACTGTACCGTAGAGGGGTCAATGCGCTCAAGGATGACACAGATGCCACCCTCCTTAAACACACTGAACTCTGAGCTAACAAGAATCTCCCTAACCGCCATAAACAAATTAGGTAACTCACAGTACTTCTTAATGTGTTGGTGCACATCGTAGACATCACGAATGTCACACTCTCGTATTATCTCCATGTATTCGATGCGATTAGATCATTAACGTAAGTGTTCATCTCAGCGGTGTAAGCACCAGCGCTTTTAGCCGAGAACCTGATAGCACTTGACACAGTATCGAAGAGATTGTTGAAAACACTATTCATAGCTGCCTTGTCCGGCATAGAGTCAAGGAACGCCTGATTCCCAAGCAACTGCTGGATAGTTACCTGATAGTTGTTCAGAGCCTCTTGGGATTGCGTCATGATCTTCTCTTGGACATTAGCGTTGATCTGCTGTTGGTTCAGTTGTTTCTGAAGGTTCATGGTGAGTTCTTGAGTCTTGGCTTCGATCTCTCCACGGAAACCTGCGAGGGCTATCTGACTTTGCTGATCCAAACCTTTGATTGTGGTTTCCCAAGACGCCTTGAG
>Ga0334889_1003807_pt1 | contig 14280 bp, 9 predicted proteins | sample GraSluR1_MG_2_FD_207222 | JGI IMG/M metagenome (GOLD analysis project Ga0334889, IMG submission 207222) | Sludge microbial communities from methane-producing bioreactor in Wageningen University, Netherlands - Granular Sludge_8_08-R1 | ecosystem: Engineered > Bioreactor > Anaerobic > Unclassified ... | reverse complement strand
CCCTCTTACGCTATGAAGGCTGGACGAATGTCCAAGACGCCTTTCGCTATTTCGCTGCCTCAGTGCAATATCCCTTGAAAACGATCGGCGCTCTCGAAACTTGAAACAGCCCTAGGAGGGACGGCGCGCACCTTTGACATGCACCAAATGCGTGTGCTACCATACCGCTTTGTAAAAATCACGTTCACAGAGTGAAACAATATCGGAAGGGATAGAGGAAGTCAAATCGCCGAGAAGCGCGACTACACCATCTCCGTATTGTGGTCGGCCCTGCGTGTGCTTGAAACCTTTCTTTCCGAGTCGAAAGCAGAGCAGAGTTCGTCCGAAATTAGCGAGGCGCTAGGACTTAACCGCGGGCGCGTCTTCCGCATCCTCTGTACGCTGGAGTCGCGCGGCTATGTGCGCCAAGACCCCCACACCAAACGCTATCGCCTCGGCATGAAGCTCTTCGAGTTGGGGCAGGCCGTGGCGCGCGACTTCGATCTGCCGCATATTGCCGGCCCTGTCCTCGCCGATCTGACCGCCGCCACCGGCGAGACCAGCTACGTCTTTGCACTGGACGGGTCAGAGGCCGTGACGGTCGCCAAGCACGAGTGCAGCCAGCCCATGCGCATCGCCGCCGAGGTCGGCCGCCGCCATACGCTCGAAATCGGCGCAGCCTGTAATTGCATTTTGGCCTATATGCCCGCGGACCAGATCGACCGCGTGCTGGGCGACGGCCCGCTGCCGCGTGTCGCCCCCAACACCCCGCCCAACGCCGCCGCGGTCAGACGCAAACTCGCAGAAATCCGCCGTTTGGGATACCATCTGAGCGAAGAAGAAGATCAGGAAGGCATCAGCGCAGTAGCCGCCCCCATCCGCGACGCCGGCGCCTCTGTGATCGCTGCAGTAGCGCTTGCCATGCCGTCGTCGCGCTTCCTGCCGGAGAAACTGCCTGTATTCATCCGCGAGACCGTAAACGCCGCCCGCCGCATGTCCGAGGAAATGGGTTGTCCCGCACATGCCCTGTAACCGGCCCCCGCACCGTCAAATCGCCCCGCCCTCACCGGCGGCCAACCAGAAAGCGAAACAATGACCCCCCATGACCCCCAGGCTGCGCTTGACGGCCCGGAACAGATTCTCCTCGATCATGTTTCCATCACCGAACCGTGGGCGCTGGTCGAGCGCTTTTCCGCCCTGGCCCGCGTGTCCGGCAGCGACGAGGAACGCACCGGCGCCGACTATATTTCCGACCGGCTGTACGCGCTCGGCGTCCCCCACCAACTGCATGAACCGGGACTCTTCCTCTCGATCCCGCGCAGCGCCCGCGTCGATCTAGGCGCACCACACGACCTGTCGCTCCACGCCAAGACGCCGGCCTTTTCGCTATCGACCGGCTCGGAAGGCGTAACGGGCGAGGTTGTCTATGTGCCGCGCCGCGAAGGTGCAGACCCCGCGCATATCTTTACGCCCGAAATGGACGACCGCGGGCTGGACGTGCACGGCAAGATCGTGCTATTCGAAGGCTTCTCCGGTCCCGACGAAGTGGATTTCTTCGCCCAGCGCGGGGCCATCGGCCACATCTTCATCAACCCCGGCAAACGCATCCACTGGAGTATCTGCACCACCATCTGGGGAACACCCGACCTTGATTCCATCGAGCGCAAGCCGCAGGTCGTTGCGCTCGACGTCAACCGCGAGGACGGCGACCGGCTGATCCGGCTAGCGCAAGAAGGCGGCCTACAAGCTACGCTGCACGCCCAGCTCGACGAGGGCTGGTACAAATGCCCTCTGATCGTCGCCGAGATCCCCGGCACGCTTGAGCCGGAAAAGTTCCTGCTCGTCCACGGCCACCATGATTCGTGGGACGTGGGCGTGGGCGACAACGCCACCGGCGCCGCCGCCCTGATCGAGTTGGCGCGCGTCCTGTGGGATCACCGCCGCCATCTAAAGCGCAGCGTGCGCATCGCTTGGTGGCCGGGACACTCGACCGGCCGCTATGCCGGCTCCACCTGGTATGCGGACACTTTCGCGCTCGACCTGGCCGAAAACTGCATCGCCCACCTCGACATCGATTCACCCGGCTGTCGTTGGGCCGATCACTTCGAGCAGGTCTGCTGGATGAGCGAACTCGACGCGTTCTGCCGGCAGGCCATTCGCGACGTAACCGGAGCCGATTCTAGAGGTGTGCGCCCCTTCCGCGCCGGCGATTACTCTTTCAACAACCTTGGCATCTCCGGCTTCTTTATGCTGCTCTCCGAAATGTCGGAAGAGCAGCGCCAGAAGATGGGCTACTATGCCGTCGGCGGCTGCGGCGGCAACATCGCCTGGCACACCGAGGATGATCGCCTCGAAATCGCCGACCCGGACAACCTGGTGCGCGACATCAAGGTCTACGCGGCTGCCGTCCTGCGCATGATCAACGCGGCGCTCCTGCCCTTCGACTACAGGCGCACCGTAGCCGAGATGTCCAACACGGTCGCCGCCTATCAGCAGGCCGCAGGCGAGCATTTCTCCTTCGCCGCCGTGCAAGAGGCGCTGACCGCGCTGGCTCGCGACCTCGACGCCTTCTACGCGCGCCTCGCATCCTTGGCCCAGGGCGATCCCGCCGACCCGCGCGCCCAGGCCGCCAACAACGCGCTCATCGCCCTCTCGCGACTCCTGGTTAACCTGGACTACTCGCGGCAGGGCCGTTTCCGTCAAGACCCGGCTGTCGCCATCGATGCGCTGCCCGACCTGGCCTTTGCGCGGCGGCTGCCCGAACTTGTCCCCCAAAGCGACGCCTATCGCTTCTGTCTCACCCAGCTTCTGCGCGGTCGCAACCATGTGATCCACACCCTGCGACAAGCGCGTAGAATCCTGGCCGAACCCTGATCGTCGGCCATGCCCCCAACGGTCGAGCTAACGCCGTCGTCACATTATCCAAGGAGAATCTGCCCAATGCAACGACCCAAACCAATGACCCTGTGGACCGCCATGACGATGCTCATCGTTCTGGCCCTGGCGCTCTCAGGCTGTGGCGCGCCCGCGTCTCAGCCCTCCGACGCCGCCGCACCTGCCGCGGGCGACGAAGCCCAGACCCTCTACATCGCCACCGACCTGGACGTCACCGGCCTAGACCCGGCCGTGATCTATGACCTCAACTCGCGCATCGTCTTCTTGCTCTACGAAGGGCTTGTCACGCTCAAGGACGACACCACCGAGATCGTGCCGGACCTGGCTGAAAGCTGGGAAATCGCCGAAGACGGGCTAACCTACACCTTCCGCCTGCGCGAAGGCGTCACATTCCACGACGGCGCCCCCCTCAACGCCGAGGCCGTCAAGAAATCCCTGGATCGCTTTATCGAGATCGGCCAGACCACCGCCTATCTATTCAAAGGCGTCCTGGATGAGATCGTCGTCGACGACGAAATGACCGTCTCCTTCAAGTTGACCCAACCCTTCACGCCCTTCTTGTCGCTGATAGCCTCGCACGCCGGCCCGCTGATCATCAGCCCGACCGCGCTCGACGAACAAGCCGGCAACGACCTCGCCCAGAGCTATCTCTTCGACCACGCCGCCGGAACCGGCCCCTACAAACTGGAAAGCTGGGACCCTGGCCAGCAGACGCTCTCGCTCGTCCGCAACGAAGACTACTGGCGCGGCTGGGAAGGCAACCACATCGACCGCGTCGTCTTCCGCTACGTGGTCGAAACCTCGACGCGCAAGCTCATGCTCGAACAGGGCGAAGTGGACATCGCGCTCGGCCTGAATCCGGACGAGATCCAGTCGCTCGAAGGCGTCCCCGGCATCCGCATCGACGTCGCGCCGACCATGCGCATCTTCGACGTCAATATGAATAACCAAGACGGCCCGCTCTCCGACGTTCGGGTGCGCCAGGCGATCTCCTATGCCATGGACTACGACGGCATTCGCGAGTTCGTCTTCAACGGCAAGCTCGATCCGCTGTGCGGTCCGCTGCCCTCCAACGACCCCAACGCCATGCCCTGCGAGGAATTCCCCTACACGCTCGACATGGACAAGGCGCGCGAACTGCTGGCCGAAGCGGGCTATCCCGACGGCGGCTTCGAACTTGAAGCCATCGTCATGGAAGGCGACTTCGCCTTCCGGCGCACCGCTGAGATTCTCCAGGCCCAGTTGGCCGAACTCAATATCACCGTCAACCTGACCGAACTGGCTTGGGCCGCCATGTGGGAGCGCATCAGCGCCCTGGAAACCACCGCCGACCTGGTGCCGCTGCGCAACTACCCCGACTACGCCGATTCGTTCGCCATGCTCGGCTCGATGTTCTCTTCGTCGGCTTGGGGCGCCAACGGCTATAATATCGCCTACTACAGCAATCCGGAGTTCGACCGTCTGGCCGAGGAAGTCAACCTCACCACCGACGAAGCGGCTCGCGCCGAGATGTTCGAGCAAATGGTCAAGCTGGTTGTAGACGAGGCCGCCACGATCTATGTCGGCACCTATGTCAACCAGGTCGCCATGCGCGACAATGTGAAGGGCTATCTCTTCAACCCGATCTACACGCCGATCATCAACGTGTACGATATGTACAAGGAATAGCGCCGAGTCGTTCTCGCTGCGAACCGCGCACACGCCCTTCCAGGCAGCGCACGCTGTCTGGAAGGGTAGCGCAAGAGACAGAGCAAGAACACTGTGGAATAAGGTCAGCCAATGTTCGCCTATGCCCTGCGCCGCCTGCTCATCCTGCCGTTTATCCTCCTAGGCGTCAGCGCGGTGCTGTTCTTTCTCAGCCACATGGTATCGGGCGACCCCGCCAAGATACTCGCCGGTGAGAAGGCTCCCCCCGAAACCGTCGAACTGATCCGGCGTCAATTCGGGCTGGACAAGCCGCTGCCCGAACAATATCGTCTCTACGTCACCAACCTACTGCGCGGCAACATGGGCATCTCGTTGACGACCAGGCGGCCCGTCTCCGAAGACCTGCGTCTCTATTTCCCGGCCACGTTGGAATTGACGTTTGTATCCATTGTGCTCACCATCCTGCTGGGCGTGCCGCTTGGCATTGTATCCGCCGCCAGGCGCAACAGCCCGGTGGATCACCTCAGCCGTCTAGCCACCCTGAGCGGCGTCTCCATGCCTGTATTCTGGCTAGGCCTACTGCTTCAACTGATCTTCTATCGCTATCTCGACATCCTGCCCATCGCCGGCAGGCTCAGCCTCAGCGCCACGCCGCCGCCGCCGATCACCGGCCTCTACACTGTAGACAGCCTGCTCGCTCTGGACATGCGCACCTTCTGGTTGTCGCTGCAACATCTGTTCTTGCCGGCCGTCACGCTGGCCTTCTCGTCGCTGGCCGTCGTCTCGCGTATGACGCGCTCCAACATGCTCGAAGTGCTGTCGCAAGACTACATCCGCACGGCGCGCAGCAAGGGCCTGGGCGCGCAGACCACGCTCTACCGCCATGCCCTGCGCAACGCCTTCATCCCGACGCTCACAGTCATCGGCCTGCAGACCGGCGCCTTGCTCAGCGGCGCCTTCCTGGTCGAAGCCATCTTTAACTGGCCGGGGCTTGGCCTCTACACGGTACGCGCCATTTCACGCCTCGACTACCCGGCCATCATGGGCGCATCCCTGCTGATCACGCTCATCTTTATCCTGATCAACCTGCTGGTCGACGTGCTTTATAGCGTGTTGGACCCGCGCATCCGGTACTGAGCCGGCACTGAGGTCAAGACGGCTGTCCCAGACATGACACAGACGAGGAGAACCGGCGCCGGTGCGATTGCTGCGCAATAACCCTTCCCTACTGCTTGGCTTGCTAATCCTCGGCGCGCTCGTGCTGATGGCGTTGCTGGCGCCGTGGCTCGCGCCGCGCTCGCCCACCGACATCGAGTTGCCCGCCAAGCTGCTTCCGCCGTCGTCTACGCACTGGTTCGGCGCCGATGACTTAGGGCGCGATGTCTTCAGCCGCGTCGTTTATGGCGCGCGCATCTCGCTGCTCAGCGGCAGCATGGTCGTGCTCATCGCCATGAGCATCGGCGTGTTGTTGGGGCTATTGGCCGGCTATTGGGGCGGCGCCATCGACAACGTGATCATGCGTCTATCAGACGTCTTCGTCTCATTCCCGCGGCTCGTCTTGGCGATGGTCATCGCCGCCGCGCTTGGCCCCGGTCTGTTCAACGGCATGATCGCGGTGGCGTTGAGTTGGTGGCCGTGGTATGCCCGCATCGTGCGCAGTCAGATCCTCAGCCTCAAGCAAGAGGAGTTCATGACCGCGGCCACGGCGGTCGGCGTGGGCCATACGCGCATCCTCAGCCGCCACCTCTTGCCCAACATCACCGGCGTCGTGGCCGTACAGATGTCGCTCGACCTCGGCTATGCCATCCTCTTTACTGCCAGCCTGGGCTTCATCGGCCTAGGCGCACAGCCGCCTTCGCCGGAATGGGGCTCCATGATCGCCCAAGGCCGGACGTACATCTTGACCCACTGGTGGTATCCCACCTTCCCCGGCCTGGCGATCTTCTTTGCCGTGCTCGGCGCCAACCTCTTCGGCGATGCGCTGCGCGACATACTCGACCCGCGCCTGCGGAAATAGGGCAAACCGCTCCGACGCGGTAAACGCAAAAAACGCAGATAAAAAACGCCACGAATTGAACGAATTTCACGAATCGGCTGAACCGAATTCACGTAATTCGTTCAATTCGCGGCAAAAATAACCGGCAAAGACAGTAGCTTTACACCCGGCAAACCTTCTATTCGTCCGTGACGCAGCCCTGCGAGGCGGACGAAACCATCTTCATGTACTTGTAGAGCACGCCCTTGGTGAACTTGGGCGCAGGCGTCGACCATTGCGCGCGCCGCGCCGCCAGTTCCTCGTCCGGCACGTTCACGTCGATCCGGTTTGTTTCGGCGTCGATGGTGATGCGGTCGCCGTCGCGCACCAGGGCGAGCGCGCCGCCCGCCTGCGCTTCCGGCGTAATGTGGCCCACGACGAAACCGTGCGTACCGCCGGAGAAGCGGCCGTCCGTGATCAGCGCCACCGACTTGCCGAGACCGGCCCCCGTGATGGCCGAGGTGATCGTCAGCATCTCGCGCATGCCCGGCCCGCCCTTCGGCCCTTCATAGCGGATCACAACTACGTCGCCATGCTTGATCTCGCCCTGCTCAATGGCCGTCAGCGTCTCCTCCTCGGAGTCGAACACCTTGGCCGGGCCGGCGAAATGCGTCCCTTCCTTGCCCGTGATCTTGGCGACCGCGCCTTCCTCCGCCAGATTGCCGTAGAGGATCTGGAGATGGCCCGTCTTCTTAAGCGGCTGGCTGATGGGGGAGATGATCTTCTGGCCCTCCTTCAGGTCGGGCAGGTCTTCGATGTTCTCCGCCAGCGTCAAGCCCGTCGCCGTTAGACAGTCGCCGTGCAACAGCCCCTCGCGCAGCAAGAGCCGCTGCACTGCGGGTACGCCGCCCACGTCGTACAGGTCTTCCATCACAAACTTCCCGCTGGGCTTGAGGTCCGCCAGCAGCGGCGTGCGGTCGGAGATGGCCTGGAAATCGTCGATCGTCAGCGGCACATCCGCGGCCTTCGCCATGGCGATCAGGTGCAGCACGACATTGGTCGAGCCGCCCAGCGCAATCGCCACCGTGATGGCATTCTCAAAGGCCTGCCGTGTCAGGATGTCCTGCGGCTTGATGTCGTGCTCCACCAGATAGCGCAGCGCCGACCCCGCGCGGCGGCACTCCTCCATCTTCTCCCGGCTCTCGGCCGGATAGGACGAGCTATAGGGCAGGCTCATACCCAGCGTCTCGATGGCGGACGCCATAGTGTTGGCCGTGTACATGCCGCCGCACGCGCCTGCGCCGGGGCAGGCGTTGCGCAGCACTTCCTTCAACTCCTCCTCGGTGATATCCTTCGCCAGCCACTGCCCGTAAGCCTCGAAGGCCGACACGACGTCCAACTTCTTGTCGCCCAAATGGCCGGGCTTGATCGTGCCGCCGTAGACCATGATGCTGGGCCGGTTGACCCGCGCCATCGCCATGATCACGCCGGGCATGTTCTTGTCGCAGCCGGGCAGCGAAATGTTGCCGTCGTACCACTGCGCACGCATGACCGTCTCAATCGAGTCGGCGATGATGTCACGCGAGAGCAGAGAGGCCTTCATGCCCTCGGTGCCCATCGAGATGCCGTCGCTCACGCCGATCGTGTGAAAGATCAACCCGACCATGTCTGCCCGCTGCACCCCCTCCTTAACCACATGGGCCAGGTCGTTGAGGTGCATGTTGCAGGTGTTGCCTTCCCACCCCATGCTGGCAATGCCGATCTGGGGCTTTTGCATATCTTCGTCGGTCAGCCCCACGCCATAGAGCATGGCCTGGGAGCCGGCCTGCGACCGCGTCTGCGTCAGGATGCGGCTGTACTTGTTGAGGCCGTTGGCAATTGTCGCCGGCATCAGGAACTTCTCCTTCTCTAGCGTTTTGAGAATTTTGGCCTGGGGCGGCGTCGACGCCGTCTCCGGCATAGTTTACGTGTAGATTGCGCCTGTCCGGAAGCGGTTTTGGCTTCCGGGCAGGCCAACATGCGCGCTCAGGCTGCTTGCGCTTCGCGCTCACGTTCGGTCAGCAGGTAGTATTCCACTGAATCGGAGAGTGCGATCCAGCTTGCCTCGATGATGTTGGTGCTGGCGCCGACCGTCGTCCAACTGCGCTCGCCGTCGGTGCAGTCGATCAGCACGCGCACCATCGCCGCCGTACCGCTCTGGCTGTCCAATATGCGCACCTTGTAATCGGTCAGGTGAACATCGCGCAGCCGCGGGTAGATGTTCTGGATAGCTTTGCGCAGCGCCAGGTTCATGGCGTTGACCGGGCCGTTGCCTTCCGCCACCTCGTGAAAGACCTCGTCGCCCACTGTGACCTTGACGGTGGCCTCGGAGAACATGCCGCGGCCCGCCCGATGCTCCACGTTCGCCGTGTAATCGATCAACGAGAACGGCGCCACGTAATCGTCGCGCATGCGCCGCAGCATCAAGTCGACGCTGGCCTCGGCGCTCTCGAAGGCGAAGCCGACGCTTTCCAGTTCCTTGATCTGCTGCAAGACCTGGCGCTCTTCCTCGCGCGTCAGCCCGTCCAAGCCGAACTCGGCGCGCTTGACCGCGATGTTGTCCTTGCCGCTCAGCTCGCTCAGCAGCACGCGCGTCTCGTTGCCCACCAGCGTCGGGTCGATGTGCTGGTAGCTCATGGCGTACTTCACCACGGCGTTGACGTGCGTGCCGCCCTTGTGCGCAAACGCGCTGGAACCCACGAACGGCTGGTGCGAATCCGGATTGAGGTTCGCCAGCTCGCTGACGTAGCGGCTTAGATCGGTCAGTTGGCGCAGCTTGTCGTCATCCACCAACTGATAGCCCATCTTCAACTGCAAGTTGGGGATCACGCTCACCAGGTTGGCGTTGCCGCAGCGTTCGCCATAGCCGTTGATCGTGCCCTGGATGTGCGTGCAGCCTTGGCGCACCGCGGCCAGCGTGTTGGCGACGCCTGTCTCGCTGTCGTTGTGCGCATGAATGCCCAACACCACATTCGCCGCCGCCGTCGAGCCGCCCTCAGCGCCGTCGCCGCGGCCCAACACCTGCTGCTGCACGGCCTCCACCGCCCCCGCCACCTCCCAGGGGATGCAGCCGCCGTTGGTGTCGCACAGCACCACTGCGTCGGCGCCGCCGAGGATGGCGGCCTGCAGAGTCGCCAAGGCATATTCCGGGTCGGCCTTATAGCCGTCGAAGAAGTGCTCGGCATCGTAGATCACCTCTTTGCCGAAGCCCTTGAGGTAGGCCACCGTGTCGCGGATCATGCGCAGGTTCTCTTCCATGCTCGTACGCAGCACCTCGCGCACATGCAGGTCCCAAGTCTTGCCGAAGATCGTGATCACCGGCGTGTTGGCTTGGATCAGCAGTTGCACCTGCGGGTCGTCTTCCGGCTTGGTGTTGGCGCGCACGGTCGAGCCGAAGGCGGTGATGCGGGCGTGCTTCAGGTCAAGCTCATGCTGCGCCCGCTCGAAGAACTCCATGTCCTTCGGATTGGAGCCGGGCCAGCCGCCCTCGATGTAATCCACGCCGAACTCGTCCAGCCGGCGGGCAATGCGCAACTTGTCGTCACAGCTAAACGTTACCCCTTCGCCCTGGGTCCCGTCGCGCAACGTTGAATCAAACAAGATCAGTCGTTGTGAACTGGTCATTTGGTCACCTGTTGAGATCGGTAATACTGTCGAGAACCCGGTCAGGCCAGATGCCGCGGCCCAAGTCCTCTTTACGGAAGCGTCCGGTCTTGACGAGCCAGCCCTGAATGCCCAGAGCCTGTGCGCCGCGCACGTCGATCTCGATGTCGTCGCCGATCACCGCCACGCGGTGAAGCGGCAGGTCGAGATCGTCCAGCACCATGCGGAAATAGGTCTGGCTGGGCTTGCCTGTCACGATTGCGCCGACCTCAGCCGCGTATTCGAGCGCGACGACGAACGGGCCTGCATCCAGAAACAGCCCTTCGTCCGTGCGCCAGATGCGCTTTTTGTGCAGGGCCACCAGTTGCGCGCCGTTGAGCAGGGCGCGCAGCGCCTTGTTCAAGCGCACGAAGTTGAAACTGGGCCCCATGTCGCCCACGACCACGAACTCCGGTGTCTCCTCGTCCACCTCGATGCCGTTGAACTCCAACTGGGCGTCGGGCATGAGGAGCGGGTAATAGGTGCGCGCGTTCTGGCTGCGCAGATAAGAAGCCGCCGCGTAGGTCGCCGTGAACAACTCGCCCTCGCGAATGTCGAACCCCATCGCGAGCAGGCGGTCCAGCAGGCTGAGCCGGCAATAGATCGTCGTATTCGTCATAAACCGGATGGCAATGCCCCGGGCGCGCAGAGCACGGATCGTCTCTGGCGCGCCCGGAATCACCTCAGCGCCGAGGGCCAAGACCCCATCGATATCGATGAGCAGACCGTCTACGCTTGCTAGTACGTCGTCCACGGCAATACCCCTTATCACGATATTTCTCGATGACGGCAGCGGCAGGCGCGCTCAACCCGTGTTCTGCAAGCCGGCGGCAACGCCGTTCACCGAGAGCAGCACGGCTTTACGCAACTCGGCGGCGTTCGGCGCATCCGGCCGGCAGCGCAGCCGTTCGAGCAACGCCGTCTGGATGTAGTTCATCGGGTCCACATACGGGTTGCGCAGCCGGATGCTGCGCTGTAGCCACACTTCGCTTTCCAACAACTCTACATAGCCCGTGACCGCCAAAACCATGCGTTCCGTCCGCTTGTACTCATCCAATATATCATCAAATACCTCTGCGCGCGTCTCCGCATCGGTCAGCGCGGCGTAGAGCGACGCGATCTGCATGTCGCCCTTGCTCAGGCCAACCTGCACGTTATCCAGCACGGTGCGAAAGAACGGCCACTCCGCATACATGGCGCGCAGACGTTCTAAGCGCTGCGCCGCGTCGTCGCCCGCCTCTTGCGCCCACTGCTCCAGCGCCGTGCCCACGCCATACCAGCCCGGCAGGTTGACGCGCGATTGCGTCCAGGCGAAGACCCAGGGAATGGCGCGCAAGTCGGCGATGCCGGTCGACGTCTTGCGCCGCGCCGGGCGCGAGCCGATGTTGAGCTGCGAGATGTGGTCGATGGGCGTCGCCTCGTGAAAATAGCGCAGAAAGCTCGGCTTCTCCACCAACGTACGGTACTTGCCAAACGCGATCTCGCTCAGCGCGTCCATTGCCGCGAACCAACTTTCGCTCTCCGGATGACGAGGGCGCCGCCCACTCGTCAGCAACACGGCGTTGACCAACTGCTCCAGGTGCCGGTGGGCGATGTCGGGGTTGGAGTAGCGGCTGCTGATCACCTCGCCCTGTTCCGTCACCTTAATGCGGCCGCGCACCGATTCCGGCGGCTGCGCCAAAATGGCGCGGTTGGTCGGCCCGCCGCCCCGGCCCAATGTCCCCCCGCGACCGTGGAAGAGCATCAGTTTGACGCCGGCCTCATCGCACACCTTGGCTAGGTCGCTCTGCGCGCAGAAGAGCATCCAGTTCGCCATCAGATAGCCGCCGTCTTTATTGGAATCGCTGTAGCCGATCATGATCTGCTGGCGGTCGCCGCGCAGGGCCAGATGCCGGCGGTATGCGCCGTTCTCGAACAGCCTGCTCATGATCGACGGCGCGGTGCGCAGGTCCTCGATCGTCTCAAAGAGCGGAACGACGTCGACCTTGCCGTAGAGGCCCGCATCCCGCGCCAACAAGAGCGCCTCCAGCACGTTGCTCACCTGCGTGGTCATGCTGATGATGCACGTCTGCACCGCTTCCGGGCCAATGGCGGTCTGTGCGCGGCGGATCAGGCGAAACAGGCCCACCGTCTCATTCGTCTCCGCACTAAAATCAAGCAGCGCGGTGAGCGGGCGTTTGCCGCCGATCTCGCGGCTCAACAAGGCCACGCGATCCTGTTCCGGCATGGATTCGTAGCGCCGCGCCAGGCCGTAGCGCTCCATCACCTCGGCGACGGCGCTGCGGTGACGTTCGGCATGTTGGCGGATGTCGAGCGTCGCCAGGTGGAAGCCGAAGATCTCCACCGCGCGGATCAGTTCCGCCAGGCGGCTGCGCGCCACGCGCTCGCCCTTGTTCTGCAAGAGGCTGTCGCGGATGATGTACAGGTCGGCCAGAAACTCCTGCGCATCTCCGTAGGCGCGCGGGTCCGGCGCCTGCTCATGCCAGGCGTGGCGGTTGATGGTGCGGGTCGCCGCCAACCGGCGAAACATCATAATCAGCTTCTGACGATACGGCTCCTGCTCAAAGCGGTCCAGCACCTCCCGCTCCTGCGCGGGCACAAGCTCGAAATCGCGGCGCAGGCTCTCCCAAAACGCCTCACTGAAGCCGGTGCGCGTCGTCGCCGAGCTAAGGTGGTCGTACAACGACTCCACCGTCTGCGCATAGAGTTCGAGGATCAGGTCCTTATGCGCCCGCAGCGTCTCCTCCGTCACAGCCAGGTCGACGAACGGGTTGCCGTCGCGGTCGCCGCCCACCCAGGAACCGTAGCGCAGAAACGGCGGCAATATAAATTCCTCTCCGGGGTACGCCTCAGCCAGCGCCCGCTCCAGTTCCGCATAGATGCGCGGCACGAGGTCGTAGAGCGTGTTCTCGAAGAAGTACAGCCCGTTGCGCACCTCGTCCATCACCGTGGGCGGGCGGTCGCGCATCTCGTCGCTCTGCCACAACAGCACGATGTTCTCGCGCAGTTGTTGGATCTTCTCCTCTCGCTCCGCCGGCAGCAGGTCCACCATGTCCAGATCGTTCAAGATGGCCGCAATCGTCTTGAGCTTAAAGAGCATCGTGCGACGTTTGGCTTCGGTCGGGTGCGCCGTAAAGACCGGCATGATCGTCAAGTCCTGCAGCAGCGCACGCACGTCGTCCGCGCTCAGCCCCTCGGCGTGTAGACGCTGCACCGCATGCGCAATCGTCTCCGCCATCGGCGCCCCGCGCTCGTACGCTTCGGCCATGCGCCGGCGGAGGATATGCACGCGCTGGCGTTCCTCTGCCAGGTTTACCAACTGGAAGTAGGTCGCAAACGCCTTAAGCACAGCCAACGCCTGCGGCAGGTCCTCGACCAGGTGTGAGATTCGCTCGACGATGCGCGCCTGCGCCAGGCGGTCGCCGCCGCGCCACGCCTTCGCCAGCGCCCGGATCTCCTCCTCCAACTCAAAGAAATCCTGCCCCTCTTGCTCGATGATTGTCTCACCTAGCAAGTTGCCCAGGGTGCGTATCCAGTAGCGAAGACGTTCTTGCGGATCGGCTGTCATAGGATTCTTTCGCTCAGGCGGCCATTTCACGAAGCTTGGCCGTGACGAGATCGCCCATCACCTGCGTGCCCACAACCTCCGTGCCCGTATGCGCGATATCGGGCGTGCGCACGCCTTCCTCCAACACCTGGTCGACCGCAGCCTCGACGGCAGCCGCCTCCCGCTCCAGCCCCAAGCTGTGGCGCAGAAGCATGGCCGCGCTGAGGATGGCAGCCAGCGGGTTGGCGACGCTCTGCCCTGCGATGTCCGGCGCGCTGCCGTGGATCGGCTCATATAACCCCAGCGGCAAGCCCTGGCTGTTCGCCACATCGCCCAGACTGGCCGAAGGCAACATGCCCATCGAGCCGGCCAGCATCGACGCCTCGTCGGTGAGGATGTCGCCGAAAAGATTGCCCGCCACGATTACGTCGAAGCTGGCGGGCCGCCGGATCAAGTGCATGGACATGGCGTCCACCAGCACATGCTCCGTCTCCAGTTCCGGGTACTCGGCCAGCACATCGGTCGCCACGCGGCGCCACAGCCGGCTGGAGGCCAG
>Ga0334889_1003803_pt1 | contig 14289 bp, 17 predicted proteins | sample GraSluR1_MG_2_FD_207222 | JGI IMG/M metagenome (GOLD analysis project Ga0334889, IMG submission 207222) | Sludge microbial communities from methane-producing bioreactor in Wageningen University, Netherlands - Granular Sludge_8_08-R1 | ecosystem: Engineered > Bioreactor > Anaerobic > Unclassified... | reverse complement strand
CTTCCATGGTGTAAGAATCTATGAGAGGTCCGAATTTCTCGTAAGTGTTCTTCTTCTCTTCTTTTATAAGAGGTGTACCGGTGAAAGCAAGTTTCACGGCATTTGGCAGAACCGTGTTCATATAGGTGTTCAGTCTCCCGTAGTGGCTTCTATGACCTTCGTCGATTATTAGAAATATGTTCTCATTATCCTTTCTGAAGTTCATCTTTATAGCTGTCTCGAACTTGTTCACTATCGTTGTCACCACAGTCTTTCCATCGTCTTTTATAAGCGAGACAAGACTTCGTCCAGTAGTTGCCCTCGTTGGATGCATCTTTGTATTGCTGAAGTTCTCGAGAATCTGCTTGTCGAGGTTCTTCCTGTCGGTAACGAGTACAAATCGTGGATTCTCGAAGGCTTTGTCACGCTGGATCATTTTGACAAGCATAATCATGCTTATCGTCTTTCCCGAGCCCTGCGTGTGCCATAGAACACCATTTTTCGTTCCCTTGCCGTCTTTCATCTTGATCCTGTCCATGCACTTCTTAACGGCGAAGAACTGTTTGTATCTCGCTATCTTCTTGATATTAGCGTCGTATATTATAAAGCTCCTGATAAGCTCCAGCAGTCTTTCTCGTGAGAGAAGCGAGGTTGTCGCCCTGTCTTGCTCTACGATCTTTCCATCTGGTGAACATTTCTTGCAGAGATCTTCCTGCCAGTCTTTCTCTTCCTCTTTCCAGGGATTGAAATGATTCTCGGGTGTTCCGCAGGTGCCGTATAGAAACTCATTGAGATTGGTAGCTATAACTATCTGGGCGAACTTGAATAGCTGAGGAATGTAGTCTGGGTGCCAGTTCCTGATGTTCTGTTTCACACCTTCGGCGACATCTACACTGGACTTCTTGCATTCAATAACTACAAGGGGGATCCCGTTTACAAGCAGTACAATATCCGGCCGGGCGAACTTGCCGTTGGGCCGTTCCACTTCGAACTCGTCAGTTACCTGCCAGCTGTTGTTGGCCGGGTTATCGAAATCGATGTATTTGATATCGAAGGACTGCATCGCTCCGTCCGGTAGTGTTTGCTCCAGGCTTTTTCCCATGCAAAGAAGATCGTAGATCACTTTGCTCGTCATCATCAGGCCGTTAGTGATAGGAGCGTCAAGCTCCCTGATAGCCTTGCCTATGGACTCACTTGAAAAGTGGAGCTTTTCACCCTTGTAGTCAAATCTCTGCCTTCCGAGGAACTTGACCAGTTCGTCTTCAAAAATGACCTTAGTCTTGCTCCCGCGCTTCTCTTCGGCCACGGCTCTTGGAACATATTCATAGCCTAACCCCTGCAAGACCTTGATCATTCTGTCCTGGCTCTCCGGTCTTTCGTTGAAGATTCTGTGGTCAAGCATAAGCTCACCCCCGGCTTCAGTTCTCTGTACTAACCCTTACAATACCTGTTAGAAGTAGCTGCATGAGTGATTTTTTCTTTATCTCCCATTGCTCGAGGTCTTTGTTCAGTAAGTCGATCTCTTTGTCAGCGGATGAGAGGATAGAAGAGACTGCTTCCTGAGTTTCAGTGTCTGGGATATAAATCTTCAAGTATTTGAGATTCCTTTTGCTTAGCCCCTTAGCAGTAGTTCCTGTAGCTAATTCCTGAAGTTTTCTCTGAAACACATTTGACATAAGCAAATGTTTTCCAAAGGTGCTGTTTACAGAATCTTTCAATCTCAAAGCAACCACTCTTTGACCCAAAATGTATTTTCTGGCCTCTTCAACTAGAGCTATATTTCCAAGGGGGGCTTCAGTTGTCATAATGATATCTTCTCTTTCAATCTTCTCACTCTTCATCCATCTATTAAATACATCTTCAGAGTAGTAAGTTGTTGGAAATGTGAAGTCGATTTTACCCATTTTTACATTATGTGCTGAAAGGCCTGGAATATCTCCATCTGACGAGTCCTTCTTTGGTGTCTTTCCTCTCTTGTCAATTATCAACTTGCAGATCTTCTCTAGCCCTGTTATCTCCCAATCATGAGAGATAATTCCAAGTTCAGTCTTTCTATATCCTTCAGGCACTTGTCCGCTTCTTATCTGTTCGATTCGTTTTTTGAGTTCTTCGTATGGGGTCGCGTTTTCAATATCCTTGACGCGGATCATGCCTGTTAGCAACGTTTGCATGAACCATTTCTTGACCTTTTTCTTCTCTTCAATCAGTTTCTTCTTCAGTTCGATAACGCGATCGCATGTTGACAGAATTTCTGCAATTTTTGTTTGCTCATCCGATTCGGGAATTGCTGCTTTGATTCCTTCAATGACTGATGATGAAAGACTTGGAAGAGTTGTCGCCTCACTATACTTCTTCCAATTTATGGAGCTTATCAGATAGTGGACAAATCTAACCGAATTATTATCTCTGACTATTGAGTAAAAAAGAGTGTCAACAGTCCAGAAGGGAGTCTCAATATACATTGGCCTATCTATTGTCCCCTTTCTTCCTATCAAAACTGATGGTTTATCATAAAGATACCTGTCAGTTCTACCAATTACTCCGCCAGTTGCTAAGATGGGATACATACCGTCCTTCTTCTCAACATCCTTTTGGTCCTTTCCATACTTGATTTTCAGTATCTCACCCAATCTCTTGACTTTCCAATCTTCGGGAATAGGTACGTCCAAAGACTTCTTATACCCCTCAGGCACCTCTCCCCGCCTGATCTGCTCTATCCGCCTCTTAATATCTTCCCTCATAGCAGTCACCTATAAACCCAGCGCTTTGAGATATTCGTCCATTTTTTTCTGCACTTCTTCAAGCTCGGCATTTATCTCTTTTATATTCTTCTGTACTGCTTCTATGTCAATGAACTCTTCTTGCTCGAAAGTATCAACGTAGCGAGGGATATTGAGGTTGTAGTCGTTTTCCTTTATCTCTTCGATGGTGGCAACGTGAGCAAACTTCGGGATGTCGTTTCTATCAAAGTAGGCCTTTACAATCTCTTCAATATGCTTTTCTTTCAATGAGTTCTTGTTCTTGGCCTTCTCGTAGTGGTCCTCTCCTGAGGCGTCTATGAAGATTACGTCGTTCCTGTCTCTGTTCTTCTTTAATACCATTATGCAAGCAGGAATAGAAGTTCCGAAGAAGAGATTTGAGGGTAGCCCAATAACGGCATCTAAAAGGTTATTTTTGATCACCTGTTTCCTAATTCGTCCTTCAGAAGAGCCTCTGAATAGAACTCCATGAGGAGCAACTGCGGCGATCTTGCCGCGCTCGGACATACTGTGAATCATATGAAGCAGGAAGGCCCAGTCTCCTTTGCTGGCGGGAGGCACCCCCCAGTCGAAGCGGTGATACTTGTCGCGTCCGGCTTCCATTGAAAACTTCTTTCCGTTTCCTGCGTTCTCACCGCCCGGGTTGAAGCCTGAAGCCCATTTATCCTTCGAGAAGGGCATATTTGCAACGATGACATCAAAGAGCATAAGGTTGCCGTTTTCGTCCAGATGGAGCGGATTGGCAAGAGTATCGCCCCAGGCTATCTTAGCATCCAGGATCCTGTGTATATACATGTTCATCTTCGCCATTGAGAGACTTGATCCGTTGAGTTCCTGACCGTAAATCTGGACTTTATCCATTTCCGTTCCGGCTCTCTTAGCTGCATGAATCAGCAAAGAGCCTGAGCCGCATGTGGGGTCGTATATTCTGTCGTTGGGTTGAGGCTCAACGAGCCGGGCCATCAGTTCTGAGACGGCTGTGGGCGTGAAGAAGCTTCCGGCCTTCTTTCCGGCTCTACTGGCAAACTCGCCGATCATATACTCATATGCGTCGCCTATGACGTCGGCGGGAATCTGACCGGGCTTCGTCTCTATGCGCGATGGGCGAAGATCGAGGTTGACGAAGTCTTCAAGAAGCTCCCTAAGTATCGCGTTTCTATGAGCCTTGTTTCCCAGAAGGCTCTCGCTGTTGAAATCTATACTCCTGAAAACACCGTTGAGCTGCTCGAAGTTTCTCTCTTCAATACCTCTCAAACAGGCATTTATTAACTGACCAAGGTCGTCGCTATTCTTGTTTTTGTAGAGGTAATCAAACTTGTGCTCATCGTCCATTATTACCGGAAGCCTCTTCATATGACGCTCTAACCTGACTTCATCGTATTTGCTTTTCAGCTCTTCCAGTAATTCAGTGTGGGTATCGCTCAGATACTTCACAAAGAGAATCGAAAGAACGAAGTCTTTGTAATTTGCCGCGTCAATCGTGTCCCTGAAGGTATCGGCACCCCTCCATAATGCACTTTCAATGTCTTTTCTTGTAGTCATCTGCCTCTCCCCTCACTCAATGTCTTGATAAATATAGACTTTATGTGATCGCTTTCTCTTTCCGAAAGCCTCGATAGCAAGTCTCGCTTTCTCTTGTTCAAGAGCCAGAGCTCTCCCAGGACCTTCTGAGTCTCCATATCTGGCAGTGGAATCATAAACTCGTTCAGCTCCTTCTTGCTTACCGAGTGCATAATCATTCCTCTTTCTGTGTAATGTTTCAGAGCCTCAAGCCCTCTAAGCTCCAGATATCCAGCTAGAAATGCCGGAACAACGCTTTGGCAACAGCGAATGATCAACATGTTGCTTGAAGCCACTACGTTGGAGACTTCACCCGTGACTAACGTTACAAAGTTAGGACTGACTCTCTTTATTAGCAAATCACCCCGACGGACTAGATTATGTTCTCCGACCTCCGTCTCAAGATTTACTGATTCAAGCCTTTCGAAGTCGTTCGAATCATCCAGGTCAGCTGGGGTCACTATGCGATAAGTGAACTCTCCCGACTTCTTGCCTCTAGCCTCATTTATACCGATTATCACCTCGGCAATTTGCTCAAGCTTTGTCTCAGTTATCCTCATTTGTAGCTCCCAAATAAAATCGAAATCGTAATCTACATAAGTTTCCAGCATGGATTAGGATATTCCATTATCGCTCATTTCTTGCGCTCTCGGAGGTTGTACTAATCGACGCTCAACAGACCCTTTTAATCAGAATCCATTGTTAAAAAAGTTTCTATAGATTAACACTCATCAGAAAGCAACCATCTGAGTGCTAAAATGAACTGATAGATCTCAGGAAGCGACTGCCAATCTGTTATTAGTATAGCACAATCGAGCTATAACTTAAGTAATATATCAATTGTAAGTGTCTTACTTCAGTTAATAACTTGACAAAATGTGTGAATAGTAGTATCATTCTTAATATAAATCCCGGAGCTGGGACTCCAGGATTTGTGAAACGAGTTTCGTGCAAATAAAACTGTCACTACAAGTGTACTGGATATCCTTCTCCAAATCACTCTCTTTCCACACACTTCTCCAAGACTCAGCTGACCCTCACCCGCATGAAACTCCTGAATAGGGAGTGATTCAGAGCAAACAAGACGTTTGAATATTGCTGAATAGAACTTAGATGCTTCGAGAGACTTTGAGTTTCCTGAAAAGAGTATTCTTTTCAAAGGAGGACTGTTGATGGCTGGTTTCATTGTAAAGATGTCGGTGCTGTTTCTCGTTTTTTTTGTTCTGTCGCTAATGTCAGGAATCCCGATGAATTTATTGCTCACTGCATTGATTTCGGGATTAATCTCGTTCGTCTTGACCTGGTTTCTTGGTCTCGAGAATTTCGTGTTTCGTTCGATCTTGATCATTCTTAGGTGCTTACTCAAAAAAGAGGTTAGGCTCTCTATCTCATATCTGTTTAGAATTAAGATTGATGGCAGATACCTTCTTGTTCAAGGGAATAGAATCAACAAGCAATTTCAGCCAGTCGGAGGCGTTGTCAAATATTACGATGAAGCTAAGTCAACGCTCAAAAAGATGAACGCAAAAGACGATAATTGCATGCCAATTGATCAAGACAGCGAAAACGATTTGAGGATTCGAATTCCAGGATGGAAACTGAGGTATTTTCTTAAGTGGTTTTACAGCAGGGAAGATAGGGAGGTTACCGTTGAAAGAGAATTCCGTGAGGAGCTTCTCGAGTCTGGGATTCTTCCAAAGGAGTCTTTTCGGATATTGAAATTTCGGTATCTGAGGACATCTATGTTTTACAAGCCAAAGAGAGTGTCAAAACTAAATCCCAAATCCCATGAATTCCTATTGGCTGAAGTATATGAGTTCCTACCTACAGATGAACAAGAAATCGCATTGAGGAGTACTATGACCAACGGGAAAGATCATTATAAATGGTGTTCAGAGAGTGAAATCGAGTCAGAGGGTGTAGAAATCAATTCACAAAGCGCTAAGATTTCAGAGAATAGCCTTTGGATTCTGTGAGGAGTGATGAATGTGCTGTATGAAGCTTATTATGTTACTTCAAGACCTATAATGGATGAATTACTTCAACGCATTGGAAATGAGCTACAACTACCACAAATAAAAAGAGAAAAGGCAAGTCAGACCTATAATGCAATTTTCAATTTCCTTGATAGCGATGAAGATCTATTTCAGGGGAACGATATCGATGTCTTTCCGCAAGGCTCCTACAAAATAGGCACTACTGTAAAACCTTTGTCTGGTGAGGAGTATGATCTTGACATTGTGTTGAAGATAAAACAAAAATGGCATTCCGATTTTAGCCCAAACGTTTTGCTTAATAAGCTTTACAAGAAATTCAGGGATAGTGATAGATACGCCGACATGGTGGAGAAAAAGCGAAGATGTGTTCGCATCAAGTACGCTGGTGACTTTCATATGGACATTCTACCTGCTTACCCAATTGAGAATATTGAGTCAGAAAAATTGCAGGTTCCGGATAAGCAACTCAATAATTGGGTACCTTCTGCTCCAAGGCTATATGCAAAGTGGTTTGAAGATCGATGTATTAGACTAAAGATTATTGAGGTAGCTCAGCAGGAACCACTTCCTCACGACCTTCCGTTTGAAGTCAAACCCACCCTCAAACGCTCAGTACAACTCATAAAAAGACATAGAGATGTCTATTTCTCAACGAAAAATGATGAAGCACCTAAGAGTATAGTTCTGACAACCTTGGCTGGTATGCACTATCAGGATAAGGGCTCTTTGTTTGATGATATGGGCCATATTCTTGACTCAATTCTTTCCAATGTGTGCAGTCTGCAGTCTCCTCCCGCTGTTTTTAATCCTATAGAAAACGGAGAAAACTTTGCAGAATCTTGGAAGGCTAATTCTGCTGAATTCAGGGCCTTTAAGGAATTTGTCTCAGATTTCGCGAATCGGTGGAAAACCCTTAGCTCTATTAGGGGACTCAATAATATATCTAAACATCTTGAAGAGATGTTTGGCGAGACTGTGACAAAAGAAGCTTTGACCAAATACTCTGAAGACATTCAGGCACTTAGGGAAGCGGAGCGTCTGACTATGGGAAACGCAACAGGTAATCTTAGTAGTGTGGGGGATTCTGAGCTGAATTCAACTACTGTGAGGAAGAATACATTCTTTGGAGAGAGCAGGTGAAGAAGAACATACTGAAACCCTTGACAATTATGGAGCAATACAGCCACCTGAAACAAACATTCGATTGGTTAAAATGTACAGCTAAATGCGGTGAACTGAAAGTAATCGGACAAATATCTCCCACAACGATTTCATCAACGTACACATTCACCTTGAACTATCGTCTCCAATCACGTCCTAGAGTCCGAATTATCGAACCAAAACTGGAAAAACCGGGCGGGAGAAATCCTCCTCATTTGTTCTCTGATGGATCGCTCTGCCTATATTATCCGAAACACTATGAATGGAAACCAACTATGCTTATTGGTGAGACAATAATCCCCTGGACATCCCTGTGGCTTTTCTATTATGAAGTCTGGCTTGCTACAGGTACATGGTTTGGCAAGGGAGTACATCCAACTTCAAATAAGAAGAGAGACCATACTCCCTTAAAGACCAAAGCCTTCCGTACCATAAGACCGGGTAGGTTTTCATGAAATACGGTTATCTAGTAACTGGTTTAAGCGTTCCGGAAGGTAGCAAAGATCACAGGAGCACCTATATTATGCGTAGTGGTCGCAAAGTAACACAGCATTATCTTCGAGCTTCTCGGGTAGCCCTCAAAGCGATAGGATGTCTATTGAAGACAGTTCTTGTTGTCAATGAGCAAGGTAATCCTTTTTTGGGTAACGAAACTCCTTCAAGACGCCATGTGATTGTCTTTGGTGAGGGTGAGGCATCTGACAACCTTTCCGAAAGGATCGCCGATGCATTCCAGGGAGCATTTCTGCTCTCGATGGGTTTGCTACCTCACGAAGAGCCTTTCTACTTACTCAAGTTCCCTCTAAACTTAATAAACACTAAAAGCATGCTGAATCTTCAATCCCTTAGGCGATATCATACGGAGAATATTGAGTACTTTGATCTCCTAAGCTTCGAGATAATTATGCATAAAAATGTGGCTGTTGGTGAAGACAGACTCAGAAATATCTTTCGTTTGGTGCCGGTTTTGATTTCCAGCGAAAAGCTTCTTCTGAGCGCTGGTTTCCTTGCAATGAGCCACAGAGACTTCTGTATGCCGAGAGCTACAGAAATACTGAGTGATCCTGGTTTCGTGCCGCCCACCAGATTTGAGAAATGTGCCTTTGAAAATGCTCTTCACAATGCCTATAAGTCAGTTGAGGTAATAATTGGAGATCCCCCAAAAAAGGAAAAAAAGCTCCTAGAAAAGTTTGTAAATGCAGGGATTGATCCACTTAAGAAGATGAAGAAGTACGATAGTGATACTGGCAAATTCGGTGATAGGTCTTATTATGAATTTGTAAGAGAATTCAAGAGCTTCAGGAATGCTTATTCGGCCCACGGATCAACCAATCTTGAAGATAGAAAGATTACGATTATAGAATTGTGGAATTATCAATCCCTCGCATGGAACATTCTCTGGACTGCTCTTGAGTTCCAGCAAAGGAAATTGAAGGAAGTCAATCCAACATGACAAAACTTTACGATCGTCTCTACGTTGGTTCTGAAGCGGATTGTTTCCATTCAAGACCGGAATGGGCTGTAGTTCTTGCCTGCAGAAAAATAATAGGGACTCCCTTTTCCATACTCAAAACCATTGAGAAGACAAAGATGGGAGCCGTAAGAACATTAGCGAAGGAGCTGCACTGTCCGTAAGTTAGGCGGTATGACTCGCAATAGAAAACAGACATAGAAGAGTCGCACACTCAGCAACGCAACAGGTTTTGGTTAGCTATCCCCTTCACCAGGCGAGGATGTCTACAAGTACTTCACTGCAAATTGGTATGGGGTCGGTAAACAATCGAAACTTCAGTGATGACTGTTTCGCACAATCAAGAAAAGCAGACTGAAGGATATTGCAACTCAAAGTGATAATCATTTCAATGCGCAGGACAACAAAGGAAGTCATCGCATATGAGCTTTCTTTCATTGAAGGCCCCTTTGCTTCACTGTTTCTACACTAATTATGATGAATTATTGAGAATGGTTCAGCTGGCAGCGCCACGGGGAATCGAAGCCCGATCTTCGGACTGGGAATCCGGTGGGCAGTAAGAACCGCGGTAGGTTGTGGGCAGAAGCAGCCAGTAAAGGCTTCACCTTCGCCAGTAACACTTCGTGGCGCCAGTACGACTGCGTCGCGCCAGTTCCGCTTCGCGGGCAGTAAGAGCCGTTGCTCGTTGTAGGGTGTCGGCAAGAGACGAGAAAAAGCATTGTCGAGAGTTCTTTTGAGAATCGTGGAGAGTGGAGCGTGGAGAGTTATGAGAAAGATCGAGAGTTCGCTACGCTCACGAGAAAAAAGTAGCTCTCTCCTCTTCTCGTGAAAATGGGGACTGTCGGTCTCCTGACGTCTGTCCCCGATTTTCGCGTCCCGCCTTCTCTTAGTCTCGTATTTTCGCGCTTCTGACCAAGAACCTGGACGCGACACATCGAAGGACGAACATGAAAGGAGTAGACAATGAATTTCATGCGCCAGCTAATCTCTCTAATAAGCGTCTTCGCCAGTCTCGTCGAACATCCCGGCGACGGCCCGGCAAAGAAAGAGAAAGTGAAACAGATGATAAAAGACGTGCTTCCAGATGAAGAGTGGAAGATCGACCCAGAATTCTTCGACCTCATCCTCGACGTCTCGATAGACATAGTAGTCATGTTCCTCAACAAAGGGCTCTGGAAAAGCGCGATGAAAGTATTGGCGAAGTGAGGACCGAGATATGACAAACAGAGCGAGAGATCGACCAAGCTAATAGAAACCGGAAGAAACCCCATCCTATCCTGTCATCCCGTAGTGCTCTTATACGGGATCTCAGCAACAAAAAGTGAATAGAACACAAAACAGCCCCGGTTTACCGGGGTTTTCTTCATGATCGCTCGATCAACTGTTAGGTTTTCAATGTAACTTCTCTTATAATTCCTTTGAAAGTCTTCTTTTTGGGGGAAGCATGAAACGAGAAAAGGGGGATGAAAATGAGAAGAGTCTTACTCCTTTTTCTACCGGTCGTATCGACGATCGCTCTCGCCCTGACACCGATAACACTTCAGATCGGCGATATCGCCGTAAACTACTACGAAGAACATCTGGACCTTTTCGATGAGACTGCGGAATACGACGAATCACTTTTGCTAAGCGTTATAGACGGAGATGTATTTACGGTCGTCCGTCACGAGACCCTGAATCTCATCGAAGTTATACGACTCACAGGCATTGACGCTCCCGACAGCAAGCACTCGGAAGAGGCGATCGCGCAGTTCGGACTGGAGTCATCGCGTTTCGCGAAGCTCTTGCTTGAAGACAGAAGAGTCTTTCTCTCTTATGATACGATGACAAGAGACAGTTACGGGCGCTACTTCGCCTATGTCTGGATCCCGGCGAGCTATGAAGGCGAGACGCATTATGTCCTTTTCAATCTTCTCTCGTTGGCGAACGGCTACGCACGGGTATATTCGAGACACCCGTTCAACGATCAATATATGGAGGCGTTCGCGGAAGTTGAAAGGCTTGCAGGACTTGACAGAACGGGATTGTGGAGCGACGAAAGCTTTGCAGTTACACCGCCCGAACCTATTTACAATCCTGTTGTGTTCATAACGAGGACCGGACAGAAATATCACCAGACACATTGCCAGCATCTTCTCCAGAGCAAGATACCTGTAACGCTTTCAGAGGCAGTTCAGATGGGCTATGAACCATGCAGCGTGTGTAAGCCCGCTGTCGTGTATATTGGGTATTGAGGGTTGAGTCTATCTAGCAAAACTGATAGAGGGTTGAGCGTGAGAATTATTGCGAAGGGGAAATCCGCAAAAATATGATCGAGGCGGACCTGGTGGACTGCATGATCGCCATGCCCGGGCAGCTTTTTTATACGACACAGATTCCGGTGTGCCTCTGGTTTCTCGCCCGCAACAAGAAGAACGGCAAGTTTCGCGCCCGTCGCGGGCAAACGCTTTTTATCGACGTCCGTAAATTGGGAAACCTCATCGACCGGACCCACAAAGATTTTTCCGATGAAGAGATCGACAAGATCGCCACTACCTACCATGCCTGGCGCGGAGAAAAAGAGGTCGGTGAATACGGGAATATGCCGGACTTCTGCAAGAGCGTCACGACGGATGAGATAAGGGAACACGGCTATGTGTTGACCCCGGGCCGATACGTGGGTGCGGCTGAGATCGACGACGGCATTCCGTTTGAGGAAAAGATGTCTGAACTTTCAGCCACGCTCTACGAGCAGTTTTATCGAAGCCACTATCAAGAGGAATTTGGAGGTTTTGGGTAATGGCCAATAACCAGGAAGGCTTTAACTTCAGCACCCTGGTCACTGCTATTCACCAGGTAGACGAAAACATGGCCGCGCAGGCCGGGCGGGCGGTCAATGTCAGCCTGACCCTTCGAAACTGGATGATCGGTGCCTATATTGACAAATATGAACTGAACGGTTCGGACCGCGCGGATTACGGTAATAAGCTCCTTTCGGAACTGGCAAAGCGACTGACAGGCATCAATGTGAGTAATTGCAATCGCCGCCAGCTCTATTGTTACCTGCGTTTTTTTCGGCTTTATCCTCAAATTGTGGGGACACTGTCCACACAATTGAAAATCCCATCGGAAGAACATGATGGCTGACGGAGACAAGCCGCCCGTGGGCATTCTGCTCTGCACGCAAAAAGACCACGCCCTGGCAGGTATGGACAACCACTTGTTCGTCTCCAAGTACCAGCTTGAACCGCCCCGCAAGGAAGAAATACAGAAATTTCTGGAAGAGAAGATGAGGGAGGTGGGAGTATGAGAGAAAACGAAATCGTCCTCTACAGCACCCCGGAAGGCAGCAAGAAAGTCGGCGTTTTGCTTCATGACGAAAATTTCTGGCTGACCCAGAAGGCCATTGCGCAACTGTTCGATGTTGAAGTTCCCGCCATCAGCAAACATCTGGGGAATATTTTCGATTCAGGTGAACTGGAGCGGGAAACAACTATTTCCATTTTGGAAACAGTTCGCCGGGAGGGCAGTCGCAAGGTCAAACGTAAACTGGAATATTACAACCTCGACGCCATCATTGCGGTGGGATACCGGGTCAACAGCTATCAGGCCACTCAGTTCCGGATATGGGCTACAAAAACCTTGAAGGAGTTCATCATTAAGGGTTTTGTGCTCGATGATGAACGGCTCAAAAAAGGGAAGCACTTCGGCAAGGATTATTTCGACGAGCTTCTGGAACGGATTCGTGAAATCCGGGCCAGCGAGCGGCGATTTTACCAGAAGATCACCGATATCTATGCGCTTTCGGCAGATTACGATAGAAGCGCTCCCATAACCCAGGAATTCTTCGCGACTGTACAGAACAAACTCCACTGGGCCATTACCGGGAAAACGGCCGCAGAAATCATCTATGACTCGGCGGACGCCGAAAAAACACATATGGGGCTCACAAGCTGGAAACAGTCACCTGACGGGAAAATCGTGAAATCCGATGTCTCTGTTGCCAAGAATTATCTGAGCGAGGCGCACATTAGAGAGTTGAACCGGATTGTGACTGCCTACCTCGACCTTGCCGAAAATCGGGCGGAACGGCAGATTGTAATGAAGATGAAAGACTGGATGGAGTTTCTCCACAGCTTTCTGACACTTTCCAACTACCCGATTCTCGAGGACAAGGGAAAGGTAAGCGCTCTGGAGGCAAAATTGAAAGCCGAACAGGAGTACGAAACCTACAGAGAACGACAGGACCGGGAATACATTTCCGACTTTGATCGGGAGCTTAAGCGCATTCAGGGTGCTAAGGAGGAAAGCGATGAGTAAGACCTCTGAAACTACGCTTGAAAAGACCGCTCTGGACTGGTTCGAGACCCTAGGCTGGCAGACCGCCTTTGGCCCGGACATCAGCCCGGACCTGCCTGCGCCGAACTCGTCGCGGCAGGCAGGCGGCGCGGCCCGTGAACGTAATGATTACGATCAGGTCATATTGGTCGGAAGACTCCAGACCGCGCTTGAGAATATCAATCCGAACATCCCGCCGGATGCGATTGAAGAGGCCATCCGGAAAATTGCAGGAGCCGACTCGCCCAGCTTGATCGAAAACAACCGGCGTTTTCACCGCATGCTGACCGACGGCATAGGCGTCTCCTATACGCAGGATGGTAAAGAGGTCCACGACAAGGTCTGGCTGCGCTCGACCTTGAGGACCCGGAAAACAACTACTGGCTGTGGCCGTTGTCACTCGCAATCCTGGTATGGTGAGAAGCACTTTGTACTGGCTCTTCTCTCGAAGGAGAATTCTCGACAGTTGAACCGCTTTTCTGACTCTCTTCTGCCTTTCCTTCAGAAGAAACTTCTCTCTCGTTTTTGAGAGATTGATCAAAATCCACGGATTCAGAGCTCGCATCCGTCAGTTTCACTGACGAATTACCGATAGGTAATTCTGTATTTGTCTGTTTAGTTTTGTTTTGTATTGTTTTGTTTATATATAATGTACGTGCGCGTGGTTTGCGTGTGACTTGCGCATGGGTTGCGCATGAATTGCGTGTAGAGTCTTCAGAAAGAACGCTTTCTGATCTCTCCTCTTCCCTTTCAGCAGGCGTTTGTAAAGAATCATCGGTAAGCGCGGAAAGTGCGTGTGAGTTGCGCGCATCTTGCGCGTGACTTGCGCGTAAAACTTTCTCGGTAAAAGCATACTGTCCGTTCTTACCTTTTTCGCCTCCAGAATAGCTTATAATGCCGCTTTCAATGAGTTTGTCTCGAGCCCATCTGACCTGATTTCTCGTCCAGGAGAACTCTTTCCTTAAAATCAAGAACTTGGGCACGAAGCATCGAAGGAAGGTTCTTATGTTCTTGCTCTCCAAGGACGGGTACACGATCTGGGATG
>Ga0334889_1003802_pt1 | contig 14291 bp, 14 predicted proteins | sample GraSluR1_MG_2_FD_207222 | JGI IMG/M metagenome (GOLD analysis project Ga0334889, IMG submission 207222) | Sludge microbial communities from methane-producing bioreactor in Wageningen University, Netherlands - Granular Sludge_8_08-R1 | ecosystem: Engineered > Bioreactor > Anaerobic > Unclassified... | reverse complement strand
TTCCAAGAACGCTTCCATAGCTTGCGGAACCGTATCCTGGCACGTCTCATTAAACTGATATGAGTCTCTGATTCCATCAATCGTAAAATTCAGCGAATAATAACTGCTGATAATCTTATTTCGTATCTCACTTTTCGCAAACCCAGATTTTGCCATATAAATTGCTACTACAGTAGCTGCTGCGCCCTTTATCCCTTCTTCATGATCATGCGTTACCCCAGTTACCACTTCAGAGAGCCTGCAAGCTTCACTTTCTGATCTGGCTGCAAAACCTACCGGACTTATACGCATAGCCGCACCATTTCCAAAACTGTTGTATGGCCTGGGCTCATCACTAAAAACCCATTTGGAAAACATCCCGCCGTAACCGCAATTGGGATATTTACGCCCGATTTGCTGCATATATTTAATGGTCTGTTTTTCAAGTAACGAGTAGTAGTCACTATCATAATCATTTCCGCCCAGGGAAGGTTTGATTTTTTTATTCGTTTCCATAATTGCTTTGGCAACAGCAAGAGTCATAATACTATCATCTGTCACCTGACAATCTTCTGCAAACAATTCAAAATCCTTATTTCTGTGATTATTAAACTCGAATCGGGAACCAACTATATCCCCAATAATTGCGCCAATCATACTCTTCTCTCCACTTCAATGTAATTAGCTCCCAATGATTGCCGAAGGGTTATTACTTAACGTTTGTTTTTTCCGTTTCATACTTGAAAAGTTCATATAAAGGATTCAGTTCCTCAGTTACATCATATTTTTGCAGACACTCATAGTACAAGTGCTTATCTTCATCATAGACAATGAGAGATGGATAGTTGTGTGTCATCAGATAGTAGTTCATGCGCATTCTTCCGACAGTTCCATTGCCAAATGTATCGGGAATAATCCCAACAATCACCCGGCCCGCTCCTCCTATAACGTTTTCTGGTAATACACGATCCCATTTTTCAGGCATTTATCTACTATCCCTTTAAATACCAGATGAGTTAAATGGGATAATGCTTCTCCAGCCGCGAACAGCTTCTGAGCCCAGGGGAACTGCTGCCACGATTTGATGTCTATATCCCATTCCATTTCACTTGCCACCTCTGCTCCAGTCATGGATCTAGTTCCCAGAATATCCAGGATACTGTCCAATCGATTATCATGATGTATTTTTAACTCCTTTATCCTCCCATGGCAATCGCTCAGAATTCCCCTGTGACCCGGTAGAGTCAATTCGACATCCAGAGCATCTATGATATCCAGGCTTTTGAAATATTCCCCCAGATAATCAACTTGAATGGTCCAGGGCACACCCCAGATAGTGTTATTGGGGGTGATCCCTCCCAGGATATGATCTCCGCTGAACAAGATCTTGTGTTTTGCATCATACAGGCATATGTGATCGGGAGCATGCCCGGTCGTATTGATGCACTGCAGGGCGAAATCCCCTACCCGGATCACAGTATCATCCTGGACAGCGATAAGATTGCTGACCGGTACGCTTCGGTATCTATAACCCGGGTGGATCATTATATCTGTTGTCACTCCCATCTCGATCAGACCGCTCTGTTTTATCAGATCCTCAAAATAATTCGCCATGTTGCTGGAACCGCATAATCCCTGCTTCGTATATAATCCGGTATAAATCTTATTTCCTGGCCTGGTTAAATACCCCGCTAATCCAGAATGATCAGAATGAATATGGGTGATGAAAAGATCAGTATTTTCCAGAGAAATATCAAGCGTCTTTATAGCTTGATCCATGGCTGCCCGGCATTCATCCCGGTTGAATCCGGTATCAATCAGGATATTTCTATCCGTACCCCTAATAAAATAGGAATTTAGGGCCTTGAGGGGATTCTGTGGAAGTGGAATTTCTATCCTATATAAATTTTCACGTATCTGTTCTATCATAATCTGCCTCCGCTAAAATGACCTATGCTTTACGCCCAAAGAACTTAAAGCTTAAGCCAGGTTATTTTATGCTTTAATTATACCTTATCTGTACTGGAAGTTATATGAGGTAAGATAGGTTACCCATCAAACTGTATATGACCGCCCCCCTATTATTGAACAAAAACTCTTGAATTTTCAATTACTAAGAACGGACGATCTAAAGATTCACCTTCCGGGTACTACTGATGTTCGCTTTGCTCACGATTAAGGTGGCTTCGCCAACGCTCAGAATAACATCCTGGATTTTTTACTCTCAGTTGTCTTTCGGGAGGGTTCTGGGCAGTAATCCCGCCCCTGTGCTAAACAAGCAGGTCTTAATCCCGACAGTGTAGCAGTTCATTTTTTGTAAAACTTATCTCATGAATGCGAATATTTCAAGCATGACACCAGCATACTAAGGTTAGTTTTACAGAAAGGAAGGAAATTATGGACACAAGTCAAAAAACCCAGTCGGGTATCAACAAAGACACCAAGCAAGAACAGTTGAATCTCTTTCGAATGAATCATGATATGGAATCCCTATCCACTAATCAGGGATTGCGCATTAATGATACCGATGATTCACTTAAAGCTGGTTCACGAGGCCCCACTTTAATGGAAGATTTTCATTTTCGCGAAAAACTTACCCATTTTGATCATGAACGGATTCCTGAACGCGTTGTTCATGCCAGAGGATTTGGGGCGCACGGATATTTTCAGGTGTATGAATCCTTGGCCGATCTTAGCAAGGCCAAGTTTTTGCAGGATCCTTCAGTAAAGACGCCGGTTTTTGTCAGGTTCTCAACAGTTGTAGGTTCCCGGGGATCTGCCGATACGGTCCGTGATGTTCGCGGCTTTGCCAGCAAATTTTATACGGAAGAAGGAAACTATGATCTGGTTGCAAACAATATCCCTGTCTTTTTCATTCAGGACGGTATCAAGTTTCCTGATATTGTACATTCCATCAAACCGGAGCCACACAATGAAATACCCCAGGCTTCATCGGCACATGATACATTTTGGGATTTTGTAGTCAGTACACCCGAATTAGCCCATATGATAATGTGGTTAATGTCAGACCGCGCTATCCCTCGTAGTTTTCGCATGATGGAAGGTTTTGGAGTAAATACTTTCCGTATGGTCAATGAACAAGGCCAAGCACATTTTGTTAAATTTCATTGGAAACCGTTACTCGGGGTACACTCTCTGGTTTGGGACGAAGCCCAAAAAATCTCGGGTAAAGACCCTGATTTTCACCGCGGGGATTTGTGGAATGCGATTGAGGATGGAGAGTACCCGGAGTACGAACTCGGTATCCAGGTTTTACCGGAAGACCAGGAGTTCGCCTTTGAGTTTGACATCCTGGACGCTACCAAATTCTGGCCTGAAGAATTGATTCCCGTTCGTCGGGTTGGGAAAATGACCTTAAATCGTAATGTTGACAATTTCTTCGCCGAAACTGAGCAAGTTGCCTTTCACCCCGGCAATGTAGTGCCAGGTATCGATTTTACCAATGATCCCCTGTTACAAGGACGATTATTCTCCTACATTGATACCCAGTTGATTCGCCTGGGGGGACCAAATTTCCACGAAATTCCGGTTAACAGGCCCGTTGCCCAGGTGCACAATAACCAGCGGGACGGATACCATCGCATGACTATAGACCAGGGTGTTGTGAGTTATTCGCCTAATTCGCTGCAAAACAACCAACCCCATCCGGCTTCGGAAAATGAAGACGCTTATGTACATTACACCGAAAAAGTAGAAGGCAGAAAAATTCGGGAACGGGCCGGCAGCTTTCAGGACTTTTACCGTCAGGCCACCTTGTTCTGGAACAGTATGTCTAATGCTGAAAAACAACACATAATAGAAGCCTTTCACTTTGAAGTTGGCAAGGTTAAAAATAAAAATATCCGCCAGCAGGTTGTGGATATGTTTAATAATATAGACTCTCAATTGGCGGCAGAAATAGCCAGGGGCATAGGGGCATCGCCGCCTGAGCTTCCTGGCGGAACGGGAGTTGCAGACTCTTCTCCTGCGGTCAGCCAGGAAAACACCATCAAGCTTCCCAATACTCGCAGAGTAGCAATTTTACTTGAAAATGGCTATAACCACCAGGATGTCATGCAAGTAATAGACGCTTTTAAAGCTGTAGCAGTCCATCCTGTAATTATTAGCAAACAAAAAGGTATGTTAACCAGCATTGATGGACAGCAGATTGAAGTGCAGGAAAACTATATAACCAGCGGATCAGTTATGCATGATGCCGTATATGTTCCCGGTGGCAGAAACAGCGTTAACAGCCTGATGACGCAAGGTGATGCAATCCATTTTATCAATGAAGCTTTTAAGCATTGTAAGGCAATTGCTGCTTCCAATGAAGGTGTTGACCTATTAATAAGCTCGGACATTAATCATGTATCAATAGCAGAATCAGATAACGGCAGCATGATTTTCTCAGATACAGGAGTTGTTACCGTAGGAAACGCTTCTGATTTGAATGACTTTGCTCAGGAATTTATTAAAGCAATAGCTGAGCATCGCCATTGGGCACGGCAAATGCATAAAGAACTGGTACCTGCCTAAACTTAAACCAAGGGAAACCAGGAAACCAAGGAAACCGAGGGGACGGTTCTCGTGGTCCTGGTTCCCATTCATGGTTATGCTTTCAGAATAATACCCCTGCTTAGGGGAAACCAAGGGGACGGTTCTCGTGGTCCTGGTTCCCATTCATGGTTATGCTTTCAGAATAATACCCCTGCTTATACCTGTTAAGCGAGCTAACTGCCTTGTTGATAGCCCTTCATCTTTTAAAACCTTAACTGGTTATTATGCCCTAATAGCTTAGTGTAGTTTCAAAGAGTCCTATTTCCCCTTTTGCATTGCTCTGGTCAATTCCTCCATTTCCTTTTGAGCCAAATCGTCCCGACCAGCTAAGGATTCCAGATGATGCTGCATTTCGTGCAACACCGTATCAATAATCTCTGCTTCCCAGCAATCGCCAGGCTCATCTTCCAACAGCTCCACAAAAGAGCCATAATAAAATACAATAAAACAGCCACCTATTCCGTCCTCAATGTACTCACCCAATATATAGTACTCGCCTTCCCGCTTAACGCGCTTCTGTAAGTTAAAGCCGCCGGTCAAGTCGCGAAGGAAATGAGGAGGAATGCTGTCTACGGCTTGATCAAGCATGGCAGCAAATTTATTAAAAGATGGTTTGTCCATTAGTTTTTCTCTCCATAAATTATTTTTCTCAATATTCTACCTTCCTATAACCAATCAGGGTATTGCCGTGTTCGATTCGGGAATCTTAACGAAAACGACTTTCAATCTTGGCCAGGGCATAACGGGCATTATTCCAGTCCTGTCCGTAAGTCTGGGTATATTTAATCTTTTCTTCATCAAGGCGGTCTTCAACTCCAAACAGCAAGTTGCCCCCACCGCAGGTGCAGTCATATATCTTGAGCAGGGTGTCCGACTCTTCAATTTTGGAGGCAATTATTTCAGAAATAAGTGCAATCACATCGTCCGGTGTGTATTGCTCTCCGGCAGTCTCCGCTGAAATGTCTGCCCATTTTCGTTTGATATGTTCTTCCAGAGGGGTTATTTCCGTGTTGCAATATGGCTTGAGGTCAATTTCCGCCCAGAGTTTGGTATAACCCATCAACACCTTTTTAGCTTTGAGCTTGGAAATAACGCCTTTAATATCGAGAAATTTTTCTCCATCTCCCACATCTAGTCCCAGCAGAATCCTTGGTTTCACCATCAATGCCATTTAGATAGGCATCAAAATCAATCTCATTACATAAAATTCCTTTATCTTTTTCCGTATTAGTTTATATTCGTGTAAAACCATACAAAAAAGCACCTGCCTCTCACCAGATGCCCGGTAACCATACTGTATTAAGTATTCTTTACTGGAAGCCATTTTAATTCCTGTTTACTCTCCTGCTTCAGTTCGCCGTATTTGTTCCTCAATATCACGTCCGCCATACACAACGCGGATAACTGCCACCGTCGTTTTTGTTTCTACAGGCAGATAAAACACCAAATAGTTGTCCACTGGCATAACCCGCAAGCCTTTGCTGTACCACGGCTCTTTTTGGTAAAGGGGATATCGCAGCGGCATTTCATTCAGCTTCGCGACCGTGTCCATGATTCGCCGTGATTGATTTTTTGCAGCCTCAGGCTCAAGCAGGTAAAAGGCAATATACTCGAATATGCTGCGTAAATCACGCTCTGCTTGTTCGGTATAAACTACCTTCCATTCGCTCATATGCCATAGTCCTGACGCATTCTATCGGTAACGCTTTCTTCAGAAACAACTCTTCCAGCAATCAGATCAGCAAGCCCTTTCTCTATCTCACAATTAAACTGCTCCTCGGTAAGCGTACTAACTGACAGTGGTTTGCTTTGTGGAAGCTTCAATTCAAAGGGAATACCTCTTTGAAGCACAAGCTGTCTGAGGAAAAGCCCGATTGCATTTGACATCGAAATCCCAAGCTGCTCCAAAACAAGCTCTGCCTGTTCTTTAACTTCCGGCTCGACACGGGCAAATATATTTGATGTTCGTGCCATAATGAACACCTCCTATTCTGCTATTAATATACCAATTTGTATTGCGAAACGCAATCTATTAGCTTAAAAAATATCTGTCATCTTCAACAACTTCACTTTTATATCTATCTTGAAATAAATGCCCGCATCGTTGATATTTCCAATTATACCAATACACATAGCTGGCACCAATACGCCGCATAATGATACCCAATTCTTCTTGTTCTTCCTTAAGCAATAAATGAACATGATTTCCCATTAAACAATAAGCATATATCTTATAACCACTTGTTTCCTTGTATGTTTGTAAAGTCTCCAGGAATTTTATAGCATCTTCTTCGTCCTCGAAAATGGTCTGTCTGTTGGACCCTCTTAGGACAATATGATAGATTCCACTTTTGCTTCGCTCTCTTCCAGTTCGTGGCATATTTAACTCACCTCTGATTTATCATAGCAAGCTTCAGAAAACTATGCAACCACAAGAACCGTCCCCCTGGTACCTCTTTCCAATAAGTCAATAATTCCCCAATTTACCCTAGTTTGCTGCTTCTGCTTTGAGCTTTTGAACTGTTTCCAGAGGTAGACCGGTGATCTTGGCAACGATGGGGGGGGCTATTCCTTCCAACAATGCGTTTCGGGCATCTTCCAGCTTAGCTTCCAGTTTAGCTTCGTAGAGGTCGGAATTCTTATCCATTATGGCCTTTAATCTTTGTTCGTAGATTTCTTTGGCTCTAGGGTCAGCAGCCATTTCTTCCAGGGCTTTCTTCGCTTTGGCTATTGCCGGGTCTTCTTCTGACAATCTCTCCATTAATTTCATGTCATCCCATCCTTTCAGAAACATTGCCCACCTGTCCAGTGGGCTCCCATAATTCGCCATTTCCTCTTTCAGTTTGGGTAACTCGATGAAGTGAATCTCTATTGCATCTGTCAGCTCTATGCTTTCTTCTAGTTCCAGCAGCCTGAATCTGGTATGGTAGCGTTGGCTGTCTTTGATGCGCACAAAGTCTAGTATGTTTATTGCTATGGCTCTTTTCAGATCCTTATACTTTCCTTTAATGATCTTCTGATCACCAAACATGCGGCAAATGTAGAAGGTGCTGCGTCTCTCCATGTCAGCTCTATCTCCGATCTGCATTTCCACGTCTACCAGTTCTCCGTTATCTAGCTGAACTTTTATGTCTAGTATGCCATAGCTGTCATTTATATTCTCCTGCTCCAGGTAGGGGTTCAGTATTTCTACCGCTACAATCTCGCGTTCTCCGGTCCAATCCAACACGGCATTTAGAAAGCTGATTAGTATGGCCTTGTTCTTCTCTGCACCAAAGATCTGTTTAAAGACTACATCTACTTTAGGGTCCAATCTATCTCGCAAGTTTTCCACCTACCTTCCTGTAAATATTATACTATATGCTAAGATCTAACACTACTTATTAGACCCGTGCTCCCCTTTTGTTCTGTTTTTATCACTCAGCTGAAGTCATAAACAGTCCCCCTTTAGAGCCGTTACTTGCTCCCGCAGGGGGCCTGTTCTGTTGGAATTGCCTACTTCAATTCACCGACAATACATTAAATAATTCCTGATTGACAGGTGTGCTTAATTTTACGCTTACGTAAACAGGGCCTTTGCGAAAAGGTACGCCCCCATGCAAAAAGAAAAACCCCCAGCCCCTTAAGAGCCGGATAATCTTTCAGGGTGCCAGGGGGTAGTTTAGTTACTTGTGTTGGTTAGTTGTCCTTTTGATAAACTAACCCCTCATGCCCGGAGGGCACAACCACTTATGAAAATAAAGTAAGAGGATTGCATAAAAGTTACATTCTGCTAAATTTAGTAATCTTGCCAGGGGTCGGGCAGCTCATGATAAAATCCAGTGTATTTTAAAGCATTAGGGCATTTTGCCAGGGTAGTCAGGTAGGGCAACCAGTCCATTAGTTCCTGCCCCTGACCATATAACCGTTTGTGTTTTACGATAAGCTGGTATTGTTCATTTAATAGTTCTACCTGATGCGCACCCAGCTTTATATATATTTCTTTATCTGCCACCTGGGGCGATGCAGAGTATATGTTTTTGTCATAACTTACTTTGCCGTATTTATTGGCCGAAAGTTTTTCAGTACGGCCGATTTCAAATGGTTTGGCCGGCAAGGGTAACATGACTGCCCGGCCTTTTCGATAATGTTTACGGCGGTGGTCTTTTTCAGCTACAGCAAAAAGTCCCTGGTTAAATTCTTCAATATCATTGAATCTCGGCTCAGGTACAAAGTAGTTTCTGCGGCTATAGCCAACTTTGTTTTCAACATGGCCTTTTTCGTGCCCTTTGCCGGGGTTGCAGAATTGAGCTTTGAAACCGTAGTGGAGAGTAAATCGGTAAAATTGGTCTACCAGTTTTCTATTCCCATGCTCCCCAATACTGGCAACGGCTGCTGATAAGTTATCAAACCAGATGATTTTGGGAACACGCTCCAAATGTTCAAATATATCTTTTAGTCCGGTTAACAGGCATTCCTGGTTTTGACCTCTAAAGACCTGAGGATATCCGGCGTTACTGTACGGCAACGACAGTATCAACTCATATCCTTTGACTTTCTTGCCTTGCTCGACCATGACAATCTCGCCGAAATCTACCTGTGCTTCACCAGGTGGATGTTCCAAAGGAAGATAGCCTTCTTCTTCACCATATAATTCCTTTTTCTTGACTGATACATAGTTGCGAACAGTTCGTTCACAGGCATTAAATTTATCACCGTGTTCATTACACAGGCGGTCATATATGCGCCTGGCAGTATGTCGCTGTTTAACTGGTCGGTTTAGGTCTTCTTTAAGCCAGGTATCAATTATTGGCTTTACCGGATCAAGTTTTGAGGGTCGTCCTCTTCTGGGTTTTCGGATTTCATTAAAATCGGATTGTTCAGCATATTTTTTTACGGTTCTGAAATCATGCCCGGTCTCTTTAGCGATACTTCTAAAGGATTGTCCTTTATGAAAGCTCAGGTATTTGATATCATATCTTTGTATCATCGTTAGCATCCTTTCTTCACTACCTCCTTTTGCTGTTCAACAAAAAGGGTAGTATATTTTTAGGGTGCTGGCGATGATTTTTTCCAATTTACTGCTGTACTTTTAACTTGCCATTCGCTGTATTTTTATTTTGCCATAAACAATTTATCATAGTAAGCTTCAGAAAACTATGCAACCACAAGAACCCCCCCTGGTACCCCTCCACCTGGTAGCCCGTCTGGTATGCTCAGGCAACTTGGTCAGAAAATAGCAAACTCCCTGCCTAACTTAGATTAAGCAGGGAGCCGTTGACGGTAGATTTGTTGATATTGCTGGGTTCTTGGGATTGGGTACCGGTCTGCAGCTTTTTGCAGTCAGAACCAACACATTTTTCAGTCAGCTGGGAACAGGACAGCTGCGGCCAGACTTAACATTTACTGCATTATTCTTGGGCTGAGACCTGGCCTTTGCCAACCACAAGAACCGTCCACATGGTGTCAAGGCTTGGTGGGTTTTAAAGCCTAATACCTATTTCTCTCATAAACTGTAATAAATCAATATATTCTACCCAAAATTCCCTGCAGATATTAGGTATTTTTACTCTTTTTTTAATTTCCGCATCATATGTTTCTAAGGTTACGATGGTTTCTCCAAAAGCTAGTCCATAAGCGCATAACCATGAATCTGCGGATGAAGCAAATTCCTGCTTGGCTGATGGAGTGTACTGCTCATTAGCATTTACTGAATTTATTATTACTCTGTAGGATTGTATTACTTCCGGGCCAGGTATCCCTAAGACTGTAAACTTGCTACATTCCCTCTCATACCATTCAACTAGTAAGTCCTGCCCTTTTCGTATCTCTTTTTGAATTTCTTCAATTATTACAATTCTATCCGATGCCTTTTCAACTAACTGTTCCCAAAAGCTAGGCGCCAGATCGAATGGGTACAGTTGTCTATGAGCGGTCATAAATACGTTTGCATCAATTAAGTATTTATCCCTCATAGGCAATAAATTCCTCTTTGAAGTAGTCATATAATTTTGTGGAACCGCCCAGCAAATCAAATGCATAAGTGTAGCTAATGTCGCCAGATTCCGCCCCCTGGATTACAGCCCCTAAGAAACTATCACCAAGACGGGATCTACTGGTACGATAGTAGTCGCCTCCACCGGATTCCCCCGTACCCCTATTTCTTAGCACCCTTTCAGTTTGCTGTTTTACTGTATTGACCACATGCTGAGAGATTTTATCCAGTTCCTTAAGCTTAATGGCTACCGCCAATTTACTAACATGAAACAGCTTACTTAACTCTTCTATTTGTTCTAATTCCGGCCTGCTATTATCCCATAGTTCCTGAACATGAGATGTGGGAATTAAAAACTCTGCCGTTATCATATTTATGTTTGTTTCATCGCTATCCTCATCAACAAATATGTCATCCTCTTGCAATAAGAAGTGAATATATTCGTGGACTAAAGTAAAGGTCTTCCCTGCTTTACTGTCCCTACTATTTATGAATATAAGTGGTGCAATGTCATCATATAGTAAAAAGCCTCTAAATTCATTTACATTTAACCTGCGGCGATTATCAGAACCTACAACCCCGCTTTGCATAACTAAGATTCCTTTGTCTTCAAGCTTCTGCCTTAGGTATTTAAAAGCAGAGTCTTTGTTCCTATGTTCTTTATACCAAAACTCATCCAGACCTATATATTTTTTAGCAGGAAGAATGTTTTTCTTACTCAAATTACTAAAATCATCGAAAAGTAGTTTTTCCCAACCTTTTCTTCGGCGATGTTCACTTAGCCAATCCTTTTTCCTAGCCATAATATATAAGGTGTCTTGGAGGCCCTTGCTGATTTCTGGTATTTTATTTCCAATCGTTCTGAATTCAGATTCAATCAAATTCGTTCTCGGAAGCTCATCTAAAAACATATATCCCAGAGGCACCCCTAGAAAATTAGCCAGGCTTTCTACCTGCCTAAAAGTAGGATGGTTTTCCCCAGAAATCCAAGTCTTAATCTTTTTGAATCTGTTTTGTATTTCTCCAAAGTCTTTTCGGGATTCTTTGATCGCCCATAAATAAACATCTCTTCTTACTTCCACCCTGTTACCTCTAGTCATATGCTCGCCTCCTTTCTAATGATAAATTCAATAAATTTAATTCATATAAACTGATGTTTTTAACCCCTTGTGACTTTATATTATAACACAAAAACAACCCTCTGAAATGTCAAAGGCCATACTTGAGAATGAGCATTTTGTAGCCAGGGTAACAAAGAAAGGACACCTGGCACCAATTCCCCTTTCCGTGATCTTGGAGCAATCCTTTTAAAACAACTCCTGGAAACGGTGGCCGTAACCTTTATATTAACAGCCCCGTGAGAGAGAGCTTAATTTCTTGTTTTCCCGCTGGGCTTGTTGTGGTTCTTTACTGCAACGGCTTAGAAGGTCGATTTACAACACAACAGAACCGTCCCTTTGTGTCTCAGTCCCTTTGTGTCTCCGGTTATAGGACTCAGCCGTACTCTTAAGCTTGGCAATCAGATTTTGGGTGTTTTTAAAAAATATCTTTCCATCTGAACTGGTATGCAGATACCAGGCGCTGGTGGTAATGGTGTCCAGGATTTGCTTGACCCGGCTAATGTCTCGACCCGGGGCACAGAGATAAGCAACCATTTCTGATGCCGTAAGCCCTAATAACGGATGAGGTATATTGGACAATGAAGCCATTAAGATAAGCTTGCTTACATCCTGACAATCAGTGCTGCCCAGATTATGATCAGCTATTTCAGCTACGGCCTGTCCATTCGCAGCCACATCGTGACTGATGGCTGTATCCAGGGTGGGGTTGATGGCAGTAATCTCGGCCAGGGTTTCCCGATCATTTAGATCCAGGTCATAGGGATGGATCAGATAAACCTGATTCGCCCGTCCTGAATCATATAAACGACTGACCAGAATACGCATGAGTTTAATCAACCCACGGGTTTGCTGAAAACCGGGGTTTTCCTTAAAGCGGGCATACAAATCTTTAATGGCTGGATGGAAGGGATAAGCATCCCGAATCTGGACCGAGAACTTTTCTGGCGAGGCATTGGTAACATCCATCTGCTTCGCATCTTTTAAAGCTTGTCCATAGCCTAGGGCTACTTCCGTAATTTCTGAATCTGATGGAAGGTCTTCAAATAAACGTTTACGCAAAATATTATAGACTTCATCAGTATTGAGGGCCACAGGCTCTAAATTAAGGGCTACACGTCCCACTTCATTGTCCAAGTTCTGCAGCGCATTATTTAACCTTTGGGCGCCACTCTGATAAGTAGCTTTCAGATCAGAAATAACAATACATACATTGGCAAGTTCATCCTTGCCTACAGCTGTAAATAAATTCGCCAGAGCCGTGGTGGTTACGACTGACAAATCACTGTTGCCTACGGTTACTGTCTGGGCGTTTTCCAGATAGGGAGGAAGTTCATCCAATAAAATTAGTAATGGATCGCCTTGTAAAAGGTTGAGCCAGGCGGTTTGACCAGGCGCTTTTAAAGGCGAATAGTAATCCTTAAGTAAATCTTTCTTGCCCAGCTGTTCAGCAATCGCCCCCCATACCCCAAAGGGTGCATCGCTTTCTCGTCCCGTAAAGGCAACTACCCGAACTTTACCCACACTTTCCTGAGCATCTTCCCGGGGCATGAATTGCTGGCGAAGTTCCGGTTGCTGGGCTAACAGTCCTAAAGCAATCATATTATGCGTTTTACCTCCACCCATGGACTGGGTGAGTTTTATAATACCGTTTGTCGATTGGCCAGCGAACCTTCTGAAGGATTCTCTGAAAAGTACCCTCATACCATCAGTTATGTAATTCTCTACGAAGAATTCCTGGGGATTAATGCGATTATCCGTCAAGTCCGTTAAATCAAGTACAATGTCCCGGAGTGATCGGTCAAATACTGTTTTTCTTGCTTTACATAGCTGGCCAATCTTCTGCATTTATTTCAGCCCTTTCTTCATTCAAATATTCGTTTTATTTTAAGTCCGTTATAAAAGTAATTATCTCTTTTGCTGATCCGATATTATTTACTAGTTAGTATTTATTGTAGATTAACTTCTATATTATTTTCCATATTCCTGCCAATACAAGGTATTTGGCTTTAATGTCAAACATATGAGAAATAAAGATGCTTTTACCGACAAGCAGGATAAAACAACGCAGGAGTGCGACCAGAGCGAATTAGCGGGTTTGGATAAGTGACAGGGGCGGCGAACAATTGCCGCTTCTGTCTTTTCTGTCACATCCCCGTAATGGCACAGAAAAACATCCCCCAGCCCCCTTAAGAGCCTGATTGCTCCCAAGGTTTGCTGGGGGTAATGGTTAATTATACTAATTGTAGCTATTATTCTGCTACATTATTTGTAACGGCTGTTCCTGTGAATGCATAGCCGTCTTTGGTAATGGTTACTGTGAATACATCGCCATTTACTGCGGCATCATTCATAACCAGGATATAGTTCTGGGCATCTGTTTCGGTTACTGTGAAATCTTCATAAGCTACTCCGCCTTTGGTTACGGCAAAGTTTGCTTTTAAAAGACCAGTTACCGCTACATCTAATGCTACGTCAATGTTATTTGGGGTTGCATCTGCAATTGAGTTTGTGGCGGCTACATCTACATCCGCTGCTGCTACATTATTTGTAACGGCTGTTCCTGTGAATGCATAGCCGTCTTTGGTAATGGTTACTGTGAATACATCGCCATTTACTGCGGCATCATTCATAACCAGGATATAGTTCTGGGCATCTGTTTC
>Ga0334889_1003800_pt1 | contig 14299 bp, 18 predicted proteins | sample GraSluR1_MG_2_FD_207222 | JGI IMG/M metagenome (GOLD analysis project Ga0334889, IMG submission 207222) | Sludge microbial communities from methane-producing bioreactor in Wageningen University, Netherlands - Granular Sludge_8_08-R1 | ecosystem: Engineered > Bioreactor > Anaerobic > Unclassified... | reverse complement strand
GATCTTGCCGAACTCGAATACCTCTTGTTTCTTGTCAAACCTGAACATATCAAACCCTCACGCAACCGCCAGCAAATAGTATGCCAGCACTAATATTAATCCTCCACAGACCCCGTAAAGGATGCCAATATCCCTGCCGAGCTTCTTGCCCTGCCTCTGGGCGATCTCCGCGCTGACGAACTCGATCTTCTCGTCGATCTTGGCCAGCTTGTCCAGAACCTCCCTGTACTGGTCCTGGTCTACTACGACGCTGGGTACTACATCTCGATTGTCTTGAGCCATAATTGTATCACCTCAGGTCATAATGTACACTGGCAAGAGGACCATCAGGATCGCGAAGAGGAACCCGACTACCGCTCCGATCGGCATCGAGGCGTTGACCCCCGAGCTGAGCTTCTGATCTCTGGCCACCAGCTGGGCCCTGTAGAGGATGCTCTCGGTGATCTGGTCGAAGGGTCCCATGAAAGGCGCCAACACGGTGGGGAGTCCCTTACCGTATGGGATGTCGGCAGTTATTGGTCCCGCTGCTCCTGCGCCCTCTCCACTCTTTATCTCTTCATCTGCCATCTCACACCCCTCCCATGCTGAGGATCAATCCGAAGAGGACCAGAACGATGGTGAGGCCTGCTGCGATCCCCTCGATCTTTCCGGCATATATGCCGGCAGAGTACTTGTTCTGGATCCCCATGTTCATCACTGCGGCATCGATCTGCCTCATCCGTGCCCGGATGTTGGCGATCTCTCCCGCCATCGGACGAAGGCCGTGGGCCTCCTCCTCTGCTGCACCTTCGGAGATCACTATGGTCATGGGCTCCGCGTCTAGGGCGCCCGGGTCCTTGGAGATGCACTCCTTGATCCTGGAGACGATGGTGCCGGTATCCTCGGTGTCGATGATGTTGATCGTCGTGATCTGCTCCTTAAACCTCTCAATCGCCTCAGGGGTCAGGTTCTGGATGAAGGGGATGGCTCCGATGGCCCCCACGATCCTCCCTTCCTGATCGATCCCGTTTGCTGCGAAGGCCTCGATCGCCTGGCCCGTGATGTGGCCCTTGACCTCCATCCCGGTTATGATCAGAAACCTGATGTTGGGGTTGGAGATGATGTTGGCCACCATCTTCTCGATCCCGATGTTCTCGGTCTTGCAGGGGCCGGCCAGGGCAGCTCCCGCGTCGATGAAAGGTGCGTTGTTCAGGTGAGACCCGCAGGTCGCAACGGCCACCGGGCTCTCGGGGTTGCCCACCACGTACTCGCCGGTGAGCCAGGGCCAGGGGTCGGATGTCGGCTTCTTGTTGGCCATTCAGAACACACCTCCTTGGGAGAGTAAGTACACCAAGGCCACTACGAGGCCGATGATGAACCCGTACCAGATGTTGGTGTAGATCCCCGCCATGAAGCTCGCCCCCTCCCTCCCTTTATAGGAGTTGAGGAGCGGCGCCCGGGGGTCGAGCGAGTTCAGAAGGTCGTCGGCAGCCTTGTTTATCTCATCGATCTGGGCCATGATAGGGTCCAGAGCGAACTGGATGACGTCATCCCTCTCCTCTGCGATCATCCCCTCGAGCGAATCGAAGACGAGGTGCAGATCGGAGGGTGAAGCTCTAACGATTCCCATCTACAGACCTCCCTCAGGAAGAAGACCGGTCCCCTTGACCCCCGCGGAGTCCCTCTTGACCAGCTCGAAGAACCGCCTGAAGAATACGAGCCAGACGATGGCGGCCACGATCATCGAGATGATCCCCTCAGAGCCTATCGTCTCCAGGGACGCAAGGCCGGTGGCGAACATCGCCAGGGCTCCCGCCGAGACGGCGTGGATGAGGGTCCTGTCCTGGGTCTCGTCGGGACCGAGGTTGGCGTTGAAGGGGTGCAATATGGCGAGGCTTCCGGCGATGAAGATTATCGCTATGTATCCGGTGTCGATGACGTTTCCTATGATGGTACGGTAGTCGATCACTCCGGATACCATGACGCCCAAGCCTATCAGAACTATGGCCCCAGCGCCTCCCAGGGTCATCAGAGTCTCCTCCATGACGGGGATGTTCATCTTGATGATCCTGTTGGTGAGAAGGCCCACGAAGTAGCCGAAGCCCATGGATACGGCGATCCCTATGATGGGGCCGGCTACACCTCCGATGGAGAGGCCGAACATCGCCGCGACGAGCCCCATCCCCATGGCCATCAGGCCGATGGACGGAACTCCCGTGCCGATGCCGTAGCTGCAGACCCTTCTCGTCGCGTCGGCGCCCATCACCACGGCGGCGATGACCCCGAGGCCCGCGAGGAACGAGAAGTAAGTCGTCCCGGTGACCTCATTTAGGACGTGAGCCAGGTATATGCCGAGGACTCCGCCACCGAGGCCGTACATCATCAGCTTCGTCTTGTCGATCTTGGCTGCTCCTCCACCTGCTGCAACGCTCATATCAATGACCTCCGGAAATCAGCACGGCAAATATGGCTATTATCAGCGATGCCACCAGACAGACCTGGAAGGCCCGAGGAACCCGCTTGAACTTGGGGTCGTGGAAACCCTCGATCGTCCCCTGGATGTTGTAGGAGGCGATGACGGCGTTCACCACGAAGATCCCGATGGCGAAGAAGGCCGAGAGGCCGGGGTCCCCGTTTATCTTCAGAAGGACGTAGTAAATCAGGGATCCACCGGCGCCGCCGAGGAGACCTCCGATCGTCCCGCTGACGTAGCAGACGGTGGGTATGCCCTGGCCGACGGTCCCGGGGGCTACGTAGGGTGCCTGGGAATCTTTGGTGATCGGATCGTAGTTCGCCTTGGCGGATGCCAGAGGCGCTCCGACGCCGTAGATGTAGACCCAGTTTCCGACGATCATGGTGGCATCGATCATGATCATGGCGCCGACGGCACCACTTATTACCACCAGAAAGATGCTGTCGGTGTAGTTCATCATCAGGCCGGCGCTCAATAGGCCGGTGAGGCCAGAGCCGGCTGCCAGCTGCACGGTCCCGGTGCCCACACCAGTGGCCTGGGCCATGGCGGCTGGAGCGCCACCGACGGGAACGAAGTGGACGCCGATGCCCACCAAAAGCCCGCCAATGACGATCTCGATTATGTGCACTAGCATACTAGCGTCAATCGGAGGAATCATGCCTCAATGTCCCCCTTGTATTCGGGATAGGGCCCGTACCTCTTTCTCGCTCTGATCTCCAGGATTCTGTTGTAGACGATGAACAGAATGACGATCACTATCCCGGTCAGCACCGCATACCATCCCTGGGTGGCGGGATCGAAGATGGTGGTCCGCCAGTTGTCCAGGAAGACGGTCAGCCCAAAGGCCATCCCGGTGACGGGGCCTCCGAACCGGGCGCAGAACCAGACGTTGTCGATGGAGCTCCTGAGGCCAGCCTCCGCCTTGGTGACTATGTCACCGGAGTTGGCTGCGTTGAGCCCTGCCCCGAAGATGTAGTTCTGAAACTCCCTCTCTCCTCCGTAGTGAACGTCTCCGGTCGACGAGCCGATGGCTCCGATGGCGAGCCCCCATATCAAGGCCACAAGGGGAAACGGGAAGGGGTGCTGAATCGGAAGCCAAGGAGCTGTCATGATGTAGGAGATGCTGACGACGCAGAAGGCAGTGATGTACGCATGCGCCATGATCGCGGTGGTGTGAGTCCGCAGAACGTCCAGGTAGACGTACTGGTTGAACCGCGCCTGGCTCGTGTTCCTGCCCATGTAGGCGGTAACTGAAAAGATGCCATTGAATATCGCGGCGACAACCGCGCCGATGGCGATCGCAAAGAACGCGTTCATGCCATACCCGGACATCAAGACGCTAGCTGTGACTGCGGCAAGGGCGGCGTAAAGAGCGTTCGATGGTGGCTCTCCAGAAATGGCTTTATTGTATATCCTGTGGGGGTGACCCACCTGGGCAGCCAACTGGACCTGCGAGTTGGGGTTGCTTTGAGAACCCACATCGGACTCTAAGTCCTCGCTTGCACCGGCTACTGTCGCAAGGGCGCCCATAGCTGCTAGGAGCCCCATGCTAACCATGTCCATTTGCTCTCCTCCTTTTTAATTCTTGCCAATTCATAGTAATCTATGAAAAATTTGGCCAGTAACGTACTGACTATCGGTTACCGGACTTATAAAGCTTTCGAAATCGAAATGCAAACCCCATTTTTGTTTTTTGTCCAGGTCTTTTCGGTTTTAAACGATCCGAAGACCGCCAATAAATACTCGAAATATTAAAAACATCCTCTAACACCATTTTCGGTCGATTATTCTCGATGAAGGTCGGATAATTGGGAGAAAATCCTCTCTATCGACCTCTATAGCGTTTCGTCTCCGGAAAACGTCCTTTCAGCAGGGAATATCCCCCGTTTCTCCATCACCACGGCTCTTTCTTCGCCTTGATCTTGTAGCCGAGGACGTTCGTCACCCTGTGGAGGACGGGGGTGACGATCAGGACGATCACCATGATCTCCGGGGTGAAGCTCTCGGAGAACCATCGGGGGGCCAGGATGAAGGCGAGGGCCCAGCTACCGAAGACGAAGTCCAGCTGGTCGACGAGGAATAGGGCCGCCCCCCTCTCCATCCCCATCCTCCGCTTGAAGAAGCTGGCGACGATGTCTCCTGCCATCGCCCCGAGGGATAGGCCGAAGAGGACCGAGAGGAGCTCGCCGCCGGTCCCGAAGTCCGGAAGCCCCAGCTCCGGCTTAGATTTTGCGACTGCGTGGAGGAGAAGGCCCATAGCCACCCCGGCCAGGGTGCCGGCGATCGTCCCCCGGAAGGTCTTTCCGTCGCCGAGGATGCGGCGGCCGTCCCCCAGCTTTCTTCCGAGATCCAGAGGCGTCCCCCCCCCCAGGAGGGCGGCGAAGTTGTTGGGCAGATAGGCTGGGAGCATCAGCCAGATCGCGATTATTAGCGAATTCAAGATCGATTCCCTCCGGAAGCCACCTGAGCCCTCCAAACCACCCTCGGTATATCAAGGTATCCGAGCCGTCGCGGCCGATTCTCTCGGAGAGGGCTCTCAGATCCAGGGGAGGTATCGCCATCCTCAGACCTCTCCTCCCAGGGGGGGACTGGATCTGGCCCCTCCCCGGAGGCGGCCGCCGCCTCGCCTCTGGGGTCATCCCCGGCCCCCCGGATCGAAAACGTTAAGTTCGACGAGGCGGTGGAGGGGATGGGCGCCGATGGTCCAGTGGTTATGACTTGGGCCTTCCAAGCGGCAGGCGTCGCGGAGCAAGCCCAAAACCCGGGTTCGAATCCCGGTCGGCGCATCCTGCTTTATCCACCTTCATGATTCTCGTCATATGACGAACTCCTCTTCGTTAGCTTTATATTCTAAGCAGGCTCCTCTCAGCTTCATGTCGGCCGGGGGGGATATTTCTGATATTCGAGGACTGCTCGCGGAAAAGATGGCTGGTGAGATAACTTTATCCCAGAATCCCGGCGAGACCCTGAAGAAGTGGCGGAGAAACTTCGGCGTAACCCAGACCGAGCTCTCCAACCATCTGGGGATCTCGCCGTCGGTGATAAGCGACTACGAGAGCGGAAGGCGAAGGTCCCCCGGCATTCTGATCGTCAGCAAGATCATCGACGCCCTCCTCACCATCGACGAGCTCCGGGGGAGCAGCACCGCCCGGACCTACAGCGCCATCCTCAGCGACGGCGGGTCCTTCGGCCGGATATGCTGCATATGCGAATACCGTGAGCCGATTCTTCTATCCAGGTTCGTAGATCGGATCGACGCCTGCGTCGTCTGCGGCGACGTCGACGTTCAGATCTACGGCCATACCATCATCGACAGCTTGAAGGCGATTCTGGAGCTTCTTCCCGATCAGTTCCACAGGATATACGGGAGGAGCACCTCCAGGGCCCTGATCTTCACCGGCGTCTCCACCGGCAGGTCGCCGATGGTGGCGGTGAGGGTCAGCCACCTCAAACCCGGCGCCGTGATCCTCCAGGGGATCGATCCCTCCGGGGTCGATCCCGTCGCCAAGAGGATCGCGGATCTGGAGAGGATCCCCCTCCTCGCCACCACCATCTCTACCGAGGATCTCGCGAACAATCTGAGCAACAGGTGATAACTTGCCCGCGGGGATAGTCAGCTACGGGGTCTACGTTCCCAGGTACAGGATAAAGGCCGAGGAGATCGCCAGGGTCTGGGGCGAGAGGGAGGACATGGCCAAGAGCCTGAACGTCTTCGAGAAATCCGTCCCGGACATTGACGAGGACGCGGTGACCATCGCCGTCGAGGCGGCGAGGATCGCCATTATGCGAGCCTCCATCGATCCGGCCAGGATCGACGCGATCTACGCCGGGTCCGAGAGCCACCCCTACGCCGTGAAGCCGACGGCGACGATCGTCGGCGAGGCGATCGGCGTCGACCACCAGCTGACGGCCGCGGACTTCGAGTTCGCCTGCAAGGCGGGAACGGCGGCGGTCCAGGCCTGCCTCGGCCTCGTGACCGCGAAGCTGATCGATCTCGGCCTTGCCATCGGCACCGACACGAGCCAGGGCGCCCCCGGCGACGCCCTCGAGTATACGGCGGCCGCCGGCAGCGCCGCCTACGTCATCGGCCGCGACGACCTGGCGGCGGAGATCGAGGGGTTCTACTCCTTCACCACCGACACCCCCGACTTCTGGAGGCGGGAGGGGATGCCTTACCCGGAGCACGGGGGGAGGTTCACCGGGGAGCCGGGCTACTTCAAGCACGTCACCAGTGCCACCCGGGGACTCCTCAAGAAGATGAGGACGATCCCCGAGGATTACGATTACGCCGTCTTCCACCAGCCGAATGGCAAGTTTCCGGTGAGGGTGGCCGAAAAGCTCGGATTCTCGATCGAGCAGATCGAGCCGGGGCTCGTCGTCCCCTGGATCGGAAATACCTACTCCGGGTCGAGCCTCATCGGCCTTGCCGCAACCCTGGACGTCGCCCGGCCCGGGGAGAGGATATTCCTCGCAAGCTTCGGCTCCGGGGCGGGGAGCGACGCCTTCAGCATAAGGGTCGAAGAGGGGATCGAGGATATCAGGGATCGAGGACCGCGGGTTCGAGACTTCCTCAAGGACGTCCGATACCTCGACTACGCGGTTTATGCCAAGCACAAGGGGAAGCTGAGGCTTTGAGATCATGAGATCTGTATCGATTATCGGGGCTGGATGCACCAGGTTTGGGGAGCGGTGGGACGATTCCCTCCGGGACCTGGTGGTCGAGACCGGCATCAGGGCCCTCGAGGACGCGAACGTCTCCGGGGAGGAGATCGACGGCCTATACGTAGGGAACATGAGCGGCGGCCGTTTCGTCGAGCAGGAGCATATCGGAGCCCTGATATGCGACTGCGCTGGCCTCTCCCGTCTCCACGTCCCCAGCACCAGGGTCGAGGCCGCCTGCGCCTCCGGGGGCCTCGCCCTCCGCCAGGGGGTCCTGGCGGTGGCGAGCGGCTACTCCGACGTCGTCATCGCCGCCGGGGTCGAGAAGATGACCGACGTCACCGGAGGCGTCGCCGCGGACGCTCTGGCCGCCGCCGCCGACCGGGAGTGGGAGTGCTTCTTCGGGGCGACCTTCCCGGCCCTCTACGCCATGATCGCGAGGCTCCACATGCACCGCTATGGGACGACCCGGGAGGATCTGGCGGAGGTCGCGGTGAAGAACCACTTCAACGGCAGCAAAAATCCCATAAGCCAGTACCAGATGGAGGTGACCGTCGATAAGGTCCTGAACTCTCCCTTAGTCTCCGATCCCCTCCGGGTTCTGGACTGCTCCCCGATCACCGACGGCGCCTCCGCCGTCGTCCTGGCCCCGACGGAGGAGGCAAAAAAGTACACCGACAGCCCCATCAGGATCCTCGCCTCGGCCCAGGGGAGCGACACCCTCGCCCTCCACGACCGGAGGGATATCACCACCCTAGACGCCTCGGTCTTCGCCGCCAGGAGGGCCTTCAGCATGGCGGGGCTGGAGCCGAAGGAGGTGGACCTCGCCGAGGTCCACGATGCCTTCACCATAGGGGAGATCGTGGCGATCGAGGATCTGGGGTTCTTCGATAAAGGGGACGGCGGCAGGGCGACCCGCGAGGGGCTCACCGCCATCGGCGGAGAGATCCCGATCAACACCTCCGGAGGGCTGAAGGCCTGCGGCCATCCCGTCGGAGCCACCGGGATAAAGCAGGCCTATGAGATGGTCCTCCAGCTCCGGGGCGAGGCGGGAAAGCGGCAGGTTGAGGGCGCGAAAGTGGGCCTCACCCACAACGTCGGCGGATGCGGCGGCACCGCCATCGTCCACATAATGTCGAGGTGACCAATTGTCCACAGTTCCGCGGTTCTGGAGACATATACCCCAGAGGTACAACCTGGTGGGGACCCACTGTCCCAAGTGCGACGAGTACTACTACCCGCCCAGGGCGATCTGCCCCAACTGCCGCAGAGCCGCCAAGATGGAGGATTACAGGTTCGATGGCAAGGGGACGGTGGTTACCTTCACCACCATCTACAACGCCACCGACGACTTCAAGAGGCAGACCCCCTACAACCTCGCCATCATCGAGCTGGACGAGGGGCCGAGGCTGACGGGCCAGGTGATCTGCACCCCCGAGGAGATCGAGATAGGGATGAGGGTGAAGCCCGCCTTCAGGATCCTGGGAAAGGACGGGGAACGGGGGATAATCTATTACGGGACGAAGTTCGTCCCGGCCGAAGGGTCGGTCTAGCTCCGACCTCCGACGACCTCTCATAAACCCGGATCTCTGCTGCCGATGGGGGCTGACGTCGCACCTCTCCGTTTCAGTCCTCGCTTCGGGGGGCCGCCCCCTGGCTGACGAGGGGCACGTTAAGGCTAAGTATTCAGAGGTCCATCTCATCCTTCCTCCCTGGGGACGGAACGCCGCCCTCGGCGAGGGGATGATAGTCATCCCTCCTCCCCGCCGGCCGGAAGCCTGGCCCGTCCATATCCGCCGGGGGATCGATCCGGTCAGCGGGAGGATAACGTCTTCAAATAAAATATCTAAAATCAAAATTTCGCAGTTGCCAGCTCGCGATTAATTCGGGAAAACCGTTATATATAATGTGATAATTCAATTGTGGGTCGTTTATCTTATCGGGGGCGAATCCGGTCTTGAGCGAAGTAGTTGAGGAGTACGACGCGAGCACCATCCAGGTCCTGGAGGGGCTCGACGCCGTCAGGCGAAGGCCCGCCATGTACATAGGAAGCACCAACGTGGCCGGCCTTCATCATCTCGTCTACGAGGTGGTGGACAACAGCATAGACGAAGCCATGGCCGGCCGGTGCTCAGAGATCAACCTGATCCTCCACGCCGACGGCACCGCCTCGGTGAGGGACGACGGTCGGGGCATCCCCGTAGACATCCACGAGCATTACAAGAAACCGGCTCTGGAGATAGTGATGACGAAGCTCCACGCCGGGGGCAAGTTCGACCACAAGTCCTACAAGGTCTCCGGCGGCCTCCACGGCGTCGGCGTCTCTGTAGTCAACGCCCTATCGGAGTGGCTCGAGGTGGAGGTCCGGAGGAACAACCTCGTCTACTGGCAGAGGTACGAGCGAGGGCGCCCCGTATCGGACCTAGAGGTCCATGGCGTCTCGGACCACACCGGGACGACGGTCCGGTTCAAGCCCGACCCAGAGATCTTCGAGTCGGTCGAATTCAGCTTCGATACCCTGGCGAGCAGGCTCCGGGAGCTGGCCTTCTTGAACCGCGGCCTGAAGATAACCGTCGAGGATGAGAAGACGGCCAAGAGGAGGGAGTACCTCTACGAGGGGGGGATCGTCTCCTTCGTCGAGCACCTCAACAAGAACAAGGACATCCTCCACTCCCCGCCGATCTACTTCAACCGGGAGAAGGACGGGACCTCCGTCGAGGTGGCCCTCCAGTACAACAACACCTACAACGAGAACGTCCTCTCCTTCGCCAACAACATCAACACCAGGGAGGGCGGAACCCACCTCACCGGCTTCCGGGCCGCCCTCACCAAGACGACGAACGAGTATGCGAGGGCAAACAAGCTCCTCAAGGACGATACGAAGCTCACCGGCGACGACCTCCGCGAAGGGCTCGTAGCCATCATAAGCGTGAGGCTCGCCGACCCCCAGTTCGAGGGGCAGACGAAGACGAAGCTCGGAAACAGCGCCGTCGGCGGGATCGCCAGCTCCCTCGTCTCCGAGGGGCTATCCGAGTTCTTCGAGGAGAACCCCCTGGTGACGGCGAAGATCGTAGAGAAGGCGACCCAGGCCTACCGGGCGAGGGTTGCGGCCCGGAAGGCGAAGGAGCTGACCCGGAGGAAGAACGCCCTCAGCTCCGGCGGCCTCCCCGGAAAGCTCGCCGACTGCGCCGAGAAGGATCCCAGCCTCTCGGAGCTTTACATCGTCGAGGGGGAGTCGGCCGGGGGCTCGGCGAAGCAGGGGAGGAACCGACACTTCCAGGCGATCCTCCCCCTCCGGGGCAAGATCCTGAACGTCGAGAGGGCGAGGCTCGACAAGATCCTGAAGAACGGCGAGATACGAAACATCATCACCGCCCTCGGCACGGGGATCGGCGACGACTTCCAGCTCGACCGGGCGCGGTATCGGAAGGTGGTGATCATGACCGATGCCGACGTCGATGGCTCTCACATCAGGACCCTCCTCCTCACATTCTTCTATCGGTACATGCGGGAGCTCGTCGAGGCGGGCTACGTCTACATCGCCCAGCCCCCCCTCTACCAGGTGAAGAGGGGGAAGTCCGCGACCTACGCATACTCCGACGCGGAGCTCGCTTCAGCCCTTGAGGGGTCCGGGGGGAAGGCGACGGTCCAGAGGTACAAGGGCCTCGGAGAGATGAATCCGGAGCAGCTCTGGGAGACGACGATGGACCCCGAGAGGAGGACGATGCTGAAGGTCACCCTCGAGGACGCCATGGAGGCGGACGAGATATTCTCGATCCTGATGGGGGAGAAGGTGGAGCCCCGGCGGGAGTTCATCGAGGCTCACGCCCGGGACGTGAGGTACCTGGACGTCTGAGGTGATAAGATGACGGAGATAGACGTCGACATAACTTCTGAGATGAAGTCCTCATACATCGATTACGCCATGAGCGTCATCGTGGGGCGGGCCCTCCCGGATGTGCGGGACGGCCTCAAGCCCGTCCACCGCCGGATCCTCTACGCCATGTACGAGCAGGGGATGACCCACGATCAGCCCTACAAGAAGTCGGCGAGGGTCGTCGGAGACGTGATGGGTAAGTACCACCCCCACGGCGACGCCGCCATCTACGAGACGATGGTGAGGATGGCCCAGGACTTCTCGATGCGCTACCCCCTCATCGACGGCCAGGGGAACTTCGGATCCATAGACGGCGATCCCGCGGCGGCGATGAGGTACACCGAGGTCCGCCTCTCGGAGATCGCGGGGGAGATGCTGACGGAGATCGAGAAGGATACCGTCGACTTCGTCCCCAACTACGACGACTCCCTCAAGGAGCCGACGGTCCTCCCCTCGAAGCTTCCTAACCTCCTCGTCAACGGCTCCTCCGGGATCGCCGTGGGGATGGCGACGAACGTCCCGCCCCACAACTTGAGCGAGGTGGCGGGGGCGATTGCGAGGCTGATCGACGATCCTGACGCGATTTTAGAGGACCTGATGGAGGAGCTCCCCGGCCCCGACTTCCCGACGGGGGGCTACATCCTGGGAAGTTCCGGGATCGAGGCCGCCTACGCCACCGGCCGGGGGATCATCAAGCTCCGGGCGAAGTCGGTGATCGAGCGGGGTGAGCGGCCGAAGATCATCGTGACGGAGCTGCCGTACCAGGTGAACAAGGCTAAGGTCGTCGAGACGATCGCCGACCTGATAAAGGCGGACCGGGTCGACGGGATCTCCGACCTCCGAGACGAGTCGGACCGGGAGGGGATCAGGCTCGTCGTCGAGCTCCGGTCCGGGGTCAATCCCGAGGTGGTGTTGAACCAGCTCCATCGGCAGACCCAGCTTGAGACCTCATACAGCATCATCAACGTCGTCCTCGTCGACGGCCAGCCGGTGACTCTCCCTCTCCGAGATATCCTCAACCAGTACATATCCCACCGGTTCGAGGTGATCGAGAGGAGGACCCGCTTCGACCTCGACCGGGCTGAGAAGAGGGCCCACATCCTGGCGGGGCTCCTCATAGCCCTCGGGAACATCGACCTGGTGATCAAGCTCATCCGGGCCGCCGAGTCTCCGTCGGAGGCGAGGGGCGCCCTCACCGAGGCCTTCGGCCTCTCCGAGGAGCAGACGAAGGCGATCCTGGATATGAGGCTCCAGAGGCTGACGGCCCTGGAGCAGGAGAAGATCCGGTCTGAGGAGATGGACCTGGAGGTGGCTATCGCCCGCTTCAAAGAGATCCTCGCCGATCCCCGCGAGATCCGCAACATCATAAAGCAAGAGCTGGCAGAGCTCGTCGGAAAGTACGGCGACGGCCGGCGCACGCAGATCATCGAGGCGGAGGAGGAGATTGAGCTCGAAGATCTGATCCAGGAGGAGGAGGTGGCGGTGACGATAACGAGCGACGGCTACATCAAGCGGCAGCCGCTCTCCGCCTACCGTCAGCAGCGCCGGGGCGGAAAGGGGGTGATCGGGGCGGACACCAAGAGCGAGGACTTCGTCACCGACCTCTTCATCGCCACCACCCACGAGTACATCCTATTCTTCACCGATATGGGCAAGGCCCACTGGCTCCGGGTCTTCGACGTCCCCGCCTTTGGGAGGACCGCCCGGGGAAAGTCCATCGTAAACCTCCTATCCCTCGAGGCGGACGAGAGGATCACCGAGGCGATCCCGGTCAAGAGCTTCGACTCCGAGGGGTACATCGTCATGGCGACGTCCTTGGGTCAGGTCGTCAAGACCCCCATCCGGGCTTACAGCAACCCCCGGAAGGGGGGGATCAAGGCCGTCAACCTCCGGGGCGATAGCCTCGTCGCGGCCCGGCTCACCAGCGGAGACCAGGACCTGATCATCGCCACTGCCCAGGGCAAAGCCATCAGGTTCAACGAGGGGGACGTCCGCCCCAGCAACCGCGGCTCCATGGGGGTCCGGGGGGTCACCCTTGAAGGCGACGACGCTGTGATCTGCATGGACGTCGTCCGGCCGGGGGCCTCCCTCCTCACCATCACCAGGCAGGGTTACGGCAAGAGGACGGAGCTCTCCGAGTACTCCCTCCACCGGAGGGGTGGCAAGGGGATGAAGAATATAGAATCGAAGAAGGGGGACGTCGTAGCCTCCCGGACCGTCTCCGAGGAGGACGAGCTGATGATCACCACCAAAGACGGCGTGATGATCAGGATCCCCGCCTCCGACATCAGGATCCAGGGCCGAACGACCCAGGGGGTCCGGATCATGCGGCTGAAGGAGGGGGACGAGGTGGCGGCGGTGGCGCGGATCAACTAGGCCGCGGCCGAAGGCGCTAAAGGCGCCACCACCGTTTTTTACCCTTTTTTTTATCCTTCCTTTTATCGTGATCATTTTAGATTTAGAGCCATCAGGGGAAGGGCTTTCCCACCTCTCGGCGTTCCTCTTTTATCATCTCGAAGACGTTGGGGATCTCCGCCTGCGCCTCCTCAGGAGTTCGCCCCCAGGCGTGGCATCCCGGGATGGCGGGGACGCGGGCGACGAAGGTGCCGTTGTCGTCCGGACGGAGGACGAGGGTGTAGTCGCGAAGGCTCTTCATCGGAGGTTATTTTCGCTTTTGTGAAAATATAAACCTTCTCTGCGAAAGCAAAAGGCGGACCAAAAGGAGTCAGGATTTCAGGAACCGCTGTCTTCTGTTCCTTCCCGATCGTCCTCGCAGCAGAAGAGGTACGACAGTCTAGGACGTGGTTCTTTATCAGCCTGAAAACATGTCAGAGATGGATATGCAGACCTCCAACTTCGCCCGGTCCGGCTCGCACCCCAGGGCCGTCGCCATCTCCCGCACCCAGCCCCGGGGCTGGACCGGCCGCGCGTACGAGCCGCTGGCGCCACCCTGGCGCCTGGTACAGGAGGCAAAGAGCGGCGCCATCGACGAGGACGAGTACATCCGGCGCTACCGGGAGGAGGTCCTCTCGAAGCTCGATCCCGGTCGGGTTTTCAACGACCTCGGCGAGGACGCCGTCCTCCTCTGCTGGGAGAGGCCGGGGGCGTTCTGCCACCGGAGGCTGGTGGCGGAGTGGTTCGAGGAGGAGCTGGGGGTCTCGGTGCCGGAGGTGGGAGGCGAAAGGCAGGCGAGGCTGGGGGAATGGACTGGGTGCCCCACTCCAGACATCCAGAAGTGATAGATTTTGGGTTAGGAATCCGTCGATCCAGTTGGCAAATAAAGGACATTCTGTCCCGATGCTTATTATAGT
>Ga0334889_1003797_pt1 | contig 14316 bp, 12 predicted proteins | sample GraSluR1_MG_2_FD_207222 | JGI IMG/M metagenome (GOLD analysis project Ga0334889, IMG submission 207222) | Sludge microbial communities from methane-producing bioreactor in Wageningen University, Netherlands - Granular Sludge_8_08-R1 | ecosystem: Engineered > Bioreactor > Anaerobic > Unclassified... | reverse complement strand
GGATGAACTGGTTGTTTTCCCTGACGGCGTGACCGGTCTGGTTTTAAACCTGGAAGAAGAACGGGTAGACGTGATTCTGCTTGGCCCTGCGGATGGGATCCGCGGCGGTGATCTGGTCACTTCCACTGAAATGCGGCTGAAAATCCCGGTTGGACCGAAAATGCTGGGGCGGGTCGTCAATCCTTTGGGGGAACCGATTGATGACGGCGGCCCGATCCGTGCTGCTGCCTATTCCTATCTGGAGGCAGACGCACCCGGAATTGTGGAGCGTTCCCCGGTTGATCAACCCTTGCAGACCGGCACCAAAACGGTAGATGCATTGATTCCTTTGGGGCGCGGGCAGCGTGAATTAATTGTGGGCGATCGCCAGACCGGGAAAACCACTTTAGCGATTGATGCGATCCTTAATCAGAAAGACAGCGATGTGGATTGTATCTATGTTGCAATAGGACAAAAGAAATCATCAACACTAGCAATTATTGAGAAGTTGCATGCAGAAGGCGCAATGAAATATACGACGGTTATCATGGCCAGCCCGGATGATCCGCCAGCGCTGCGATATCTTGCACCGTATGCCGGCTGCTCGATGGCCGAACATTTTTTAAAAATGGGACGGGATGTGTTGATTGTCTATGATGATTTGAGCAAACATGCCGATTCCTATCGGGAGTTAAGTCTTCTGCTGCGGCGCCCGCCTGGACGTGAAGCTTATCCTGGAGATATTTTTTATCTGCATTCCCGGCTGCTGGAAAGGGCGTGCAAGGTCAGTGAAGAATCTGGCGGTGGGTCGATCACCGCTTTACCGATTGTCAGCATCCAGCGCGGAAACATCGCAGCGTATATTCCAACGAACCTGATCTCGATCACGGACGGACAAATTATTTTGAGTGCTGATCTGTTTAATCTCGGCGTACTGCCCGCGATTGATATTAGCCGCTCTGTGTCACGTGTGGGCGGAGCGGCGCAAACCAAAGCAATGCGCAAAGTTTCCGGTGATGTGCGGTTGGAACTTTCGCAATACGAAGAAGTTGTGCGCTTTGCAAAATTTGGTACGGAAGTTGACCCGACCACGAAAAGACAGATTGAACGTGGCAAGCGAATTCAATTGGCCCTGGCCCAAGGGCCGCACGATCCGGTGCCGGTTGTAGATCAAATTATTGTGTTATTTTCAGCAGTAGGGGGGTATCTGGATGAGATTGATTTATCGGAGGTTGCGCAATTCCAGCAATATTTACTGAAAGCACTGCATGATGAGCATTTCCCTGTGCTGCTGAGGATTTCACGGGACGGGGAATTGCCCGCTGATATTATGCAAGAGCTTCATGATCTGGTTGGTGAGTACAGCGTAAAGTGGCTGGAACGGGAGAAATAGGATGAGAAAAATGGTGATGACCGTCGTTCCTCGTGATGGTGCAGAAGATTTATTGAGTGCTTTGGTGAATGGCGGTTATACAGCTACATTCATGGAATCGCGGGGCGGTATGCTGCGGCAATCGCAGCTTTCGCTTTTTACGGCGGTGGATAGTGAGGAGCTGGAAAAGGTTCTGGCAATTATTCGTAGCAGCTGTTCTTCGGAAGCGCTCGTCCAGGCCCAGGAGGATGGAGAAACTTTTTCGTTTGGACAATCCAGCATGTCTTCCGGGGTGGGGGGGGCGGTAATCTTTATCTGGAATATTGAGGGAATTGAGATTGTTTAATGGATATTGAGCGAACGCAGGCGCGGCTTGAAAATGCAGAGACGGTGGAACCGATGTTGGGGGCATTGCGAACGATTTCGCTTGGCACCTGGCAGTCCGCAGTCAACCGGCGGCAAGGATTGAAGACAACTTCGCGAGAATATGATGCCATGCTGGCTTCCTTGATGCCTGCTCTTATGAAAATCAGGGAGGCAAAGAAACGTCCTGCTGCACAGGAAGCACGTTGTGACCGCCAGGTGGTCGTGTTGGCAGGTACGGAACGGGGATTGTGCGGGCGGCTGGATCAGGATTTGATTGATTTTGCCAAGCAATCACCTGAGCTCGTGCGCTCCATGGAAAGCTCCGAATTCGTTGTGATCGGTGGCAGATTGAGCAAAGCGGTGGCCCGGCAATTGGCTGCACCAGAAAAAACATATTCTGCTTCTTCTACTGCTTTACCAGCATTCCCTGAAGTGTTTGGCATGATACAGGGGTGGTTGCAGCGCTTGGCAAATCATGAATTGGGACGGGTTTTGGTGTTTTTCACTGCCTTTCATGGCGCCACGCAGCGCGAGCCGTCGGTCATTCAATTGCTGCCGTATGAATTGGATCTTGGGGCTTCTGGGCAATCTGAGAGCTGGCCCCCGCCAATCATTGAGACAGACCCGGCGCAGCTTTTTGTGCGGATTTATGAACAACTGGCGGCCATCCGTCTCTATGATGTGTTGCTGCAAACAAAAGCCGCCATTCATTCTGCGCGGTTTCAAATGATGGAAGATTCAACAAAGAATGCCGAGCGATTGATTGAAGAATTAACGATTATCCTGCAAACCGAACGGCGTCAAGCAATTACCAGAGAGATGCAGGAATTGGCTGTTGGAGCCGGGTTGTTACAGCATTAGATGTATCAGCGAGTGGGGCTTCGACAAGCTCAGCCTCCGGGAAACTCAGCCTTCGACAAGCGCAGTCTGCGGGCACTGCGCAGCGTGGCGGCCAGCGACTACGCCGCTGGAAAAAGCCCACTGCAGATTGTACCCGCCACAAGGCCCATGCACATCCAATACTTCTCCGGCAAAGAAAAGGCCGGGAAGTATTTTTGATTCCAGTGATTGCGGATCAACTTCGGTCAGGGGGACGCCGCCGGTAGAAAGCTGGCAGAATTCGAATCCGCGAACACCTTCTATTTTCAATGAATATGCAGAAAGATACGTCAGGATGCGGCGAATATCTTTGTTTTGGAAGCTGGACAGCACCTGATCGGGTGGCACGTGAAGATTTTTCAATGCAAACGATGCAATTTTCGGCGGTATCACTGTACCTAATACGATGTTGATGGGGATGGAAGAGTGTGCAAAGCGTGCAAAAATGTTCTTGAGGGCATCTTCATAGCCGGAAATGAAATTGATCTCTACTTCGAGATTGATATGCTTATGTTGAGACACCAGATAGCTGATGTCCATCACACCGGGACCGTTGATTCCGCCTTTGGTGAAAATAATATTACCGCGAGTTTCATCAAGCAGTTTGCCGTTGCCGAACAGGCGAATGCCTGCATCCATGCGAACGCCCTGGATCGCAGCAACTGCTTTTTGAGAAATAATCAATGGGGCGAGGGCGGGTTGGATGGATATAATTTTATGGCCTAGTGCGCGGAGAGTGGGGAAGATACTTCCATCCGAGCCTAAAGTCGGATACGCTTTTCCGCCAACTGCGACCACGAGTTTGTCTACGAAGATGGCGGCCTGACCGGTTGAAAATTTTAGCAGGAAGCCCTGCTTTTGCGGGAGGATGTGGTTAACTTTGTGGGATAGATGTAAATCTGCGCCAGATTCCAGCAGGTGGGCAGCAAAGATGCTGGCAACGTTTGCGGCAGAATAGGAGAGCGGATAGACCCAGCCATCCGGTGTGGCCTGGGTGAGGATGCCAAGATCGTGCAGGTATTCCAGCAGGTCCGGGTGGTTGAATTGCTTGAGGATAGCGTCAACAACGGCTAGCGATGAGGCGTGGTATCTATCACTTGCCGCCCGCGTATTGGTCAGGTTGCAGCGACCAGCACCGGTGACCAGCAGTTTGCGGCCAACCATATCATTTAAATCAAAGAGGAGCACTTCAGCGCCGGATTTCCTTGCCTCAAGAGCAGCCAGAATTCCTGCAGGGCCTGCGCCAATGATCCCAATTGTTTGCATATGCTAAGCCGCCTGTGTGATAAATTATTGACGAACGTGATAATTACCCTGAATGACCCATTTGTAGGTGGTCAATTCGTATAATGCCATTGGGCCGCGGGCATGCAATTTCTGGGTGGAGATGGCGACTTCCGCGCCCAGACCGAGCTTGGAGCCGTCGGTGAAGCGGGTGGAGGAATTGACATACACACAAGCTGAATCGACCTCGTTCATAAATCGTTGGGCATGTTCCTGGTTTTCGGTGAGAATGCCGTCAGAATGGGCTGTTCCATGAATTCGGATATGCTCCATTGCTTCGTCCAGATCAGCGACGATTTTGATGCCCAGATTAAGGGAAAGCCATTCTTTGTCAAAATCGCCGGGGCTTGCTTGTTGGACAGTTTCAGTTTCGCCGCCGTAAAATGCGATTGCTTTCTCGTCAAGATGGAAGATTACGCCATCTTCCGAGAGGGTATTAACGATCATGGGCAGTACGTTTGCAGCGATTGCGCGATGCAGCAAAACGGTATCAAGGGCATTACAGACGGAAGGACGCTGAACTTTGGCATTCTGGATGACTTTGACCGAGGCGGCAAGGTCAGCTGTTTGATCGACGTAGAGGTGGCAAATACCGATCCCGCCGGTGATGACGGGGATCATACTGTTTTCGCGGCAGAACTTGTGCAAAGCGGCGCCGCCGCGGGGAATGAGCATATCCACATAGTCATACATTTTCAGCAGTTCGCCGATAAGGGCGCGATCAGGGCTATCAATGAACTGGACGCCATTTTCAGGCAGACCTGCTTCATGCATTGCCTGCCGGATGATGCGAATCAGCGCACGATTTGTATTCAGGGTTTCGCTGCCGCCGCGCAGGATGACGGCATTGCCGGATTTCAAGGCGAGACCGGTGATGTCGACTGTAACATTGGGACGGGCTTCATAGATGACGGCCAGGACGCCCAGCGGGACGCGCTGCTTGAAAACGTGCAATCCATCGGCGGTTTCTTTTTCTTCGCAGGTTTCGCCAACGGGGTCGGGGAGATTGGCTACTGCACGCAAGTCTGCGACGATGCCAGCTATGCGGGTTTCGTTCAATGCGAGCCGGTCAAGCATAGAGTCGCTGAGGCCCGCTTTGCGAGCTTCCTGGACGTCTACCTCATTTGCGGCGATGATTTCATCGCCGTGTTCAAGAAGGAGGTCTGCCATAGATACAAGGGCTGCCTTCTTTTTTTCTGTGGATAAAAGCGCTAGTTTGCCTGATGCTTCTTTGGCTTTGATGCAGAGTTCCTTAATCATATAAGTTCCCGTGTTGCTGACGATTTTCATAATAATAGCATATTGTTATGGTGGATCACTTCTTGGCCGAAAGTGTATCCGAGGATGTTTTCAATTTCAGCGGATTGGTGCCTGCGGATTTGAGCCAGATCAGCAGCGCCATAGTTTGTTATGCCCAGGGCAATTGGGTTTTGCTTTGGGTCAATGATGTGTACGGTATCACCACGCTCAAATTCACCATTTATATCGACAATGCCGACGGGCAGCAAACTCCCGCCGTGGATGAGGGCTTTCGCAGCACCTTTATCAATCACAATCCTGCCGACAGCAGATTGTGCCCCGGAGAGGATGTAACGTTTGCGGCTTTCGACGGTGCTGGCAACGGTGGTGAAAAATGTGCCGACTTTCTCATCGTTGGCGATGCGTTGCAAAATGTCAGGGGATTCGCCGTTGGCGATGACCACGGCTGTGCCAGAACGTCGCGCCAGGTCAGCTGCTTCCAGCTTGGTAACCATGCCACCCGTGCCGAGGCCGGTTTTGCTGCCCCCGGCCGCTTTCCAGAGTTCTTCCGGGATGTCAGGCGTGGAAACCAAGGGGATTAATTCTGCATCCGGGTTGCTGCGAGGATCGCTGGAGTAGATTCCTTCCTGGTCGGTGAGGAGGATAAGCAGGTCAGCGTCGATCAAATTGGCGACCATTGCGGAGAGGTTGTCGTTATCACCAAAGCGGATCTCCTCGGTGGCGACGGTATCATTTTCGTTGATGACGGGAATCACGCCATACGATAGCAGCGCTTCCATCGTGTTGCGGGCGTTTAAATATCGACGGCGATCGGAGAGGTCAGAGCGGGTCAGCAGAATTTGGGAGACAGTTTTGCTGTACAGTCTAAAGAGGTCAGTGTAGATGCTCATCAACCGAGGCTGACCAACCGAGGAAAGCATCTGCTTTGAAGGCACAAATTTTGGAAAGTCAGGGAAATTCAGCGCTTCCCGGCCTGCGGCAATCCCGCCGGAGGTAACCAAAATGACCTGGATGCCGCTGGTGTGCATGTCGGCAATTTGCTGAACAACCTGAACCAGGCGGGGCAGAGAAATGCCTGCCATGCCTGAAGTGAGGGTTGAGGTACCGATTTTAATAATAATACGTTTATATTTCATCTTGTTTCAATCAATATTTCGTGTAGCCGATAGAATTATACCTGACTGTGCTCCTGGATGAATTGCCAGGCCAGGTTTGCTGTTTCATCAAATTTGTCGCCAAGCAGAATGCAATGTTCGGCGTCAGGATAAAAGTATTTTTTCTTGAACCGGGAGGAAATGTTGTCGATAACAATATCTCCGCTGACAAGGTCGATGGTTTTATCTTTGCCGCCCATGAACACAAGCACAGGCTGGGTGATGTTATGTAACTTGCCGATGGTTTCGTTTTCCAGGGCGATGAGCTGCTTGACACCATTGAGGGGGTTGACGCGGTATCCCTGCCAGGTGGTATTGCCTTCCAGATCGCTTTTTGGGGAATATTTCACGATGCCTGAGAGATACTTAATGACAATTTTATCGATGAACCCAAGCGGCAGCTTCATGGCAGGGGAATAAGCAAGCACACCTGCTATCTCAGAATGCAAGGCGGCCAGGAGCAGTGCGACGACTGCCCCTGTGGATTCCCCGCCGACAAAAATGCGGTCACAATGCGATGCCAATTGGGCGTAACCGTCTTCGCCTGTTTTGAGCCAATCCTGCCAGTGGATACGCAGCATATCTTCAGGCGCGGTTGCATGTCCGGCAAGGGCTGGTGTGGCAACGGACAGGCCGCGGCGCATAAAGAATTCTGCCAGGCGGCGTACTTCAAAAGGCGTAGCAGTAAATCCGTGCAGCAGCAACACCCCCGTTTTCCCGGCAAGGGAAAGGATGGGTGATCCGTCGAGCTGCGGGTTATGGAGATGCGGATTCAAGGTTTTTTCGTTCATTGGTCAGCCTGTTCACAAGAAGAGAGATGTTTGTTAATTGTATTCCAGTAATCGGAATATGCATACAAAAAGCAGCGATAAGAATTTATCGCTGCTTGATTCGAAAAGCAAAATTCTTATTTTTTGTTCAGGAGGATACGGCTGCCCGGGAGGGCTTTGAGCAAGTCCCTTCGTTTCAGCGCACGTTTCTTGTCCAGTTCGATCATGCTGGCTTTGTCATCAGCCAGTTTTCGAAGAGCATCCGTCCATGAACCGCTTTCGACTGGTTCGTGTCCAATGCGCCAGCGTTCTACCCAGATGGGCAGAGCTTCCTGATTATTGACGGTTTTGTGCTGGCGTTTGACTTCTACACCATAAGATTGGTAGGTGTATTCGCTCTCATCATATTCCCGTTTGACGGGGCAGACCTGCATGCAGGCGCCGCATTTGATGCAGTAATAATCTGCAAGGACAAGCTCGCCATCGTCATTGATATGCAGGGCACGGGTCGGGCAGATGTCAGCGCAGGCGGTACAGCCTTCCACGCAGCGATTGCGATACAGTTCCACTTTTCCTTGCCAGGGTTGGCGAACGGTAAATGCGCCATCGCTGGCGATTTCGCACTGGCGGCAGCGGATGCAATGCGGATCGTTGACCACCATCGTCTCTTCATCTTCATCATAGCTGATGACTTGGGTTGGACAATTGTCGATAACAAAGTCTTTGAGATCGAAATCGAATTTGTCTTTGTCGAATTGGGTGGACTGGATCAGTTCGGGAAAAGCGCCATGTTCCAGGACGGGATTTTCCCGCTTGTCGTTGATCGTCATCGAAATGGCATGTTTGGGACACATGACCTCGCAAATGCCACATAAAACGCATTTTTCAGTGTCAATGTCAATGGTTGGTTTTTTGATCAGTCTGCCGTCTACGATTTCACCATCCTGATGGATGACGGCCCCTTTGGGACATGCCAGCGGGCCAATTTCGCAGCCAACACAAAAGTCGAGATTCCACCTCATCACGTAGTGGCGGGTGACCATCGACCGTTCGAGAACGATTTCGTGTTCGGTGCGTGTTTTTTGGGTTAATCCTCGAGCACTCATTGATTTCTCCTAATCCCGCCGTATTTCCTGAACGAGGGTGTGATTGTGGTCATATACCTTGACGAGCAGAGGGGCTTCACCGCTGGTAGCGTGGGTGGCGCAGCCAAGACAGGGGTCATAGGTGCGGAAGGCCATCTCAATTTTATTAAGAATGGCGTCTGTTATTGGTTGTCCGGCGACGATCAGGTTTTGAGCGGCTTTCTTGATCGACATGTCAATGGCGGCGTAGTTATTGGTAGTGCCGACGATCAGATTGACGCTTTTCAGCAGACCACGCTCATCGGTTACATAGTGATGGGTGAGTGTACCGCGAGGGGCCTCAATAATGGCAATGCCTTCGGTGGGCATCTCGGTGGGAATGGTGCGGAAATTATCACTGGTGATATCGGGGTCTTTTGCCAGCTCCAGGGAGCGTTCGGCGGCGTAGAGCAGTTCAACAAGGCGCGCCCAGTGGGTTGCCAGAGTGGAGTGAACAGGTTTGCCACCCAGGGTAGCGAAGAAACGCTCATACTCCGCCTGGGCGAAGGGGGTAGTCATGCCATCCGAAACGTTTAGCCGTGCAAGGGGTGAGGCGCGGTAAACGCCGCTTTCCGGTCCGTCAATCAGGCCTTTCCAGCCAATTTTCTTCAAGTACGGGAATTTCAAATAGGTCCACGGTTCGATGTGTTCTGCAATCACATCCAGATACTGATCCGGGCCATATTTCAGCAGTTCTTTCCCGTCCGGGCCAACTACGCGCACTTTGCCGTCATAGAAGTTGACCTTATTGTTTTCATCGACCATACCCATGTAATAGGTCTGGTGGGTGAAGGCATCACTGAGGATCAGGTCGAGGTATTCCTGGTTTTCGAGAACGATTTTGTTGAAGAGTTCCAGGGTGAATTTTGCAGTTTCGACCGATTTTTCAGCCAACTGGATGATCTCAGCCTGATCTTCTTTGGACAGGGATTTGCTGACGCCGCCAATGATGGCGCTGACGGAATGAATGTATCTGCCGCCAATGATGGCGCAGATGCGGTGGTTGTCTTTGAGGAGACCCATGACACGCGCACCAACATCCCGGCCAACCTTGCGCACTACGCCGAGAATATTACGTTCGCTCTTGGGGGCGTCTGGTCCAACAATGAAATCGGGACCGCCCAGAACGTAAAAGTGGGTGGCATGGTCGGAGACGAAGAAGGCAGAATTCATCAGTTCGCGGATCTTCTTTGCGGCGATGGGCGGATCGACGTGATACACGGCGTCGCCCGCTTTGGCAGCAGCCAGGTGATGGGCGACCGGGCAAACTCCGCAAATGCGCTGGGTGATGCGCGGCATTTCTTCAACGGGGCGTCCTTCGCAGAAGGCTTCAAAGCCTCTAAGTTCAGGGACGATCATGTATGCATTTTCCAGCCCGCCATCATCATTCAGGAAGAGATCGATGCGACCATGGCCTTCCAAACGGGTAATGGGATCAACGGATATTTTCGTTTTCATAAATTACACCTATTTTTCTGGTTGACAGTCATTCTTTATGCCTTCTTGTGTTTGAGTTCACTCAGAATGGAGTCAGCCAGACTGAACCTGTAAAAAGTGCCCACCGGGTCAACGATCGTATCCATGATTTTCTGGAGTTCTGCCGGATCGTCGGTATCAATCAGAGCTGCGACTGCGCTGAGTAGCTTGGCGCCCTGGTCTATTACGCCTTCAGAGGGGCCATAGCAACCACGGCAGGGCATATTCCCACTCAGGCAGGGCAAACCGCACCCGGCGCGGGTAACAGGGCCACAACAGATGATGCCCTGGGCCAGGAAACACACCTCAGGATCCAGCTCAACCTCGTGAGGACGCTTGAATTCCTTGATGCGCAGGCCGCTGCGTCCTTTTTGCCGGGGGCAGACATCACAATTGGTTTTGCCGTCTACGCCGATGGTTGAACCAACTTCGGGTAACTGCCCGGCCAGGACAATCTGGAGGACGGTCCATACCTGCTCGACAACCGGCGGGCAGCCCGGCATGAAGTAGTCTACTTCGGTGACCTGGGCCAGGGTTTTGACGTGATCGTACATTTCCGGGATGTGAATACTGCCTTCGGGAACTTCATGATTGATTTGGGGCAGCGTGCCTCTGGTTTCGTCCAGGGAGGGTGTTGTGACATATACACGCTGGATGATATCCTCGGTGTCCGCGAGATTCGCCAACCCGGGGATGCCGCCCACGTGGGCGCAGGCACCAAAGGCAACCATTACTTTTGACTTTTTGCGAAGCAGGTGAGCAATTTCTTCATTTTCTTCGTTACGAATAGCCCCATTGAAGAAACAGATGTCAATTTCTTTATCATCCAGGGCGCGAACATCATCATATTTGAAATCCATCGCACAGGGCCAGAAGACGATATCAACTGCTTCGCCAAGATCAATCAGGCGCATGCCCAATTCCGTGATCGTAATCTCGCAGCCGCCGCAGCTTGCAGCCCAGTAGAAGGCGATTTTTGGTTTGTCTGCCATTAGCACACCTCCTGCAGGGATGTCAGATGTTCAAGCATCTGGTCGATTTCTTTGCGGATGCGTCCACGATCCTGTGTGCCAATCTGGACGAAACGTACTCTGCCATCAGCCAGGTCCATTTGTCCAAACATGCGGTCCAGGATGCTCATTTTGCAATCGGCTACGTCGGTGCCGCGCTGATAGTGACATTCCCCAGGCTGACAGCCGCAAACCAATACGCCCGAAATACCGGAGCGCAAGGATAGTAATGCCAGCTGCGGATCGATGCGGCCGGAGCAGGGGATGTGGATGGTTTTGATATTTTCGGGATAGCTTTCCAGTATGGCGAGATCATCGTCTGCGCGCAGACACCAGTCACAAATGAAGACCATCATGGAGGGGGCATCGGTTTTCGTGACAGACCGAGGGATTTGCTTCATAATGTCAGGATTGCTTACGCCGTCACGGGCAATTGCACCGGTGGGACAGGAGGCAACGCAAATGCCGCAGCCCATACACTTGTTGATGTCTACTTCAGAGAATCTGTCATTGACACCATTCACTACTTTTTCAATCAGGTGAGGGGCTTCGTAGGGACAGACCATGACGCAGATGCCGCAGCCGGAGCACAGGGTTTCATTGACGGATACAGTTTCGAGCGGTGAGGTATAGCCTTTTTCAACGGCCAAGTCTTTCACTGCACCAATTACGCCAGAAATATGGATTTGCTGGGGGCAGGCCGGGTAACATAAATCACAGGCTGAGCACAGCCAGGTGGTGGGGTTTTCGTAGGCTTCTTCTTCCATCCCCATCATGACCATGCGAATCAAGCGGCGAGGATTGTATTCCTGTTCCACTTTTTGCTGGATCATACATTTGGACACGCAGGTACCGCAGGCGTAGCACATTTCAAGGTGCTCGCCGCCGGGGATGCTGCGTACTTTATCGGCAAATGTCTCTGGAGTGTTTGCGTGGTTGCTCATACAATGATCTCCTTGACAATGATCTTCCCCATTTTTTCAGAGAATTGATAAGCTGCTTCTACGCCAGGGACTTCGCGGAGGCGGCGGGAGCGTTTATCCATAGTCGGGCGCAGTTTCTCGATCTCGGCCATCAGCTCTTCTTTTGGCATGTTATCGAGTACGTCCTGCATTTCGTTCAGCACACGGGCATATTTATCCCCTTCGGCTGCGCTGATCCATTCAATACGGAAGCGTCCTTCGGTCATTTCCATTTTGTCAAAAGCTCTTTTGAGCCGGTCTGCCCGGGTTGCGCCGACGATCTGGCCGGTGATGTAGTGACAGTCCTGTGGGTGACAGCCTGAGTAGAGCACGCCGCCAGCGCCCAGCTTGAAGGCTTCGTAGATGAAGTCCGGGTCCATGCGAGCAGAACACATCACGCGCAAGCCGCGTTCGTTGGCGGTGTATTCGAAATGGCTGGTTCCTGCCAGGTCGGCGCCACCGTAAGAGCACCAATGACAGCGAAAGGCAACAATTTTCTCTTCCGGTTTGTCTGCCAGCAGGGCGTGAATTTGGGCGAGAAGCTGGGCATCAGTGTAGTGCAATTGGGTGATGGCGTTATGCGGGCATTCTGCCACACATCCGCCACAGCCGTGGCATTTTGCGGTGACGACTTCGGCAGCCTTGCCTTGTTCATAAATGATCGAGCCATAGGGGCAGGCCTGGGCACAGATACCGCATTTCTTGCCGTCCGCACTGACACAGCGATCTTCCCAGACATGTGCGACGATGGGTTCAATATCCCATCGATCTGAATGGAGGATACGTCCGGCACGGGCTGCCGCAGCCGAACCTTGTGCAACGCTGTTGGGAATGTCTTTCGGTCCCTGGCATGCGCCCGCGAGGAAAACGCCGTCTGTGGGGCTGTCCATTGGGCGCAGCTTGGGATGGTATTCCATAAACCAGCCGCCAGGGCTTTGGGAAGCATTCGTCAGTTGGCTCATGATGTTTTGGTCAAGCTGCGGAATGGCCGCCTGATTGAGCATGACCATGTCGTATTCGTGTTCGATAACTTTACCGAGGGAAACATCTTCGGAGTGAACAAAGAGATTCCCAGTAGCTTCATCTTCCGTGATCAGACTGGGACGGCCCTGAATGAAGTGGACGCCCATTTCACGCGCCCGGTCATAGAACTCTTCATAGCCCTTGGAGGGGGTGCGAATATCCATATAGTAAATGGTGATGTCGCTGTCGGGGTACATCTGCTTAAGCAGGACTGCATTTTTGATAGAGTACATGCAGCAGAAGTTGGAGCACCACGGATAGAAGCGTTTGTCACGGGAGCCTACACAGTTGATGAAAGCCATGCGCTTGGGGTTGGTGTTATCGCCGGGGCGAACCAGATTGCCGGCGGTTGGGCCAGCCGAGTTGTTGAGGCGTTCCATTTCCATGGCCGTGATCACGTTAGGAAAGCGGCCATAGCCATATTCGGGGATCAGGGACGGATCAAAATGGGAATAACCAGTCGCCAGAATAATCGCGCCGACATCTTCCCAGACCAGCTTGTCTTCCATCGCAAAGTCAATGGCTTCCAGTTTGCCGCAGGCATCAACACATTTATAGCAATGGATGCAGGCATCCATGTCGATGTTGTAAATCAGGGGAACAGCCTGGCTCATCGGCACATAGGCTGCTTTGCGCGGGGCGAGATCCATTTCGAAATAGTTGGGGACTTCGATTGGACAGGCTTTCGCACATTCGCCACAGCCATTGCAACGATCGGCCAGGACGTATTTTGCTTTTTCACGGAGCTGGACCTTGAAGTTGCCTACAAAGCCTTCCACTCGTTCTACTTCAGTATATGCTCGAATTTCAACATTGGGGTGACGCGCCGCGTCGACCATTTTGGGTGCAAGAATTCATATACTACAGTCCATCGTCGGGAAGGTTTTGTTGAGCTGTGCCATGACCCCGCCAATGGTTGGTTCTTTTTCAACCAGTATTGTTTTGATGCCCTGGTCGGCGAGATCCAATGCAGCACTGATGCCTGCTACGCCGCCGCCAACGATCATGGCCTTCTTGGTTACCGGTACATTGATCATGTCCAGCGGTGTCAGGAAAGAGGCTTTGGCAATAGCTGCGGCGGTGAGGTCTTTGGCCTTGTGCAAAGCGCCTTCCCGGTCGTGCCCGTGCGCCCAGGTGCATTGTTCGCGGATGTTTGCCATTTCCATCAGGAAGGGGTTGAGCCCGGCTTCGGCAACAGCTGCGCGGAAAGTTGGTTCGTGCATGCGGACGGAACAGGCAGAAACGACGACGCGGTTGAGTTTATATTTTTCAATATCCTCTTTGATCAGTCGTTGTCCGCTGTCTGCGCAGGCGTAGAGAGTGTCTGTGGCCCGTACAACGCCGGGAAGGCCCTCAGAGAACTCTACAACTGCTTTCGGGTCGATTACCCCGGCAATATTATTTCCGCAGTGGCAAATATAAACACCAATACGGAGATCTTGATCGCCTTTGTTTTCTTCGGTCATGTGGCTCCTCGAATTACAGGTAAAGGTTTTTCTTGATTGATGCTGCTCGAACAGTCTTAAGTCAGCGCTTCTTCAGATGCGAGTTTGCGGCGGGCTTTTTGGGCACGCAGTTCGGGCGTGGTTAATTCCAGTGCATCTTTGGGACACCAGATGACACATTGGGGACCATCTTCCATCGTTTCGCATTGATC
>Ga0334889_1003796_pt1 | contig 14316 bp, 14 predicted proteins | sample GraSluR1_MG_2_FD_207222 | JGI IMG/M metagenome (GOLD analysis project Ga0334889, IMG submission 207222) | Sludge microbial communities from methane-producing bioreactor in Wageningen University, Netherlands - Granular Sludge_8_08-R1 | ecosystem: Engineered > Bioreactor > Anaerobic > Unclassified... | reverse complement strand
ATAGAAGTAACAATCGTGTCAACCAGCTCTTCAGCCCAAACCATTAAATGAGTGTCTTCAATCATAACCTGAATAATTTAGTGTTCACCCAAAATTAAAACACTCTCCCCACCCAAACAAACAAATCAGGTAGAATCAACTCCTTGATTATTAAAGTTTTTACGAATTGTCTTTTTTTGCCACAACCCACATCCCCAAGAAAAAATTAGATAATTTTTTGGACAAAAATAGGTGGGGTTTAAGAAAAGTAAGTGCTATTTATTGCGCCGTATTTAGGTGAATATTCTGAACCACATTGAATCTCTTATCTGGCCTTTATTTAATACTCCGTATATTTTATGACCGTGTTTAGTTCACTGTGTTTATTTATTATAATTAAGGCACATTTTGTAGTAATTGTCAATTTCTTTAACAAATCTATAATCTTGCAAATCAGAAATTACATCTTCATAAAAAATGGGCTTAATAATTATCTTGTCAAGCACTTGTTTGAAATTTTTGTCAAACCATTCTTTCCTTTCTTTATAGTCGGATTCATTTTTATATTGTTCTACACGCCTTTGCACAGTTTTATTAATGTTAATTTTATCCATTGCATTCTTATAACTATGCTTTGCATAGTACTGGTTTTTAGGAACAATCAAATAAAAGCTAATATTTAAATCATTAAGTTGATCAATTTTTCCTGCCATATCAATTGTCTTTGCAATACAGGCAATATACCTTGAGGCTTGGTTATAAAAGGATGCTTTAGTAACTTTTGGTGCAAATTCAGAGAAAATCTTTGCTTCGATAATCTTTAATTCTCTTCCAATCAGTTTTAAAGCTCCTTTATTTTCATTATCTCCTATTTGAAAGTTACCGATTGCACTGTCTGCACGTGTAAAAGATTCATTTAACGGGTCTTTTTTAAATCTTTGAAGGAATGGAGAATATAACCATGGTTCGCTAAAATACTTGTTATCAGGTTTAATAAATAAATCATGTTCCTTTAGTCCACAATCAGTCACTGCGAATATCAATATTCTCGTTAACCAACCTTCACAATAAAACTCAGTAGGATGTGTAAAATCTTTCCAATAATTAAAAATATTTAACAGTTTGTTTAAGTCGTAATTATTCATTTTATCTTTCCTCTCCCCCCGTTTTTTTTTGAATTTTGTTTTTGTGGTCTTTTGTGAACCGTTGAATCTATTCTATGAACAAAATCATCTCGCAAGGTGTTTAATTCTAGTAGTTTGTCTTTTAACATTTCGTCAATAATTCCTTTTTCTTTGGCAGTTTTAATAAATTTTTTCCCAACACCTGCAAATGATATTTTTTCATCAACAGGATTGTGATATGGCAATCCTAGTAAGCGCGCAATTTGTCTTTCTATCGTTACGGCACACATGATGATACTCGCTACAAAATCACCGTCCATAAAAGCGTGGCTTGCTTCTTCAAAGCAATAATGAACATCGGGCGGTGAAAGATAATCCTCGTTTTCTGGATTGCAATTATCCAAAAGAAAACTCAAGCGCTCTTTAACAGCTTCTTCGTTGTTCTGCATATAATCTGCCCAGTATTGATCAATTTGCGCTTGGGTGTATAGCATAATTAAAATTTCAATTTCTCCCAATCACTCCAATCGTTCTTTTCGCACTTGTTCCAATCATAAACCGCCTTTTGATTAATTTTCCAGCCGTCGCTTTTCTCAATCGCAATACCACCGAAAAGTTTTTTTCCTTTTTGCTCCTTGATATATTCCTGCAATTTTTCTGCTTTGGCTTTGGTATAGTTTCCGCCGTCGCGATCTTCCATATCTTTCGTTTCAAAAATTCCAATTCGTCCGTCAATTAATTGCACGAGATAATCAGGGTAGAAAGTATGGATTACTCCGTCGGGATATTCGTATTTAACGCCAAAATAATCTTGTTTGTTTTCGCCATTTTTCCACCACCATACTATTTTGTCGCTATTTTCCGCCAAAAACTTTTCAAAATTCTTTTCGGGATTAAGTCGAGAAGCGGACAAATAGCACGGCTCATAAACAAATTTTTCATGCTCCACGCGCTCGTCTGTGTGTTGATTGAAAAAGCTCTCTTTGGCAATTTCAAAATCATAAAATTGCTCGCTTTCTTCCACGCGCTTCAAAATTTCTTTTTCGCGAACCGCTTTGTATGCTTCAATCGCGCTCGCCAAAATTTCTTCAAACTGCTTTCTGTTGCCGTTGTGCGCCAAAACCATTTGCACGAGTATCATTTCCTCTGGCCATGCTTTTGATCCGAGATATTTTCTAAACCAAGTATAAATTGCCGTCTTCACCGCAGGCACAGACCTTTTAACATTCTTAAATGAGCCGAGGCGCTCTTTGATAATCTGCTCAAACAATGCTTGCAAATCGTTACCCGCAATCGTCAAACGAGCACGCGCGGCGGAATCAATTTTGCCTTCAATCTCGTCAAAAGTTGAGCCTTCAATTTTGGCGTTGGCGATTATGTCTTGCTGATATTTCTTTACATCTAAAATCACGCCTTCCTTTTCCACTTTTGCCACATTTTGGGCAAACATTGTATGGTCGCCTTTCAATCCAAAATGTTCGCACGCTGTTTTTTCAAACACAGGCGTAAAACTGGAAGTAATGTCGCCATAATCCGCGCGCGATTTATAGTAAGAAGTCAGTTTGATCGGTTTATAGACTTCTTTGCGGACAGCTTTCAAGTGTTTGATGATGTTCGGATTGTATTCTTCTTTTTTGACGATAATGCTTTGGACATTGGTGTAAATATATCCGCGATTTAAGTCTTCACTAGCATAATGCTTTTGCTCGGGCATACGCAAAATGCGCCCGACAGTTTGGATTTCAAAAGTTTCGCTGTGCGATTCTCGGAATTTCACCAAAATATGCGCGCGCGGACAATCCCAACCCGTATCAATCGCTTGCTTGAAAATCAAAAATTCAATTTCATTGTCTGGATCGGACACCCAATCCAAAGTTTCTGATTTCTGCTCCGATAACCAAATGGCGAGTTTGCCGTTGCCAGTTCCGTCTTTTCGTTCGGTTATGCCTTTATCCGCTAAAAACTTTCTCACCGCTTTTATTTTATCCTCGCCAGCTTCGGCGGTCGGAATCTGCACCAAAACAAGCGGATTGATATTCGCTTTTTCTTTTTCAAAAAGTTTTTTTAATTCCAAGCGTTTTTTATACGCCGTTTGCAAAACAACCTCTTGCGAATCTGCCTCGTCGTCGTTTATCTCGTCAATCTTTTCGTTGATAATCAATTCCTTCTTGATCATTCCTTCTTCAATAACATCTTTTGGCTCAACAAAAATATAGCCAGCAGTTCCGCGCGCCAAATCTCTTGGGTCAGGTGTAATCCGGGGAGTAGCACTCATTTCCAAAATCACATCAGCGTTTATCTCGTTGCGTAGTTCATTGGTTCGCTCAGCAGTCGCGCCAATATGACTTTCGTCAATAATCATGATGACTTTTCGCTGTTCGCGCGTTTTGGAAAGTACATCGCGAAAATTCAATTTTTCACCGTCTTTCATCAAAATATTTTTCCAATCGCCAGTTTCTCGTTCTTTACTTCGCAATTTTTCCCAGTTCACGACGACAACCTCGTTGCGGACGATTCTTTCGCGTCCACCAGTAAATTCTTCCTCCACGAGCGACACTCTCGGCGCTCCGCCAAAAATTCTCACCAAACTATGCTTGCTTTGCAAATGTAGTTCGCCTTTACCGACACTTATCCAAACAAAACACAAGTCCATTTCTGGCACTTCTCTGATAAGTTCTTCAATAAACTTGGCAGTCATCAAAGTTTTTCCGCTACCTGTTGGCGCTTGAAAAACGCACACTTTCTTTTGCTCCTCTTTTGTAAGAAGTGTTTTGAAAGTGGCGATAAGTTCGCCGACCGCTTTTTCCTGATAATTTTTAAGATTAATATTCATAAATTTGCTCGTAAATATCTAATATTTTTTGTGGAATCGGCTCCAAACTCACGCCTTGCCACTCGGCAAAATCGTTTTTGTCCAGCCCTAACGGATCAAAAGTAAAACAATACAAAATCTTTTCGCCTTCCATTTTGTCCAGTTCCTTTTTTAACTGTGCAAGACTATCTCGTTCCATAGAATAATACACGCCCATAATTCTGCCGTTTTGTTCAAAAATATGATAATCGGGTTTAGCTTTCACTTCATCAAAAATTCCTTCTCGTAAGCAAAGCATTTCCGTGCATTCGCGAGTAATCCGTAATTTCATATCATCTCGGCTAATGGAGTTTTTTACAAAAGCAGTTTTGAAGTATTTTAGATTTCCAACGTGTGGTTTAATTTTTTGTCCATCCTTATTTTTATATCCAGTTTTCATCACCTTATATATTCTTGGATAGCAGTATTCAGTACAAATTCCTTCATCATCATTTGTACAAAGTATGAATTTTGCTTCTTTTTCTTTTATATCCAAAGCATACTTAAGTAATGCATGCCCAGTTGTTCCTGTGCCAGCAAAAAAATCAAGAACGGTCAAATCTTTACCCTTATCAGCTAATTGGATAAGTGTTTTTATTAGCCTTGTGGGTTTTGGACGCATTTTACTGCAATCTTTATCTAAAATTTCACTAACCTCTTTCGTCCCTTCTGTTGTGGTTCCTTTTGTAAGCAGTACGGAATAGGGGGTTATTGATCTTTCTTCAAATATAAAAATTTTTATTGCTGGCACGGCGTTATCTTTAGCGCCCCAATAGATTCGACTAACTTTTTTTCCGTCCGTATTTTCTACAATGTCTGAGTTTAAACTGTCGAAATCATCTTTTGGAATATCGAACTGTCTAGTAAATTTTTTACCGCTTGGTGAAACGACAGTATAAAAATTTTCATGTTCAGGATTTGATGCGCTTTCTCGGCGTGAAATACTGCCCGCTTTGTATGGACCTCGCGGATCGTTATCGGGATTACCATACTCGTTTTGAAATTCAGGTGTCTCATTTATTTTATTTAACTTTTTTTCATATTTGTAGCATACAAGAATATACTCATGATCCTTTCTAAATGTGGTGGTGTTCTTCATTTTTCCATCCCTACCATATCCACTTTTTCGCCACACCATTACGTCAACATTATCTTCCCCAAAAATCTCATTGAGCAGAAGCCTAAGCTGTGCTTGCTCGCTGTCATCAATACTAACAAACATCACACCTTCTTCGTGTAGTAGGTTTTTAGCTAAACGCAACCGCTTATTTAAGAAAGTTAGCCATTTGCTATGTTTATACGAATCATCTTTTTCAACATATTTATCATTATATTTGAAATCTCCACCCCGGTTGTAAGGCGGATCAATATAGATAACATCAATTTTGCCTTGGTGGGTATAATTCAAAACAGATAAGGCGTGATAATTGTCGCCTTCAATCAAAATGTTAGTCGGCTTGCTCGCGTCGGTTTTGATTTCTTTGCCTTTGACTTCTTTCAAAACCGGCAAGGCATTCTCTGATTCCTTTTCAAATTGCTCTTTGGTTTTTTCCTCGTCCCAAATCAGCCCGTATTTTTTACGGGATTCTAGTTTTTCAATGACTTTGAGCAAGTCGTCTTTTTCGAGTTTTGAATAATCTTTTTTTGCCATAATATATTTCAAGTAAGTAATTGTATTGTATTGTATTCGTTTTCCCCTTATAAATAAATTGTTTTCGTAGCGGGGCGGAGAAAACACCTTATACCTCTTTCTTATAAATAAAAAACAAATTTATTCCCCTTTTTAAAAAGCCTGTCAAAATTCTTTATTAAAAGAAAAATATTTTTAAAATTGCGTATAACGTTCCACAAATATGATTAGTTGCGGATTGCGTGGCATTTTCCAATCAAAAAGCACTGCTGCTGTTGCGGGTGATAATGTTGATTATCAGCACCGAAACCGTAATTAATTATATTTTGCTGTTGCCGTCTGTTTTTTATACTTCTTCGTAAAATTTTATATTGTGTAAAGTTAAAAACTCTTTAATCCTGTCAACATGAACACAATGTCCAACATGCAAAAAAGGATGATTTGAAACTTTGGTCTTTTTGCCATTATTTACAATTTCCTTGTTTTCAATATCAAAACCGAGATGAAGTTGATTAGTCATAAATTGCATACCATATACTAATCCATCTTTATCAAATAATGGTCCACCGCTTTGCCCTTTTAGTCCCGGAGTACTGAGTTCAATTGACGTAACTTGATTATTTTCTGCTCCAAATCGTGTGATTATCCCATCAATCGGGAACTTTGGTGAATTTGGGTTTCCAGTCATTGTCCATTCGATATCATCGGTGTCTAGATTATGTTTAAAATTATTGAATTCAGGGAATGGATAACCAAGTCTACACAAATATTTGCCTTGCGCTAATTTATTTGAGTCTTTGACAAATTTTGCGTAAGATGAATAATGTTTATTTTCAAATCCTTCAAAAATCAAGATTGCTAAATCAAGAGTTGGGTGTGCATGAAATCTAATGTTTGTAATTGGATGCACAGAATTAATAAATCTGTTTTTTAATTGAACAACACTATCAGATTTATACCTATATTTTAACTCCAAGCCTTTTAGTCCTTTTTTAAATTTTCCATCACGTGGTAACTTGTCTCGCTCTGCTTTAAAATTTTGATATTGACCATTTACCTTGTCCGCTTGAACGATTAGGTCTAAAACATGCTTACAGGTTATTGCAACCCCTTCTTCATTTACAAAAAATAGAGTCGCTGTGGCTGGAGAAATTAGTCCACCATAAGTTCTTACGATTGAATGAATAGGTTTTGTAAATCTATCCACTTCTTTAATTGCTTCTATGAACATATATAGTTGGTTTTACATTGTTAGCAACTTTTTATAGATTCAATGAATGTGTATCTATACCCTCAAATTTGGGGGTATAGATGTAGAAATAACGTGTATTATATACTTCTGAATCTTAGTGCAAAAATTCCTCTTATTACCCTTATCTAAGGCTAATAAAAAAAGTAAATCCCGGAATTTACAGGTGTCAAAAAAACTGACTTTATGTGCGGGCATAAGAACAATGTAACTGTTTCTAAAACAGAAGTATGTAAAATTAGCACTTATTCAAGAAAATTCAACTCTTTAGTGAGAAAAAAGAATGGGAGCACATCATTTTCTCTTCTCGAATAACATCGCGCATCCATCCAGCAATAGCCTGAGAATCAATATTACCGCCTACATATTTCTTCGTTTATAATATTTCTGCAACCAAGGGGACACTTCTCACACGCGGGTAAATAAGTATCCATTACGTCAAAATACGACGTAGTGGACAAAAATTGCTTTCAAAAAGGATCTTACTTAAAGCCGAGATGTAAGCCGAAGTATAAGCCGAGCCGAGGCATCAGTCATTCTCTTTCCGCTCCGCAAGCTCCGCTCCAATCGAATCACTGAACTTGTCCTTACTTCCGCTCAGAGATTGTCATCCTCCATTCCGCATCCGCTCCATTCCGGACCACAAACTCTTGACGCGCCAGAATAGAGCGGTATTCGCTCCGCTCATGATCCCTTAGCCCCGCCCAGCGAACTGCGTTCGCCTCCCACCCAAACCCAGCGGTGTTCGCTCCGCTCACTCGCCGTTGCAAATGAGCCCCCGCCCGGACCGACACAACCTCCATCAAAACAATGAACCCATACTTGACAAATCCCTTCTCTGAACCTTCCCCGAACCTTCATCTCCCCCCGGGCGTGCGCTCGTTTCCAACCGGCTCCCTTTCCTTTTCGGGCTCCGCTTCGCTCTACCCTCAATAGAGGCCGCCCCTGATTTAACATAATCTGAGCTTAGTTATGTTCCTCGCTCCGCAGGCTTCGCTGCGAAACATAACCCAGATTATGTGCAAATAGGGCCGTCCCCCTTTTGTGTCAAGCGAATAAAATACGCAGCCCTCCGGCCTGCTCCCCATTTTCTCCGCTTTCCCCAAAAGAGAGCGGAATCATCCCCACGCTGCTTCGCAGCGACACTTTTAATCAACCACAAAGGAACCGGACAGGTTCCGCTCCGTATCCCAACGGTTCGCGCTCCAGCCACTCCATAGCTTTCGTGGCTTCCGCAACCTCCGGAACACTCCGCTGCACCTCTCCGCCTGCCTCGACCCATCCAAACTGCCAGTACACCTTCCCTGATCCGGCTCCGCCGTCCCAGCGAAGAGAGCGGATGGCTTTGCCGGGTTTGTCATTCCACTGCATCCCGGGGTGCGTTCCATTCCAAACCCCGCATGCGCCAATTTTGCCGGCGGGAGAGCTCCTTTCGTTCCGTTCAGTTCCTGAATTGCGGCGTCACTTCACTCGCTCCCCCGCAAACGCCCTGATTCGGAATCTTTGATGCGGAAATGCTCGATAAAGCCAGGGCGACTTCGCACCCTCAGCACCTTGGCTTCATGACGCATATCCGCCTTTTTCCAATCACATTTCGCAAAACAAGAGAACCTTCCCTGTGCCGGCTCCGCCTTCACAAGGAAGAGAGCGGTATCGTCTTCACGCTGCTTCGCAGCGGGCACACCGGGGCACCTCAGCGGAACGGAACTGTTCCGCATCGCATCCCTCCGGTGAACGCTCCGGCCACTGCGTTGCCTGCGCGACCTCCGGTCTGCTCCGCTCCACACTTCCTCAATGCTCCGCTCACCAGCAGCACAAAATAAGGCGAGCGTGCTCCTTCCGCTTCGCTCCCTCCGCACCCTCGCCCGCATCAGTACATGGATGGCATCCCGTATCATTCAAAAATTCCTGTTCAGACCAGTCACATCAAATAAAAAAGATTGCAAAGGTAGCCCCCGGTCCGTTCCTTGTAAAGGTCCTTCGGCCCTCCGGGTTCGCCCGGTAAAAATCTCCACCGCCGGGAAAGATGAGCCTTCGACGCATCTTCCCCAAGAAGGGGGCGGTCGTATTTTTACCGACTCAACCTTGACAAGCCCCGTCCCGGGGGCATGCAAAGCAGTCCTTTTTTATTTTTCTTTCTTTTTTCGGGTTTTTCTTTCTGTTTCTTTTTTCCGGAAACAATCATAAAAGGGGAGCGGTGCGATGGTCCGACGCATTCCCGTTTGCCATCCTGATTTTGTAACTTTGTGCCTGCACGCAAGCAAACCTTGTGTTTAAGACTTGTAACTTGTAACCTGCGCCTGTGCCCATGCCCATCTACCCACCCAATATCAGATTCTCCGACTGCTGGTCTTCAGTGGGAGGGATCACCTTCTACCACCGGAACGGAAAATGTTACTGGCGGAGCAAGCCGGCCCCGGTGTTTCCCGGGACCCTGGGGCAGCTGGATCACCAGTCGGTGCACCTTCGCGCCCTGGCTGCCTGGCGGACCCTGGACCACCAAGTGCAATTGCAATGGGCGGGGTATGCCGGAGAGGTGGCGGCACACCGGCCGCCGTTCCTGCATGAGAACCACATCAGCGGTTACAACCTTTTCGTGTCGGCATACCACGGGTTCGCGACGCTGGGGAACGAGCACGTTCCGGCTCCGGCACGGTTCGTGGCGTTTCCTCCGTTTTATGCGGCATTCGTTTCCGCACAGGTTGCCGGGAATGCCGATATGGTACTGCGGTTTTCGCTTTTCGTGGGTGGCACCGAAGATCCGTTGAGGTACCGGACCTTGGGAAAGATCCAGCTGGTTGCCCCCGGAAGGGGCTGCCATCCCGGGAAGTTGCGGAATTTTCTTTCGGTTGAGGCTTCTCCGGATCCGTCAAATCCCCGGACAATCCTGTTCAACATTCCCGACTACCGGTCCAAGTGGGGCCTGGATCTTCCCGGGTACACGTTGCACCTGCGTTACCTGCTGCTCGATACGGTGACCGGGTACCGCAATGTGTGTGAAAAGCTATCCTGTTCATTTTCTTTGTAAGGGTTTATTTACTTAAACCAATACTTCAAATAAATTATTATATTTGCAATAGATGAATTAGTTACTAATTTAACTGTTGCAAAATCATGAAGCTGCTTCCTTCCATAGCCTTTAACGACTTCTCCGGCTCGGCCGGCAATGTCACCGCCCGAAAAACAGGAGACAAGACAATCCTTTCCACCCGAACCAAACATTCCAGGAAGAAAACACCTCCCCAGGCTACCACGCGTTGCCGGTTTTCCGATACGATCAGGGCTTATTCCCGCATTACCGAAGATCAGCGCCAGGGATGGGTCTTTTTGGCCAGGTCTTTCGGGATCTATTACTCTCCTTACGGGTACACGGTCATAAGTGCTCCCAATCTTTTTGTTATGGCAAATACCTATCGGAAAATGTGCGGAAGACCGCTATTGGCCGATGCCCCGTCTGTAATGATACGGTCACGGCAAGTGAGTTATGATGATTTATGGCTTGATCCTGAACATATCCTCCTCACAAATGTGGAACAAAGTGCGGATCCGGATGAAGTGCTTTATGTGGAAATGTCTCCGGTCTTTAGTCCCGGTGTTTCGGAATGTTCCAACAAGACCGTTTTTTTAAAGGCATGTTCCTCAACCGACTGGGGGGATGTTGACCTTACGGAGGCATACCTCAAAAGATTCGGAACTCCATTAAAACTCGGGCAAAAGGTTATTATCAAGATGTGCTGGCTGAACGCCGAGTGTGGTTTCGTGTCAAGGTGCAATTATGATGTATATAAAGTACGCGGAACGTCCCAGTATCATGGAGCTGTTTATTATCCTCGTGCCCAGGTAAACATGGAACAGATTACCCCGCTTACCGAACACGTGGAATGTGAAGGGTTCGATTATGAATTGTCTCCCGGTTCGAAATTCACATCCAATAGCGTCACCTTAAGGTATTTGAACTTACATTTATTAAGCTGTGATATCCCTCACAACGGATTGCCTGAAGCCTTTTATGATGAACAGTCTTTTCAGTACGCAAGGGTTACCTCAAGCATTGATTACTTGATTCAGTCTATCTGGATTCGGATACAGAACAGCACTTACAAAAGGATCCGGTTCGGACACACGACCTTCAGTTTAAGAATGCAACTTGAGACGTTTGGAACCTATTATGTATTCAATTAACGGCAGAACAGTATGATAACACTAAATACCAATAATTTCGGGGGTGGGAGCGTAACGCTCAAGGATTACCAGAGCAGCGGCCTCTGTATCCTCAATGGAAAAATAACCGTTGATCCCACCCAATCGGCTTATATGGCCGCCACCAGGCTGGAACTGGACCTTCCCGCGGACTTTGTGATGGGTAGAAGCGCCATGTCCACCGCCATCCTTGTTTCCAATGCCTCCATCTACCGTTTTGGGACCGTTTTGCATTGCTGGATCGAGAACAACACGCTATGCATTGAAAAGCTTACCGCATGGGATACGCATGGCACTTATGAGATCCATATCAATGCAGCCTTTGTCACCAGGGGCTACCGGGGGACATTCTCACAGACCCCGACCAATTCCCTGTCCATTCTCAACACCGCTACATTCCTTTTTAGTCAATACCGTTATGTGGAAAAGGATGATTTCGTATTTTTTGTAGCCACGTTCACGAAATTTCCCGACTACAATACCCAAGGCCAGGGTCCCTTTACCCTGGAACTTTCAGGATTTGCCTCCGATGTGCTGGTGGAGATCCCGTTGATCGTGAATGGATCCGAATATGTTTCCGGTCAGAAAGGGTCCATGCTTACCTTAGGCACGTTCGACAACGGCAACCTGATATTCAGTTACCCGGCCGGTGCAACCGATATGGGTGGGGAGGATTCCTTCTTCAACTTTTTTGCCGTCCGCGGGTAGCGTTTTTATATCAAGTAAAACTTTATATAACATTATTTAAATACTTAAATATTTGCATATTAAAAAATTTATTATATTTGTATCAAAATCAACCTTCTAATACCAACGCCTTATGAAATACACTCCTTCCATTGCCTTTGAAGAATTTGCAGGATCTGCAAAAGGCGTGACCGCAGCCAAGAGCCGCGGTCGCAAATACATCCGCAACAAGGGTTACGGCAACCCGTCCAACACGACTTTCCAAAGCGATACCAAAGCCATATTCAGCCAACTCACCAAGAGCTTCAAAGCCCTGACCTCGGAACAGATCATTGCCTGGAACGCACTTGCCCAGACACAGGAAGGCCGGTCCACCCTCGGATCCAAATCCAAGATTTCGGGACTGAACCTGTACCTCCGGTTGAACTATTGGGTTGTGGCTTGCGGCGGAACCGCCCAGGACACACCGCCTTCACTGTTGGGAGTGGATGCCCCTGCCGATGCCACGCTGTCCCTTACCGCCAGCGCTTTCACCCTGACCCTGGCGAGTGTTCCGCTTGATGTAACCAACCTCAAACTGATTGTCAAGGCATCCATGCCCCAGTCCAACGGAATCAGCGATGCCTACGCCAAGGCAACCGTCATCGGGGATCCGCAAATCCCTGTAGAAACGGCCATTGATCTTAAAGCCGATTACGATGCCAAGTATGAGGCACCCAACACAGCCAATCCGAAAGTATTCGTGAAATGGTTCTATGTCAACACCGTGACCGGTGAGAAATCGGGCGAGATGATGGCCCTGGCTACACTTTCCGCATAACATGAAATTTCCATTCTCTTTCTTCTCATAGCCTTTATCTGACCACTCCCTGCCTTGTAGTGATACAAAGCAGGGATTTCTTCTTAACCCTGAACATCATGGCTCCTGAACTGATTATCCAACTGATTGCGACATTGATAGGCACCGGTGGCCTTGTTGCCTTGTTTCTGATCACGGAAAAGAAAGCGGCCGCCCAGCTGGCCAACACCGAAAAGGTCAACGAGCAATGGCAACTGATCGTGGCCCAGAAGGAACGGGATTTCCTGGCACTCAACCAGAAGTATGAAGCGGCCACCGACAAGATCGACAAACTTTATGACATCAACACGGACCTGCGTACCCAGCTCGATGCGGTGAATACCAATTTCGCCGTATCCCAACTGATGCGCTGTTACGTCACCAAATGCACCAGACGGGTGCCCCCGTTCGGCAGTACCGAAGAAGTAAAACAGTTTATGGACAAAAAGGAAAAACCATGAGCACACCCATATCCAATCACTTTTCATACGAGGAATTTGAACGCAGCAGCAAAGCCAGAGAACTCGCCATTGACAACCGCATTCCTTCCGACAAGATCCGTTTTGCCCTGCGGATCCTGGTCCTGAACCTGCTCCAACCGTTGAGGGATTGCCTGAAACGCCCCCTGGTGGTGGCAAGCGGGTACCGGTGTCCGGCATTGAACAGGGCAGTGGGGGGATCCATGAGTTCCCAGCACATGAAAGGAGAAGCCGCCGACTTGTTTTGCAAGGATGCCCTGGAAGCCTTGTTCCTGGCACAGGTGGTCCTCAGGCATTGCCTGCCTTTCGACCAGATGATCCTTTACCGGTCGCATTTGCATCTTTCGTTCAAGGCACACGGTCCCCAACGGCACCAGGTCTTGTACGACCCATCCTATAAAAAGGCCATCCTATGATCCCGGCAGAATACATCAAATTATACGCCCGTATCGGAGGCATCTTCATTGTATTCCTGTTGGCTGTCATCGGCCTTTTCAGCATTGACCGGTGCAACCGGAAAAAAGACCTTCTTCCGGAAACCGTCATTCAAGTGGACACAATATATTTTCACGATACCATCCGCATCGTGAAACCGGTCCCGCAACGCATCAATACCGTGGATACGTTCCGGATTGTCCTAAAAGACACCATCCGCGAAAAAGACACCGTGTACATCAACCTTCCCCGGGAACAAAAGATCTACCGCGAAGAAAACTACCATGCCTGGATCTCCGGCTACCGACCCGCCCTGGACAGCATCCACATCTTCCGCAACACCCACCAGGTCATCACCTCCACAACCATCCGCCAAAAACCCGCCAAACCCCGCCGGTGGGGCATCGGCATCCAGGCCGGTTACGGCCTCTCTTACCAACAAAACACCATCCACCCGGTCCCGTACATCGGAATCGGCTTGAGTTATCATCTACTATCCTTTTAGGGTATGGAATAATTGATTAAATTTGCATTATCAGATGACGAGAGTCAGACGACAATTTTTAAGCAACGAAAGCGTTGAATTTTCAAATTCGGCGCTTTTTTCTTTTTCTTACCATGTCGTTTTTTTCTTTCTATTATTTTTTTTGCGGACATTTTGCGGACATTTTCTGACAAAGAAAAAACCAAACTACTGAATTTCAATAGTTTGGTTTTAGTAAACGTGCCCAGGACAAGACTCGAACTTGCACACCGGAACCGGCACTACCCCCTCAAAGTAGCGTGTCTACCAATTTCACCACCTGGGCAATTTGAGCGACAAATATAAGACAAATTTCCTTAT
>Ga0334889_1003790_pt1 | contig 14332 bp, 10 predicted proteins | sample GraSluR1_MG_2_FD_207222 | JGI IMG/M metagenome (GOLD analysis project Ga0334889, IMG submission 207222) | Sludge microbial communities from methane-producing bioreactor in Wageningen University, Netherlands - Granular Sludge_8_08-R1 | ecosystem: Engineered > Bioreactor > Anaerobic > Unclassified... | reverse complement strand
TCTACTCGTCGCTTCCGACTCCGCGATCATGCCGCGCGCAACCAATGTCGCCGTCGCAACATCCGCCCCGATAGCGTCGGGCAGGAACGTGAGTGTCGCTTGGTTTGGCACGATGCCGGAACGCGGATCGACCGTCGCCCACGCTGGATCATCCGTCAGATGCAACGTGTAACTTGTGCCGGCCGTCCCAGCGATGGCAACCTCTGCCAGAACGGCGCTTGCCCCGGAGTTGCAATCCTGCAGCGGCATGACGATTTGCGCCGGACGAATGACCAATCCATCGCGTACAGTCAGCGACAACTCCACGGCAATCGGCGTGTTGACCACAGATTCATTGCTAGTATCAATAATGAGGCGGTCCGAGTACTCGCCGGCATCCAGCCCGCTCGCATCTAGCACAACGCCCAGCATCGCCGGCGTGCGCGCCGAAGAGGCGGACCATTTCACCCACGTCGAGCCGCCCCCCGCCTCGACAGAATACGTAAACGATCTGCCGTTGACCGCATCGCTCAACGCCACGATGTGCTCCGCGCTCAAGCCGCCCGAAGGGAGAGAGTCGCTGATGCCGTCTGGTGAGGCGACGAAACGCGACGAGTTCGCCAGTCCGTTCGCGTCCAAATTGCCCGCCACAATCAGCGCGGCATTGGTTGCCAGGTCATAATCGGCCGACGCTGCCGATCTCTCCGGCTCGGTATAGATACGTATTCGATCATTGCGCATGATCGCGATCTCGTCCCGTCCGTCGCCGTCGAAATCACCGCCAGTGCCGGTGCGATAGCCATTGTCGGCGTCGAGACGGAGTTCGCCTAGACGTATGGTGTCGTTGCCATTGTCACGCACAAACAGATGCGGCCGCGTCCCGTACTCAGGGGGTACGCGGCGCAACATAACGATCTCATCGTCGTTGTTCCCTGAAATGTCCGCGAACCAAACGGCGTCGGGCGGCGGGTCGTTGTACTCATCGTAGGCATCGAGCCAGTTTGCGTTGGCAAATAACAACACCACAAGTGATGGATGGCCGAGTTTCGTCTCCCGTACTGCCGCCAATTCCCAATCGCCGCCCTCCAAGAACTGGCCGATCGCTCCGTCGACCCAGTCCAACCCGCGCGTTGCGCGATGCAGAATCCGCTCTAGGGTCCCGTTGGCGATCATGAAAACGCTCAACGACCCGCCAAATCGGTTGATCACCGCGATTTCGTCCGCGCCTGTCCCATTGATGTTGCCGGCTTCCAGCCAAGTAACCTGGCTGCCAGAATCGAAGGTGAGGAGCGTCGTCCATGCCCGCCCATCCGGTTGGTCCTCCTCTGTCATGAGAATCTCGTACCGGTACGGTCTATCCAGCTGTACGCCTTCCTCTGGCCGGCGCGTGTACACATATACGATCTCGTCGCCTGGTCTATCCAGGGCGAAGTTGCCCGCGCCGACGACTAGCGGTTCACCGGGCAGTTCAACAGAATACAACTCGACCCAGGGAATCCCGTTGATCACCCCATCTGCCCGTCCGGCAGGGACGCCTTCTGCTACCGGATCAAAGACGGCCAGGCGGTAAGCGCCGTCGTTTGCGCCGACCGCCACAATTTCAATGTCTCCGTCTGCATTGAAGTCGCCTAGTGCGAAGTACCGCCAACCGCCCGTCGGCGACGACCACGCTACGCTCGGGTTGCCGGTCGGGGTCTGCGGATCTAACACGCGAATCACGCCATCCGGATCAAGGTATACCAACTCATCATCGATATTGGCTGCGCCCGTTTCTGCAGACGCAACCGGCGCGCCTTGCCCGCTGATTAGCGCGACTACCAGCAACGCCGTCAGACAGCGAACGACGTGTGCTAGGAATCCTCTCGCACCGGATGCTCCATTCGCTGTTCGCCTTCTCACCCATACCCGCATTAAGCTTTGCCCAATACCGCAGCCAACAACGCCATTCGGATGTACATGCCGTTGCGCATCTGCCGGAAATACGCAGCCCGCGGGTCCGCGTCGACTGCATAGCTGATCTCGTTGACGCGCGGCAAGGGGTGCATCACAATCATGCGCTCCTTGGCAAGCGCCATCAGTTCCTCATCTACCACATACTGATCTTTCATGCGGTCGTATTCAGCCATATCGCTGAAACGCTCTTTTTGGACGCGCGTTACATAGAGCACGTCTGCATCCTCAATCACAGCGCGCGCATCTTCGAGAATGCTGAAACGGTGGCCGCCTGCGCGTACCGCGTCCAACACGTCCTCCGGCATGCGCAGAATGTCCGGACTGACGAAGACGAACTCCACGTCGTAGTTGACCAGCAGTTTTGTCAGGCTATGCACTGTGCGGCCATACTTGAGGTCACCAACCATCGCTACCTTTAAGCCGTCTACCCGGCCAAGCTCCTCCAAGATCGTAAAATGGTCTAGAAGGGCTTGCGTCGGATGTTCTCCGACGCCGTCGCCGGCGTTGATCACGGGCTTCTTGGCGTAACGCGCCGCCGTCGCCGCTGCGCCGACCTCCGGATGGCGCAACACAATAACGTCGGCATAGCTCTCCAGGGTCCGCACCGTATCAGGCAGACTCTCGCCCTTCGTGACCGAGCTATACTGGACGTTGTTGATCGGGATCACTTGCCCGCCTAGGCGCAACATTGCCGCCATAAAGCTGGAACTGGTGCGAGTGCTCGGCTCGTAGAAAAGGTTCGCCAGGATCTTGCCTTGCAGTAAATCGGCGCTGCCGAAACGCTCGACAAGCACCCGCATCTCGTGGGCGACGCCAAAAATATAGTCGAGATTGTCGCGGTTGAACTGGCGAACGCTGATTATATCCTGTCCGTAGAAGCCGTTGTCCGCATTATCCGACGGCATTTTGCCAATGTCTTTAATCTGCATTTTGATCTCCTAGCAAATACCCGGCGCGCCGGGTGAACCCAAAAAGAGAACACACGCAATGTGACGCCACAACATCGACGACCGAAAAAAGGCCGGCTATCTATGCGAAGCCGGCCTTATCCTTCACCCCGACGGTTGCTCCTGAAAAAGCAGTTTGCCTTCCCCCGGCAATGCAACGACCCTCCCCCCTTCATACGCCGTCCTGCCCCTGAGCACGACGCGTTCGACGCGTCCGATAATGGTCTTCCCGGCAAAGGGGGTCCAACCGCATTTGCTGTGGATCGCGCTGTTCGTCAGTTCGAAACGCGTATCCACATCCACCTCGACATAGGTTTCCGGCTGTTCCGGCAAGCCGTAAATCCTGCGCGGCGCCAAAACGCAGCGTGCAATAATGTCGTCCACGGCAAGGCGTCCCTCATCCGCCGCGGTCAACAGCAGCGGCAACATCGTCTCCACGCCGGGCACACCAGGTGGCGGCGAATCCGCCGGAGCGGTGACCCCCTTGTCGGCCAGGGTGTGCGGCGCATGATCGGTCGCAAACACGTCGATGGCATCCAAGTGCTGCCACAGCGCCGCTACGTCATCCGGCGTTCCCAACCGCGGCCGCATATCGCCCAGCGCACCCAGCATGGGCAAGTCTTCTTGACTGAGAAACAGGTGGTGCGGCGTCGCCTCAAAAGTGACGCGCCGGCCGCGCTCCTTCGCTCGCACCAGCAGTTCGACCTCGCTGCGCCGGCTGACGTGTACCACATGCAAAGGAACATCATAGAGATCCGATAGTTCCAGGCATACCGGCAGCATCAATTCCTCGGCGTGCACGGCAACCGGACCTAACCCGCGCGGGTTGTCCGCGCTGCGGTAGCCGAGGCGGTCAGCCGTCTCGGCCCACGAACTGAACAGCCGGTGCATCAGAGCGAGATCCTCGATGCGCAAGTTGCCGAACGTCTCGCTGACGTATATTTTCAACCCGCAAGCCTGCGCGGCCACCGGCAAATATGCATCAGCCCAGGTAGTTGTCGCGCCGACATACAGCCCCAGATCGCAAACAACCTTCTCTGCGGCAAGGGCAGCCTTATCGCGGAAATGCTCGGGGGTTGCAGTCGGCGGCTGAGTATTCGGCATGTCCAACACGGTCGTGACGCCGCCTGCAAGCGCCGCGGCAGTGCCCGTCCTGAAGTCTTCTTTGCGTTCATACCCCGGCTCGCGCAGGTGTACATGGACATCCGCCAATCCGGGAAGTCTGAGGGTGGACATGGAACGTTGGCATCCTTTGGCTAGAGATCGTAGAGATTGCTATTGCGCGCCAAATGCATCGGAAGTATTCTACGCCGCCTATCCATCCCAGCCAAATAGCCTGCCGCTGTTGCACGCAGCCGCTCTCATTCCCGCAAGCCGTCGTTCGCTGTTACAATCATTGGCTATGCAACACATCGAACTCGGATCAAGAGAGAGGAGATGCCAATGCAAACAGTCAAACGGTCCAATCTGCCCATTCGCATCATCATTATCGGGCTGCTGATCTTCTTGCTCGCGGTTTTCGTATTCAGTTTCTCCAGCCAGTTCTTCTATTTCCTTGAACGGGTGGAAGAAACTGAAGTCGGCGTGCAATTTGTCAGCGGGCGCATCAAAGGCATCGTCGGGCCTGGCGTATACAGCGATGCCGGCCTCTTCGTCGAGATGAAACGCGTCTCCAGCCAAGCCGTCGCCTTCTCAGTCACCGACGAGGAACTGATCACGCGCGACAAACAGCGCATCGGGCTCACTGTCACCGGCGACATCTTCAGGCCCGGCCTTATAGATGCGGATGTCATCCGTTCTCTGTGGGCCGAATACAACCAGTTGTACCTCAATGATGAGGCTGCACAGCGGCGAATCGAAGACCGCGCCCGCCAGGCAATGAAGGTCTGCGTCGGCAATCGCAACTTCGACGACGCAGTGATCGGCACGGCACGCGATGAGTTACGCAACTGCATTGACGACGGCGTGAACGAACTCGCCGCCAACTTTGGCCTACGCGTCGACAATGTCGCCGTACCCGAAGTCTTCATTTCGCCTGATGTCCAAACCGGGCTGGATGCGATCGTGCGCAGCCGCCTGGAAACGGAAAAAGCCGCCCAAGACAAACTCAGGGCTGACGCCGAAGCCGCAGCCGAGCAAGCTCGACAAGAGGGCGAAATCCGAATTGCACAAAGCAGAATGCAAGAGGAGTCACGCCAACAGAGGATTTTGGCTGAGTTGGAACGTCAGAAGATCGAAGCGCAGAAGGCCGTAATCGAGGCTGAACGCGCCAACGAATTGGCGCGTGTCGAGGCGCAGCGCGCCATCATTGAGGCGGAGAAAAACAACTCCTTGCTGGCGGCGGAACGCGATCTCCAAATCGAACAGGCGCGCGCCGTTGCCGCAGCCGAAAAGGCCAAGGCGGAGGTCGCCATCGAGTTGGCTTACGCAGAAATGTACGCACTGAATCCGGGCTTTCTCCAACTCCAGATGGTCCAAGCCAATGCAGACGCCCTCAAGCCGAGCGACAAGATCATCTTTACTCCCGAAGGCATGGTGCCGACGTTAGTTCTGCCCGGCCCAGGCATCGTGCCCACGGTCGAGACCGGACAGCCGGCCAACGCTGCGCCCTGACGCGGACGCGCCGCGGCCGTTTGTTGTGCATTACAACGAATTTCCAGGCCGGTTACGACTGTCTAGCACAGCATCTTGGCGTCTGACGGGATAGCGGATAGACAACGCCGGTATGTACGGGCGCCATACAAACCCAACGTATGCTGCTCCGCAGATAGACTAAACCGGAGCTTTGCTGGGACCCGCAACAAATTCTGCTATCCTTCGGCCAGCCGAACGGCGGTCTCCAGCGTGAATGCAGCGGCATCGATATAGCGCCGCTGCGTTCACGCATTGTTTCCTCGTCCAACAAAAGGGCGAAGGAGAATGCTCGCACTCCCCTCCGCCCCAGTTGCTGCCCGTGGTGTTCGTCCCGCTGGGGACATTGTGCAGCATTCCCTCACACATTGCGTCTTTGGCGGTCCACGGCCATAGTTACCCCTACCGGCCGAACAGCCAGCGCAGGAAATCTTCCCACGCACTTCGTCCGGATGTCGCTTCAGGGACGTCGATAGCGGACTCATCCGCCTCCCCCGCCGATATAGGTGCAGGGTATGCCGTCGCGGTCTCTGCGGATGTGATGCGGATGGCGTCATTCTCTCCTATCACGATCACCATCTCCGGCGATAGCGCCAGCATCTCTGATATACCCGGTTGCGCGGCTAGTTCAAAATAGCGCTCACTGGCGAAAACAACTTGTTCGATACGCATCTCTTCCGTGTACGCCGTATCCACCCATAGTTGCGCCATCCGGCCATCGGGCAAAGTGATGCTGCCTTGGTTGACAAACGCCCTCCCGCCTGCGTAGCGCATTTCGGCAGTCTCGACCGCTACGGTGGCGGTCTGCATCTTAGCGCGTTCCTGGCTGGCGACAACAGCCTCTTCTCCGCTTGCCGGCGCAGCCGCCGCCTCAGCCGCGCCCATCATGATCAAGTTGCGCGCCTGCGGCTCCATCGCACGCGGTGCAGGCATCTCCGCTGCGCCACGAACGTCCCCGTCTTGCGCTGCCGTCTGCGACTCCTCGACCAAATACGACGTATAGGGCGTCACGATCCCATATTGCAGGCTCAGATCCACGATGGCGTCGATCAGCTCGGGATTTGGGCCGGAGCGGCGGATTTCATCGAGCAACACACCGACTTTACGCGTTGCCCACAGGCGGGCGATGAAAGGTTCTCCGCCCGCTTGCGCCAGACGCTGATCTGGATACACTGTGCGCACCTCTTGGCCGTTGACCTCGCCCAACACGATAACAGCCGTCTCTGTACCGGATCGGTAGCGTCCGGTCACCACGAGTTGCTCCCCGGCGAATAAGTCGGGCAACTGCTGCGGGTAGATGTCGCTCGCCACGACGCCTGCGTCAAATTCGATGGAGACGCCTGTAAGAACCGGCGTTTGGATCGTGTTGTAGAACGAACTCACGGCCTCGTCAATTGCCTCATCCGGACGCACGTAGCTGCTGCGTCCGCCGAGTTGCCGGCTCACACTGTCAAGCAGGTCCGTATTCACGTCGAACCCAACGCCAAAGGTAAACAGGCGCAACGACCTCTCGGTCGTCAAGTTCGATATGGCGTTCTGTACGATCTTATCCGCATTGGTCTCACCCTGGGTAGGCAGCCCGTCCGTCATGAACAACACGTATCCTTGCCCGCCGTCATTCTCCCCTTGATACTGCAACTGGGCGAGCGCCTCTAGCAACGCCCGGTTGATATCAGTCGAACCGGAGGCGGCTAGCCTATCGATCCAGTCGCGCGCATCCGCGATAGCTTCTGGCGTAGCGTCCTGTAATGCTTCACTCCATAGCCGTACGCCCGTGCTAAAGGCGATCAGGTTGAACCGGTCGCCTGGGTTGAGGCGCTCAACCACATAGGTAATGGCGTCTTTGGCCTGGCCGAGTTTGGGCCCTTCCATCGAGCCGGATACGTCTAGCACGACGACTACGTCGCGCCGCACGACGCTCGTCTCGACGGCATCGACGGTGGGCGCAACCAGCAACATGAAATAGCCTTCCTCACCGGCGGGCTTATAACTGAGCAGGTTCAGCCCTACCGACTGGTCGCTCTCTCCGTAGAATAGCGTAAAGGTCGGCGCCGGGCCGCGATCCTGTGGGCCGGGTTCGGTCGCATAGTCAACCGTCACACGATTCGAGGCGGAGCGCTGGATTGTTACCTCGTGTGAAGGGCTGTATACCACCCGTAAACCTTTGTCCGAGACTAGCTCTGCGTGCAGAACAGTGCGTTCAGCCGGCCCTCGCGAGCCGGGCGCCTTCAGGGGATAGGTGAAGCGGTACAGACCATCTGCACTCTCTACAGCCTGGCCGTATGTCAGTTCAATCGTGCGTGTCTCACCGGGCGGAATGGGAAAGACGCTCGTCTGAAATAGACCGCGCCCTACATACTCCAGCAAGGCCGGGTCGCGCATCTGGCGCACGATTTCTTCGTAGATGCGCCGCGCCTGGTCATGCGGCATCAACACGCCTTCCAGAACGTGCCCATCCACCTTCATCACGAAATCGCCTATCGCTGCGTCCGTCGGCAGCGGAAAGAGATAGACTCCTTCAGCCACCTGTTGCGAGCGATTGTGGAAAACCTGAGAGACCTTCACTTGAGCGATGGGTCCCTCAATTACAATATCGACGCGATGCTCGTCAACCGTGATACCCTCAAGCCAAGCAATCGGCAGGCGCGGCGGCGGCTCAATGATGATCTCCTGCGCCTTCACCGCTGCCGGCAACCACAGCGCTCCAACCACAACCAGAACGGCGACAAGGCTGATGAGACGCTCTTTGGATCTCATGCTTCCTCCCTCAGACAGTAAATCGTTTCGATCCGGCAGGGCGCCGAACCATTCACTGTCCTTGGGACGGAAGGCCAGCCGGCATTGTTCCGGCCTCCTTAACGCAGCAGCGCATCCGCTCAGACCCGACACCGGCGCCCGTAGCGAACTTGACAACCTCCTGCCCGCTACATATACTTCATGCCATCATCACCTACAGTTGATTGAGCAGATGTGATATGCGGGTATGGTTCAATGGCAGAACGGATGCTTCCCAAGCATCAGATGCGGGTTCGATTCCCGCTACCCGCTCTAGCATCAATCGGTAGACGACTTTTGTTTGTTGATCACGGGGCGCCGATGGCATAGCCCCGTGTTTTGTTTTGACCACCCCACGCGAGGCGAGCGAGTCCGATGAAGACCCTGACAACCGACAGATTGACCTTGAGGCAATTCAAAGAATCAGATCTGGACGACTTCTACGAATATGCAAAGAACCCCAATGTCGGCCCGAACGCAGGATGGCCGCCGCATACCGATAAAACAACATCGCTGGATATCTTGCGGTCATTTATCGAGCAAGATGACGTATGGGCGATTATCGACAATGGCTCGCAAAAAGTGATCGGTTCATTGGGGCTGCACCCCGATAAGAAGAGGGGTAACGACAAAACAAGGATGATCGGTTTTGTTTTGGCAGAGGAGTTCTGGGGCCAGGGCTTAATGACGGAGGCTGTCAAAAGGGCGCTACGACACGCCTTTGAGGAACTGGAGCTAGATCTAGTCTCGGTCTATCATTACCCGTTCAACCGGCGATCAAAGCGCGTTATCGAAAAATGCGGCTTCAGATACGAGGGGACGCTTCGCCTGTCAAGTCTCATCTTCAATGGCAGCGTCTATGATGATGTTTGCTATTCCATGACAAAGGACGACTACGCTCAGGGGGCCGCCTGACCAAAGCCGGCGGCGCTAAATGACCAAGGCGGATATGCCAGCTCACTTTTTGCCTGCACGATCCCCATTCCGCGAGCCGGCAGTCACGACGACGCTCTCCGATGCGCCGCTCGAACCATTGCCGCCCGCATATTGCAGAGCCCGCAGCATGCCGGCTCTTTCCGGCGCCTTGTTGGCCCTACGCCTTAACTCGTGTAGCAACATCGCTGTCCGGCGACCGCTATCCGGCAGCGAAAGGCGCATACGATACGCCTCCTCCAATAATCGTTCCGCTTCGGCAAACGACTGTTTCTGAAGCAACAGCGCGCCTAGGTTCGCCATCAAGCTGGCAGAGTGCGGTTCTTGGACCAATCGCTGGCGCAGCCGTTTCTCGCGTGCGTCGGTCAGCGAGTTGCCCTGTAACACGAATCCCAGGTCAAACACGATCTCCGGCAGAATCTCCGGCGCATATCGTTCGGCTCGATGGCGCACGACACAACGCGTGCGCGGTACGATCAGATCCATCTCCCGCACCACCCTCACATTCAATTCGGCCTGATCGAACGGCTGCGCGATATGGATCTCGATCGTCTCGCCCCGGTCGATCACGGCGTTCAGCAACTCCTCCTCATCTCCCGCCAGCAATGAAATGACGAGCACAGGCTGCGACCCGTTGTTCTGCACGCGCAACATGCCGTCCGCCGCGCTGGTCTCCAGTCCTCGAGCATGACCGTTCGCACCCGACCGAATGGCATGCGACTGCTTCTGCGGATACTGAACATCGAGCAGGGTCACAAAATCCGGCGAATAGGCCTTCAGGACGCCGACGTGCTCGTGCACCTCGCCGTCCTCTGCAATCTCCACCACCACCTTTTGTCCGATCAGCCGCTCCAACAACGGATCGAACGCCTTGCCTACCGAACCGATCATAGTAGCGCCAAGTTGCCGGAGTTGTCTCTCGCCCGTATCGTTTATGTAACGTCCGGCCGGCTTGCGCAGACTGCCCACAATCGCACCGAGCGCCTCGCTTAGCGAATCCCCAGCCAGCGAAAAGAAGTGTTGCGCCCCGCGCCACATTCGCAGGGGCAGCGACGGATGTGCTGACCAGCGGATGTCCTTCTCACGCCGCAACTTATCCTTCTCATTCAGGTCGTCGGCATAGCGGTATATCGCCTGAATATCCGCAAACTCGTCTGCATAAAGCACATAGCTCGACTCGACATGGTTTGCGTCCTGCACCGCGTCGCGGTAGCGAAGTTCCAAGCCGGTCGACTCGAGCTCCATTACGCCCCAGATGACTTTGCCGCTATTTCGTTCGAGGGTAACATGATAGCCCTCGAAACACTTCAGGCATACGTCTCGCCTATTGGTGCGTACAAAGGCCAGGACCAACGATACGCCGACGATCAAGCCAATCGTGGCGAGCAGCGTGACGTCGAAGATTTGCGAGAACCAGCTCATTTCCGACGTCGCCCCTTATTCTCTCGACGGCAACGGCTCAATGCAGCGTGCTCCTTCGTTCAGAGCGTTGTTCACATAAGTAGAAACCGGAACTGCGCTCATCTTCTCCCCAGGGTACGAACGCAGCAGGTGCATCAGGGCTTCTTGCTCGTGCGGCAGAGCGTCGCTTCCGTCGCCTAGCCAGAGATCATAATCACGCGGGTCGAGGATGACGGGCATACGGTCATGGATCGGCTTAAGCAGTTCGTTCGCCTCTGTGGTTAGCAGCGTACACGATTCGATCTCAGAACCATCCGCGCCGGCCCAACTCTCCCACAGCGCCGCGATGGCAAACGGCCCGCCATCACGCAGCGTGATGTACATCGGCTGCTTTCGTCCGCCGATCTTCTGCCACTCATAGAACCCGTCTGCTGGCGCCAGACAACGCCGCCGTCGAAACGCCGCGCGAAAGGACGGCTTTTCGACCACAGTCTCCGCTCGCGCGTTGATCAAGCGCGCACCAATGGAGGGATCCTTCGACCATGAAGGAATCAACCCCCAATGTACGAGCGCCCACTCGCGTTCCTTGCTGTGCAGGCCCAGCCGCACAATGGGTGTCGGCTGAGTCGGCGCGATGTTATATCGCGGCGCAAGGTATGGCGTCTCATCCAGGCCAAACAACTCCGCCAGATGGCCGGGATCTGTATATAGAACATATCGTCCACACATAGGCGCTATTCTAGCACAACTCAGTATAGCCATCCACCTCGATTTTCCGCCCCGAAACCCAGTCCTACGCAAGGAGCGCACCGGCCTGCAGGACGCACATACGGCCATCTTCAGCACGCGCGCAGTAACCCTGCGTTCGCAGCGCGCAGTCCTGCACCACCACGCGAGGTCATGTGATATACTAACTGCCGGTCGACGCCGCCCGGTCGCAGGCGCCGAGCCTAGTCATATCATCGCAGGCAGTAATGAAGCTTTCGCACTGCGGATATCCCAAGCACTGTCAACGGACTATTGCATGGCTCTTGAGCAAAGCCAGGACAACCTAAAGCGCACACACCTCCCCCACGGGGTAGCTGACTACTTCTGGGCTGAAGCGCGCGAGCGCCGCTTATTGGAGGTCAAACTGCTCGACCTCTTTCGTTCCTGGGGTTACGGAGACGTTATCCCGCCCATGTTCGAGTACGCCGCGACTTATCACGCCCGTGCCGGCAGCGAGTTGGAGTCCGAGACCTACCGCTTTCTCGATCGTGACGGCAGCACCTTAGCCCTGCGCGCCGATATGACGATTCCAGTCGCCCGATTGGTGGCGACGCGACTGCATGACTGGCCGATGCCTCAGCGCTTTTGTTACGCAGGCAGTGTCTTCCGCTACACCGAACCGCAGGCCGGAGTACAACGCGAGTTCGCTCAAGCAGGCGTCGAACTTATCGGCAGCCACAGCCCTCACGCCGACGCCGAAGTCATGGCGCTCACCGCGCGCGCCCTGCAAACCGCCGGAATCCGACACTTCCAGTTGGTTCTAGGCCAGATGCGCTTCTTCAACGGCCTGCTCGAAGCGCTAGATCTCGCCCCGGATCGCGCCCGCGCCCTACAACATGCAATCGACCGCAACAGTCACGCCGATCTGCTTGAGTTCCTGCGCTCCGCTCCTCTTCTCGATGTGCATCGCCGCGCCGTGGAGGAATTCCCGCTCCTTAGCGGTCCGGATGTGGATTCAGTAGCACGTCGCGCCGAGCGCGTTTGTCTCAACCCCGCTATGCGCGCCGCTCTTGCCAACCTGCGCAAGGTTGCCGAACGCCTCGACTCGTACGGAGAGGCCGGCCGTTTGTATGTAGACCTCACCGAAATCCACAACCTAGGCTACTACACCGGCGTCACCTTCGAGGCGCTCACCCCGGAGATAGGCTTCGCTGTCGCCAGCGGCGGACGCTACGACAACCTGGTCGCCACCTTTGGCGCGAACCAGCCCGCAGTCGGCGCCGCGCTCGCCAGCGAAAGGCTGCTGCTTGCCCGTCGCCGTTCTAGTCAGGCCAACGGCGCAGCGCGGCCGGTTGCGCCTTCAGCCCTTTTCGCAAGCGCACCTTCGGCGGAGACAACGCGCATGGCGATGCAGGTCGTGGAGCAGTGGCGCGCCCTTGGCCTGTCCGTCGCCGTCGATGTCGACGATCTCTCCCCCGCTGCACTCTGCGAGCAAGCGGCCAAGATCGGCGCGCGCTTTTTCATCCGCTGGACGGGTGAAGGCGCTGACGTGACGGACTTGGCTCAGCCTGACAGCGCACCCCGCTTTGTTCCGGCCAGCCGGATACATCAACTTGCCACGGAAATCCTGAATGCAATCCCATCCGCCCGCTGATACGACCGTGCAGCCGCGTTCGTCCACCCGCGGCCAAGAGCAGATCTTGACGATCGCCCTCGCCAAAGGACGGCTGACCGAACAAACGCTGAGCTGGCTGGAACGAGCCGGCTTATCGATGCCCGTGGATGACGCAGGCCGCAAACTCGTGCTCGCAAGCGCCGATGGCGCGCTGCGCTACGTCATGGCGAAACCGGCCGACGTGCCGATCTATGTCGAATACGGCGCCGCCGACCTGGGCGTCTGCGGCCTGGACGTCCTGCGCGAAGGCGGGCGCAGCGTCTATGAACCGCTTCTGCTGCCCTTCGGCCATTGCCGCCTGAGCTTGGCGGGCCCCGCCGATAGACCGGACGTCCCGCTGCGCTATGACAGCCAACCGCGCGTCGCCACAGCCTTCCCGCGCCTCACTGCCGAGTTTTTTCGCACGCGCGGCATCAACGCCGAGATCATCGCCCTCAAAGGTTCAGTCGAGCTTGGCCCTCTCGTCGGCCTGGCGGACTTGATCGTCGACCTTGTCGATACAGGCAATACGCTGCGGGCTAACGGGCTTGTCGAATTACGCGTCATCATGCAAAGCCAAGCCGTTCTTATCGCCAATCGCGCATCCTACCGGCTCAAGTCGCCCGCCGTTCAACATGCGATCCGGTCCCTGCGCGCCGCCATCGACCAACGCCAGAGTGAGATTGTATCGCCATGACAGACGTGATCGAGTCCGCCGCCATCCAAGGAGTTAAGCAGGTCCGGCTAGCCGTCTTTAGCGACGACCGCGGCCAGTTCATGGAGTTGTTCCGCAAAGACTGGTTTCCAGAGCGCACGTGGGACATTGTGCAGAGCAACCGAAGCGACAGCAAAGCTGGTGTCCTGCGCGGCCTTCATTATCACCGCCATCAGGTGGACTACTGGCACGCAACGCGCGGACGCATTCGAGTAGGCTTGGCCGATCTGCGCCTGTCATCGCCCACTCGCGGCGCGATAGAGACCATCGATCTAGACCAGGACAACCCCAGCGGCCTATTCATTCCTGCCGGCGTTGCGCATGGCTTCTACGCCCTCACCGACGCGACGCTGACCTACATAGTCGATAACTACTACGATGGTCACGACGAACTGGGCGTCGCTTGGGACGATCCGACCTTGCAGATTGCATGGGGGGTCTCCACGCCAGTCCTCTCGCCGCGCGATCTTGCCAACCCGCGCCTGCTCGACATTCCCCCCGAAACGCTCCCGGATTGACGCGACGGGTTGATGGGGCGCGGTTCGACTGCCTAGCACAACGAAGCTCGATTTCGCTGATTGGATCCACAATACGCCACGAAACAGCCATTGGATAAGGAGTGTGACCAGTGTCAGA
>Ga0334889_1003785_pt1 | contig 14341 bp, 12 predicted proteins | sample GraSluR1_MG_2_FD_207222 | JGI IMG/M metagenome (GOLD analysis project Ga0334889, IMG submission 207222) | Sludge microbial communities from methane-producing bioreactor in Wageningen University, Netherlands - Granular Sludge_8_08-R1 | ecosystem: Engineered > Bioreactor > Anaerobic > Unclassified... | reverse complement strand
CACCGGCGCGCTGCCTGAAATTTTGCAGGGTGACAGCGGCTATATGACCGATTACGGCGCTGATCATTGGAAACTGGAAATCCCGGATGTTGAGTCGCTGGCAGACGCGGCCAGCCGCATGCTGGCCGATTTGCCGCGTTTTCGTGAAGGTGCTCGCAAGCGCGCCGAACAGGCATTTGACCTGCAAGATATGCTGGATGCTTACCTGGAAGTGCTGCTGGGGGATTAATCAGGTGGAGGGGTAGTCGCCGCCGAGCAGGAACGGCTGGGGTCCGCGGTGAACTTCCCATGGATAAACAATAAACGCATCGGTGATGGCGGCGTAGAAATCGGGTTTGACCGTGCCAAACATGTTGCGGTAGGGGTTGAAATGCAGTACGCAGGTAAAGGGATTGCCGTCGGCGGCGGTGATGCGATTTTTAACGGCCGTGATGGTTTTGCCCGATCCCCACACATCATCCACCACCAGGATATTCCTGCGCCTCAACAATTCACTTTCAGGAAACTGGATGAATTTTGGCCACGCCATCATCAACGAGCGTTCTTTCTTCTCCTGTTTATCCAATTCGGCCGGAAAATCGACGGCAGCAGTGAGAATGCTGCTGACCCCCAGGGCTTCAGCCAGCATGCCGCCAGGCACGATGCCGCCACGGGTGATCATGACCATGTCATCGAATTCGGTTTCAAATTGTGGAATGAGGTGGTCGATTAATTTCTCCACATCATTCCATGTTAAGATCTCTCGCCGCATTGAAGTTCCTGCAAGAAAGGTAAATGATTAAAAAATATTATAACAGGTTCTTGGAGGTGGTGATTCACTCGACTTGCGAGTTTTCACTTAAAACAGGCTCGTCCTGTGTATCCTTCATCATGTCCAACAATTGTTGCACTACCTGTGGATCAAACAATTTTCCGGCGTTGTCCAGCAAGTATTGACTGGTTTCTTCAACCGATAACGCTGCCCGGTAGGGTCGGTCGGAGGTCAGGGCATCCCACACATCCACCACAGCAAAGATGCGGGCACCCAGGGGAATGGTTTTACCTTTCAATCCCTGGGGGTAGCCGCTGCCGTCCCAGCGTTCGTGATGGCTGTAGGGGATTTCCAGGGCGGGTTCAAGGTATTCAATGCCGCGCAAGAGGTTGTAAGCATAGACGGGATGCTGGCGCATGATTTCCCATTCCTCATCCGTCAGCGGACCGGGTTTGAGCAGGATGGCGTCGGGAATGCCCATCTTTCCAATGTCGTGCAAATATACGCCGTTGCGGAAATGTTTCAACTGCTCAGGAGTAAAGCCCATGCGTGTGGCCAGCTTGCAGGCCAGGGCCATCACACGGTCACTGTGGCCTTTGGTCTCTTTATCTTTTAATTCCAGCGCCTTTGCCCAGCCCTGGATGGTCGATTCGTAAGATTGCAGGAGGGCATGGTTGGATTGCTGCAAATCATGGTACAGTTTGAACGAATCAATGGCAATGGATGTTTGACCTGCCAGGGTGACAAAGTAATCCATCCATTCCTGCGGGGGGGTAAATTTCTCTTTCAGGAAAACTTCAAAAACCCCGATGGGTATGCCATTCACAATCAACGGGGCGGCCGCATAGGTTTTGAAATTGTGCTGGTCGGCGCAGCGGCACAAAATGGAATCTTCCGGTCTGTTATCATAGTGGAACCAGAGTGGTTGTAATTCCCGGATTGTTCTGGCAGAGTTACTATTCTGAAGAGAAAAAACCGGGCAGGTTGAATACTGCTTGTTGATGCCGTAACTAAAAGCGTTATTTAAGGATTGTTCGTTATCGTTCATCAACATCAGGCAGGCGGCGTCAACATGCAGCAGGTTGCGGACCTGGTTGAAGATGACCTCGATGGTGCTGTTGATGTCGGGATGGGCGGCGATGGAAGAATCGATCTGGCGCAGACCTTTGATTTTTTCGAATTCCAGGCGAATGCGCTCCTGCGCCTGGCGCTGCTCGGTCACATCCACAAATGTCGCGCCAATGCGGAATTCTTTTTCTGTTACAACAGGGAACAGGATTTGTTGAACGATCCTTTCACGTCCGCCCGAAGCCGGCAGGCGAATATCGACGGGATTGTTGAAAAAAGGTGAATCTTGTGATTTTTTGACTTCGTGGAACAAACTTGCAATAATTCCTTTTTCTTCGGCTGATTTTTCCTGGTCTCTGAGTGAACCCAGATTGAAATCCCAGACGTATTTCCCAACGGCTTCCTGTTTCAGGATTCCGGTGATGTCTTGCATGACGGGATTCCATTCCAGGATTTTCCCCTCTTCACTGATTAAAATTAAACCCTCATAGAGCTGTTCAACCACGGTGCGCAGTTTTTCTTCGCTGGCCAAAATGGCCTGTTCGGCCAACTTTTGCTGGGTGATATCGCGAATGACGGCAAAGATGGCATCCTGTCCAAACCACCGGGTCTGGCGCAGGGTAATTTCTACATCGGTGAACGTTTGTGAAATTTGATTCTTCAGTCTTAGTTCAAAGATGACATTTTCACCATGAAGGACAGCCTGCCAGTAATCTTTTACTTTTCCATAATCCCACACCTGGTCAGGATCGGCGGTGACCAGCACATTGGTATGTAGAATTTTATTGTGAGGAAGCCCGATCAAATCGATTGTGCGCTGGTTGCAGGCCAGAATTTTTCCGGTATGATCGTGAATGACCAGGGCGTCATAGGTGTTGTCAAAAATGGCGCGCAGGTTTTGTTCTGAATCGGCAATGGCCTGGGCAGCTTTTTTGGCTTCAGTAATGTCCACGATGGTTCCCACCATACGAATAGGTTGATTTTGTTCGTCGCGGGCGACAATTTTCCCGGTGGTGCGAATCCAGCGAAAATTTTCATTCAATGGATGGACACGGAATTCGCTGATATAGGAGTCGGTCTTCCCCTTCATATGATCAGTCAGATGGGAGCTAACCAGTGGAACATCATCCGGGTGGATATAATTTCTTAATCCTCGAATGGTGAAATCAAAGTTTTCGGCACTCACCCCAATAATTTCAAAATAACGCGGGCTGTAATACACTCGGTCATTGGGAATATCCCAATCCCACCAGCCTTCATTGGAACTGTCCAATGCCAATCTTAACCGTTCTTCGCTGGCGGTCAGAGCTTTTTCAGCCTTTTGGCGTTCCAAAATTTCAATGGTGGTCAGGTCATTTTGTTTTTTCACACGATAAAGCGCCATTAAAATCGGGATGGCAATGAGCAAAAGGGTGCCAAAAGTTATGGAAAGAGCCTGACGGACGAAAGCTTCTTCCTCTGCATAGATTTCACTGGTGTAAACGCCCACCCCGATATAACCATCCAATTCGGGAACGCCAAATACGTAGGAGATTTTTTCTTCCTCCCGCATGGTTTTAGGGTTGAGGCCGGTATATTTAATAAAACTGCCTTCCGGATGTTCTTTAATGGCGGCGATAAACTCGCGGAAAATGTATATACCGTTTACATCCTGCAAGTCCCACTGGTTGGTGTTTTCAAGCTGGGGAAGTAAAGGCTGCACCAGCAGCGTGCCGTCGTTGAGGCCAAGGAAAATGTAATTATCGCCGTATTTATCCGTGAAGGTCATCCTGCGCAGCATATTTTGCGCAGCAAATGTGCCTTGCTCGCGCGTCAGGGCGCCGTTCCTGACATCATGCAAAATTGGATCAATTACTTTGCGGGCAAGCTGCACATCTTTGATTAAATCCATCCGGGTGTGTTCATCTTGTCGAACAAGGATGGTTTTTGTCCATTGGTTAAAAATAAAATACACTCCAATCCCAACCAGAATGGTAAGGACGAGTGTGAAAATGATCGCCTGGCGAATCATGATTCGATTTTGACGGATACGCTGGTTTTCCTCCACATTTTCTCCGAAGAAAATCCTTTTTCTTTCAAAGAGAGCTGCGACAAGATTATAATTTTAACAAAAAACATCCTATTTGTTGTTAATATCAGATAAAATCTTAAAAACGGACTGTCGCAGTCTTTCCTGGTAGAGAAGAAAAATGCCCAAACTAATAAAGACAATATCATATTCTGGAATTAAAACCAAGAAAAAAACTGTAAATAATTTGAGCGGTCATAACAAAAAAACGGCTATCCATTAAAATAACATTTGGAAATGAAAGGATTCCTTACCAACTTTCATGCATCCTGATGAGGAAATTTGAGGTTAAGACATGGTCCTTCCTGAATATTCTGGCAGGTCAATTGTCAATTTACCGTCATCCATTTGCCGATGGCTGGGTGTTCCGTCCCTGGCGGGTTTGCCGTTGGACGAGTCGGAATTTGCCGTTGGCGGGCAATATCAAAAAGTGGTGCTGATTTTGGTGGACAGCCTGGGCTGGAACTGGCTGCAGCGCCTGCCATTGCTGGATCGAACGGTTGCTGACGCCTGGCGGTGGCTGCAAGCCGGGGGACAACTGGCGCCCATCACCAGCGTGGTGCCCAGCACCACCGCCGCGGCGCTCACCAGCCTGTGGACAGGCTGTACACCCTTTGAGCATGGTGTGGTGGGTTATGAGGTGTTCCTCAAAGAGTATGGCCTGATCGCCAACATGATCACCCAGAGTGCGGCAGCATACCCCAAAGATTTTAACGGGTTGGCGCGCGCCGGTTTTCAACCGGAGGCGTTTTTGCCGGTGCAAACGCTGGGGCATCATCTTTCTGCGCAGCAAGTGGCGGTCAATGTTTTGCAGCAGCAAGCCATTGCCCATTCGGGTTTGACACGCATGCTGATGCAGGGATCGCGCGTGATTCCCTACCGCACGTTGAGCGACCTGTGGGTTACCCTGGAAGAAACACTGGCGCAGCAGAACAACCGGCGCAGCTTCACTTTTGCATACTGGGGGGACCTGGACGATCTTTCGCATAAATTTGGCCCCCAGGACCGGCGGGTTGCGCTGGAATTTGCCAGTTTTTGCCAGGGAATGACACGCTTTGTTGAACAGCTTCGCCGGCGCTCGCAGGGCGACACTCTGTTGGTGCTGACCGCTGATCACGGGCAAATGAGCACTCCGCAAAACGCAATGTTCGAGGTGCGCAGGCATCGGCGCTTTTTGGACTGTTTGAGCATGCTGCCCAGCGGAGAAAACCGCTTTGCCTACCTTTTTGTGCGCCCCGGCTGCGAACAGCCGCTTGAAGTTGCGGTGCGGGAAACCTGGCAGGATCGGTTTGATTTGATCACGACGCAGCAATTGCTTGAGAAAGGCTGGCTGGGCAGCGGAAGCATGCACCCGCAATTGCTGGATCGCATTGGCGACCGGGTATTAATCCCGCAAGATGACGCCTATCTGTGGTGGGCCAACCAGGAGAACACCCTGAGTGGACGTCACGGCGGCCTGACGGATGATGAAATGCTGGCGCCGCTGCTGCACATGGTGGTTTAAAACAAGCGGGATGGAGATCAAACTCCATCCCGTTGCTTTTTAATATGTGTAAGATTGGCTAGACGGCTGCGGGAATTTCAGGCGCAGGAGCAGCTTCGGCGGGTTTGCGCCAGTTCTGGTACAGCAGCACCATGGCGCCCAGGCCGATCAGGGTGACCACCAGGCCGATCAACCAGCCCAGGATGGGGATGCTGCGTAAGAGCACATAAATCACGATGCCGATCAACAGCGCCCACACCTTCTTATCGGCATATTGCGGCGCCAGTTTGCGCATCACCCAGTCGCCCACCAGGAATGCCACCACCAGTTTGCTGCCGTAGCTGACCAACAGGGTGAAGGCGGTGAAAGCCAGCGTGAGGCCCGAGAAGCCAACCCCGAACACCGCGCTGCCCAGGCCGCCAAAAGTGATCAGGCCGGTGAGCAGCCCCAGCAATACGATGACAATGGCTGCCAGGATGGCGCCGGCATAACCGGCCAGGATGGCCAGCAAACCAACGCCGGCGGCGGGCAGGGTTTTCTCGCGCGCCTGGTCAGATGATTTTTGAAGCAGGTTGGGCAGTTTCCAGATCACCAGGGCGCCCAAAACCAGCAGGGTGGCCAGGTTTTTCAACTGCTTCCAAATCCAATTAAAGAAACTGGCCAGGAATGATTCGCGCGTGCCGGGTTGTGGTTTTGCCGGTTGGCCCTCTTCAGGTACCGGTGTCTGGAATACAATGCCGCCGGCAGGTTTGGACTGAATGGCTTCACTTTGTTCAACCGAACTGGTATAGGTGAGTTTGCCGCCAATTTTAGCGTTTTCAGCCACGCGCACACCGCTTTTCAACGCGGCCGGTGATCCGGGGGGCAGGAACATCATGGGAGCGCCCGTGGGGCCCATATCTGTACCGGGGCTTTCCACGTCGAGGTTCACATTGCGCCCCACCTTGCCGTTCAACTCAACCGCGGCGGCGGCTACGTTCACATCGCGTCCCACTTCGCCGTTCAACTGCGCCTGGTAACCGCCGTTGAACAGGTCAATGGCCACGCTGGATGCGGGTTTGGTCTCCAGACTGTAACCACCGTAGAATAAATTGCGCCCAACGCTGGCGCTCTTTTCCAGGGTGATGTGCGAACTGCCGCCAAACAGGCTGCCTTTGATTGTGCCATCCACGCTGATGGATTGCCCAAAGGCAAACAGGTTGCCTTCAATGACGGCGGTGTCTGAAACGATGATTTTCTGCCCCATCAGCAGGGCATCTCCCTGCACCAGGCCGTTGAGGATGACGGTTTCGCCGGTGGCAAGCAAGTTGCCCTGCACGGTGCCGTCCATCATCACATTTGCGCCGTCCAACAACAGGTCATCACTGATGACTTCATCTTTCCCAATTTTGCCGTCCTCATCGATGCCGGCCGCCTGCGCCACGCCGCTGGTGCCCATCAACAGGGCCAAAACCAGCATCAGGGCTACCACGGGCATCAGCCAATTGTTCCAATTTTTTTGTTTCATTTGCGCCTCCAATTTTCCTGAATGAAAAAGTAAATGAATGATTGATCTATGAGATGATTTGACTGTGTGCATTGGATTCATTTTCAATTTATATACGCTTTCCCCCTTGAAAAGTTGCAATCCCATTCTGTTGTGAGTTTAAGGGTATGGGAATACTCATCTTATATTAATAGTAATATGATTATAATACTCATATATACAAGAATCATCTTGTATTCTTATAGAAAGGAGTATAACGGTTGAACAGAAGAAAGTGGCCGTGGGTTTTTATTGGTCTGATCGCTGCCCTGACAGGAGCGAGATTAATCTTGTTGAATGCAGCACTGAAGGAGAAAACGGACATGCAACCGCGCAATGCCCTGGATGTTGAATTAAAAACCGTTCCGCCCATCGACGCGGCTGCGCCTGATAAGTTTGAAACCGCCGCGTTTGCGATGGGGTGATTCTGGGGACCTGACTCCCAGTTTGGGAGCATGCCCGGGGTCATTCGCACACGGGTGGGGTATGCCGGAGGCACCACGCAAAATCCCACCTATCACAACCTGGCTGACCATTCAGAAACCATCCAGATGGATTACGATCCTGAGAAATTGAGTTACCAGGATTTGCTGGACGTTTTCTGGGATAGCCAGAGCCCGCCCACCTATCCGCCTATTTCACGTCAGTACATGTCGATCATTTTTTATCATGATGCAACACAGCAGCGGCTGGCTGAAGAATCGCTGAGAAAACAGGAAGAAAAACTGGGCAAGAAGCTGTACGTTGAAATTCTGCCGGACAATACGTTTTACCCGGCGGAGGATTACCACCAGAAATACCGCTTGCGTTCAACCAAATTGGTCAAGGATGAACTGCTGGCGGTGTATGACGAGCAGGGCTTTATCAACTCCACGGCTGCGGCGCGCATCAATGGTTACCTGGGCGGGTATGGGACCCGTGCGCAGTATCAACGTGAAGCGGGCAGCTTTGGCCTTTCAGAAGCGGCGCGCATAGAATTGGATCAGTTGGTTGCCATGTGGATAAAATAGTCGTTTCAGCATTTGCCATCCATGCTACAATCAGGTTGTGAAGATTTCTCCACTGGATTGGCTGCATGTTGTACGCAATACCATTGATTACCCTCTGCGCCAGTTGTTTCGCTGGCGGCGCAGGGGGTATGTGATTCAAAATGAAAACAAAGATGGTTTGTTTTCCGACCTGCCTGCTGAACAACGCCTGGCAGCCTGGCAGCAGGTGCAAGGCAAAGTGACCCGCTACCGTCTCGAACCGTTGTATTTGAACAGCAGTGTGGAACTTTTTCTGAAGAATCTTTACTACCTGGATATGTTGGAAAAGGGACTGGCAGATCACGCCGCTCAATGGGGCCAGGTGCTTTATGCGGCAGATATTGGTGCGTCGGACTGGTTTTATGCCCCGGCGCTGGCGGCTTTTTTGCGCCAGGCTGGGACGATAACCAGGGCAAGGCAGCTGCGGTTGGATGGATATGAAACCGACGCCTACCGGGTGTATGCCGATTTCTACTCGCGTTATGATCACACCATGGCCCATATCAACGGGTTGGATGAGGTAACCTATATTCCACAGGCTTTTCAAGAGAAACACAAAATGTTTCAAGTGGTTACCCAGTTCTTTCCCTTTGTGTTTGCACACGACCACCTGGAATGGGGACTGCCTGGAGGGCTTTTTCAACCTGAAGCGGTCTTACAGGCGGCCTGGAACAGCCTTGTTCCGGGCGGGGTGCTGTTGATCGTCAACCAGGGGGAGGAGGAACACCATGCGCAGCGCCGCATGATGCAGGCGGCGGGCATGGTGGTGGAAAAGGCGGCCAGGGTTGAATCGATTTATTACCGCTATGACATTCCCCATTTTTTGTTAACGGCGCAAAAACCATGAGCTATTACACGGAACTGAGTGAACACGCGGTTGTTCACATTCGCCACCTGGCGGGGACGATTGGGGCGCGCCCGGCTGGCAGCGATGAGGAAAGACAGGCGTTTGACTATGTGGCGCAAAAGATGGAAACAATGGGATACCATTTGCGCTGGTCTGATGTGCCTTACGCTGCACCCATGCTGTTTTTCCCGCTCAACGCCCTGGCAGCCGTGCTGCTGGCCGTACTTTGCTGGTTCACGCCCGGCCTGCCGTGGCTGGGTTTTCTGGCGCCGTTTGCATTGTTCGCACTACCGCAGGCATCGCGTTGGCTGGTGCGCAGCCGCCGGGCCACGGCGGTGAGCCGCAATTTGTTGGCGCTGCGCTGCGAAAATGAATTGCCCGAGATCTTGTTTTGTGCGCATATCGACAGCCCACACGCCAGTTTTTTCACCGGTTCATTAATGCTCAGTTTCTTCAGCCGCATGCTGTTCTATGCCCAGCGGGTGGCGTGGGCGGCGGCGGTGCTGGGTGGGCTGCATCTGGCTCGTTTTCCGGTTCCGGTTGTGCTGGACCGCATTGTGATGCTGGCGGGCGCTGTTGTGGGCGGAACCTGGCTACTGCTGGATGGTATTCATCAACTGGGCAGGCCGCTTCGTTTGAGCCCGGGGGCGGTGGATAATGCCTCGGGGGTGGGGGCGTTGATGGCGCTGGCGGAACATTTTGCCCTGCAAACAGGAGAGGTGAACGCAGGTTTTCTTTTCACCAGCGCAGAAGAAACCGGGCTGCACGGCGCCCGGGCGTTTGCCGAAGCGCTGCCAGCGGGGACTGACCTGCATGTGATTAACCTGGACATGGTGGGCGCGGGTGATGAATTGTATTTTGTCACCCGTGACGGCACCCTTTCACCGTTGAAAACCGATCATTATCTTAACCGGTTAATTCAACGCGCCGACAGCGGAGCCAAAGGTATCTGGTACACCGTGAAGAGCGGAGATTTCGCAGAATTCCTGCGAAAGAAAATTCCGGCGGCATCCATTCAAACCGGCGGATCGTACCGGGCGGAGCTGGCCTACCACACCGCGCTGGATACCCCTTCGCTGATTGAATCACAAACACTGGAACGCGTCATCCGCACCTGTGTGCTGCTGGTGCGGATGTTTGATAAAAAAGCCGGAGCGGGTTCAGGTTAAGCGGGGCGGCGGATGCCGCTGTAGGTTCCAATCACCACGATCATCACCAGTAAGACACCCACCAAAACGATGCCGTTGGTCTGTTCACCGCTGTCATCCCAGTTGGGGGGCAAATCGGGCGTGGGCGTGGGGGTGGAGGTGATTTTGATTTTTTGCGCCAGGGTGGACTGAGACGGCGGGGGGTTAAGGTTTTTGCCGGGAGAGGCGCGGCGCGATGTGGTGCAGCCGCCAATCAACACCACAATCAGCAGGCTGATGATGATGATCCGAATGACCAGGCCGGCATCAATTTGAAAGGGAAGCGAATACTTTTTCATAGTCTGTATTTTACTATTGCCGCAGGCTGTTGAGAACATCAACGGCCGCCCGGGCGGTTTGTTCTGTATCCCGACGGTTGGCGATGACATCAACGCAGGTGTCGCGCAATAGGGGTCCCAACGCTGAGATGATGTGATTTTCAGGACGAGGTGTGGCGGCGATCGCAACCTGTTCGATCAGCGCGCTGATGGTTTTGTTGGGAATAGCTTCAACAGTGGACGGCCGCACAGGTAAATAATCGGACGAAACACCCCAATCTTGCAGGAATTCGGCTGAAACCAACATGGCAATCAGTTCACTGCACAGAGGCTGCAAATCGGGGTCGGGTTCAGAGATTGCCCACAACCAGCCGGTGGCAGTGGCAGGTGGAATATCGCCCAGCGCGGGCAGTGGCGCCGCAATGGTATCCACCGGTAAATGGTTGAGATAATTCGAGCTCCAGGTTACCGCCCAATTGGCGCGCTGCTCCTGATAGGCTTTCCAGACCTGTTCATCCGTTTGATATTGGGCGACCCAGGAGGGAAAAATTCCTTGCTGCCCGCCCAGTGCGTAGAAATCCAGCACAGCTTGCAGCGCCGATTGCTCCAGCATGGGGCGGTTTTGCTCGTCTGTGATTTTACCCCCCAGCGATTGATACATGGCCAGGCTCATCAATCCCTGATAGTCGGCGGCGGCAAAGAGCAGCGGCTGACCGCGGCGTAAAATGGTGTCCCAACTGGTGGGAGGAATGCCAATGTTCACGGGACGGTACACCAGCAGCGGAACATCGCCGGCGAATGGCGCTCCATAAACCACTCCCTGCACACGCCCCAGCCCATGGGCATAGGGGTACCAATCCTGTTCATCGTCCAGCGCGGGTATGTTGTTCAGGGGGATGACCAGGTTTTTCAACACGGCAGTTTCCAGGTCAGAACGGTTGAGGACGACGATGGACGGCATCGCGCCGGGTGCAACAGCGCTGGCTGCGCTGAGGGATGAAAGCAGCCCTGATGTGCCCGAGGCAGCCTTGATGCGCACATGAATTTGCACGCCGGGGTGTTGTTCGGCAAAGGATTGCAGGGCGGTTTGCAGCAACGAGCCGGCCGAAGAGGATTCATCGGGGGCGAACTGCGGCGGCAGCCACAGGGTGATGACTTGCTCAACCGCTTCAGCGCTGGCGGCGCTGGTGGCGGTTGGATTGATGATGATTTCAGGCTGACCGGTAGATTGCCCGTCATTTTCTGCTATCAGGGGAGAAATGAACTGCTGAAGCGTGCCGCCCTGGCAGCCGGTCAGGCTGATGGTGATTGCCAGCAACAGGCACACAATTGCCCAACCAGCAGCCTGATGAAGCTGCGGTTTGATGGTTATTTTCCCGCCGGAAAGCCTACTCACAAGATTATCCTTCCTGTTTGAATGAGACCGGGCGGCTGAGCAGCGCCAAAAGCAAGGCCGAGGCGTGCTGCACATCGCTAAAATCTACCATTTCTGATGGTGAATGGACATAGCGGCAGGGGATGGAGAGACAGCCCACCGGGACGCCCGCACGCGAAATTTGGATGGAACGCGCATCGGTAGATCCGCCTTCCAGGATTTCGCGCTGGGTGGGGATATTCTCACGGGCGGCTGTGTCGCTCATCCAGCAGATGATGCGCGGATCGGAGAGCATGCCGGCGTCGCGAATTTTGATGGCAGGGCCTTTTCCCAGTTCCACTTCCATTTTACTACCCCTGGGAGTGTCGCCGGTCAGGGTCACATCCACCGAGAGGCCAATCTCCGGTTCAAGATGATAGGCGGCGGCGATGGCGCCGCGCGTGCCTACTTCTTCCTGCACGGTAAATACGAACAAGACTTCATGGGGGGTGTCTTTCAGTTTGGACAAAACATCCAGCATCACTGCCACGCCGACGCGGTCATCGAGAGCTTTGGCCACCAGGCGCTTGCCCAGGTCGAGGAAGGATCGTTCGAACACCGCCACATCACCGGTATTAACCGGGCAGTTATCACGGCTGGTTGCACCCACATCGATAAAAAGTTGTTCAAAGGTGGGCGTTTTTTCGGGGTTGTCCAGTTTTTCTGACCCTATGACGCCCTGCACGCCGTTGAGAAAGCGCACACGCCCACCCAGGCAGTTGGCTGCGCGCACCCCACCGTTGCGGGTGAAGCGGATGAAACCTTTTTCATCAATGTGCGAAGCCAGAATGCCGATCTCGTCCATGTGGGCGGCGACCATGATGCGCAGGCCGTCGTCACGGCGGCTGCCCTTGCGCACAACCAGGTTTCCCAGAGAGTCCACTTCAATTGAATCGGCATGGGGGGTTGCCAGGCTGCGCACCAGTTCGCGCATGGCGTTTTCATGGCCTGATGGCGCAGCGGTTTCCACCAGTTGTTGGATGATTGCTTTCATGTTTTACTCCAGGGACTGGGACGGTTTAGATGAATGACTTCAACGTTTTCCTTCAAATACGGCTGGAGATAATTCATCCAGCACGGCATAGGTCAATTTTAGCGCATTTTCCCAGTCTGCACGGCGCGCCAGAGACAAAGGGGAATGCGCATAGCGAATGGGCACAGATAATGAAATGCTGGGAATGCCTCCGCGGCGCAGGTGAATGGAACCTGCGTCGGTGCCGCCGCCGCCTGGCTGGCGGATTTGAACCGGGATGGCATATTTTTCAGCCGTTTTTAAAAACAGGCTGACCAGGCGCGGATCAGAAAGTGTGGCGCCGTCGGCCACATAAAGGGCGGGACCGTAACCCAGGCGGGTGTTGTAAAGCATGTTCTCGTTTTCATCCCACACAGGCAGGTCGTTGGCGGGGGTGGCATCCAGCACGATGGCCAGGTCGGGCTGTAAAGCGTGGGCAGCCACACCGGCGCCGCGCAGCCCCACCTCTTCCTGCACGGTGAAGGCCGCCAGCAATTCAAGGTGCGCCGGGGCGCAGGTCAGCAGGGTCAGCAGCGAGGCCACGCCCAGGCGGTCATCCAATGCCTTACCCATCAGGCTGGGGCCGGTTTGCTGAAATTTGGATGCAAAAACGGCATAGTCGCCGGGTTTAACGCGTTTGGCACCTTCTGAACCCATATCGATGCGCAGTTTGTTGGCTGTGAAAGGGCGGTTGCGTTCATCGGGTTCGGTGAGGTGAATGGGGGTGGCGCCAATCACACCGGGCAGCAGGTCATTTCCAACCAGCACTGCCTGCCCGGGCAGGCGGCGTTCGTCAATGCCGCCCACTGTTTCAAATTGCAAAAAGCTGCCGTCTTGCTGATCGACAATCATCAAGCCAATCTCGTCCATGTGGGCGGCCAGCATCACCCGCAGCGGGTTGGGCTGGTTTGCCGGTCGGGTTGCCAGCACATTGCCCAGCGAGTCAATCTCAAATTGCGGGCAAATGAGGCGCAGTTGTTCCAACACAATCTCGCGCACGGCTGCTTCGTTGCCCGAAACCGCGCAAGCGTTTGACAGGCGCTCGAGCAGGGCAATGCGTTCTTCATTTACAGCCAGTTGATCTGGGAAAATGGTCTGGTTCATGCCGGTTAATTCCATTTCAGTGCATCGACGAAATCGGGCGACAGGCGGGCGATGAACTCAGCCAACAGGCGGGCGGTGCGCGACACGTCGCGCAGGGCGATCACTTCGACTGGCGTGTGCATGTTGCGCAACGGAATTTCGACCACCATGGTGGGAATGCCCCCGGCGACAATTTGCATGGCAAAGGCGTCGGTGCCTGAGTGACCGGGCATCAAATCGGTAAAAACCTGAATTTCCAGTTGTTCAGCCAGGTTTTTCATGGCCTGGTGGATTTTGGGATGTATGTTGGCTCCCAATCCCAGCGCAACACCCTTGCCCAGTGGAAAACTGCGGTAGTCGTCGGGAGTGCCCGGCCCCTTGCCGAAGGTGACATCGACGGCGATGGCCATGGCGGGGCGCAGGGAAAAGGGACTTGTGGCGCCGCCTGCCAGGGTGACTTCTTCCTGCACAGTGGCGGCCAGCCACACATCCCAGGCGGGCGTCATGTGCTGCAATTCCTGCGCGCACAACGTCAGCGCTGCCAGAGAAGCGCGGTTGTCCAAACCAGGGGCTGCCAGCATGTCGCCGTTCAGTTCC
>Ga0334889_1003783_pt1 | contig 14345 bp, 16 predicted proteins | sample GraSluR1_MG_2_FD_207222 | JGI IMG/M metagenome (GOLD analysis project Ga0334889, IMG submission 207222) | Sludge microbial communities from methane-producing bioreactor in Wageningen University, Netherlands - Granular Sludge_8_08-R1 | ecosystem: Engineered > Bioreactor > Anaerobic > Unclassified... | reverse complement strand
TATGGTTTTTTTAACAACTTTGGTTATTAGTTGTGTAATTAAATGCACGTAAATGCCTCCTTTGATATATACTAATAGTGTATTTTTTAAAAAAAAAATGGAAAAAAAGCTTTTGAAGGGCTGGGACACTAGTACGGATTAAGTTTAAAGAACTTGAAGTTTGTTTCATTGGTTATGGTCATAACATAATAGTTTCCGTTCTTTTTTGACTTAATCAGTCCGAAGAAAGTGTCGGCAGGGGTGTCGTAGGTTTTTCCTGTTACAATTCTGTGGGTGTAGAGGTTCAGCTGAATGAATTTGTTTGCATTCATTAAAACAGCGTATTTACCCCCAATGAACTGCAGTCTACTATATGCCTGGTCTAACTTCATGCTCCAACGGTTGTTCCCGGTGTATTTGTTGATAGCGTTTAATCTGTATTCAGTGGCTTGGTTTGACTGTACCAGTGCAGTGTATCTTTGTAAACCCACAGCTCCATCGGTAGTGATTGCCCGGGTCCACTTGACGGATGTTGTGTTGTCAGATTTGGTGATCTGGTACCTTACACCTGTATCGTTTGAAACAAGTTCGCCTCCAGTGATGTAATAGTCACTATAGTTTCCATCCACAGCACTGACCGCAGGTAAGACACCACCTAACCCCATGGCAGCAACTAAGAGACACAGAAAGACTCTATACAGCTTTTCGATATTTTCACCTCCTCTCACAGCTAGATGAGATTGAGTCATTAATCGTGGTCGATCCACCTATGTCAATGTCCAAGAGCATTCCAAAAACAATAATTTCATCGTTTTCATTTTTTTCTTCCATTTAACCACCTGGCATCTAAAAATTTTAAGCAGGGATAGGGGAAAAGAGGGTGGAAATGGAAAACTTAGGGGGAAATTCCCCTATCCAAGCTTATTTAAATTTTATCCGTTTATCCAGTCATCTATCCATTCTTCATCTGGCAAATCATCAGGCACATCTTCAGGAAATTCGTCTTCATCCTCTGTGGGATCAACTTCCTCAACTTCACCTACTTCATCGTTTCCGGTGTCAATAGTGGAGTTTGATTCGTTTTGGTCGTCTCCAGTTTCTGGAGTTTCATTTCCAGTCTGATTCTGATCATCGGGGTTTAATTCATCGTCAAAATCATCTGAGAATCCATTATCATCACCTTGTTCTATATCAGATAAGTTTAGGTCCTCTTCTTCAGCTTCAGGATAGTCAAAAGGGTCTTCTTCGGTTTCATTGTCGCCAGTTTCATTGTTTTCAGTGGTTTCATTGTCATCAGGTGTCTGGTTTTGGATATCGTCGAAGAGTTCTGGGAATAGCCTTATCAAATCTGCTCTAACATCTTCAGGCAAGTCGTTCCAGTCTACAATTTCCCCACTGTCATCAACTAATATCAGTTCCCCGTTTTCACCTTGCTCGATGTTTATGCTTCCGCTTTCGGGAATTTCAGAAACTTGATCAGCAGCATTTACAACCGTACCGGACAGCTCTGAGGGGTTTCTGTAATGTCCAGAAATAGAAGTCAAGATCTTACCAGGTATTTTAACAAGGTACCAATATCCTCCAGATTGTGAGCCTGGGGCGTATGTAGATCCTTCAATTGTAGCAGTTTCATTTCCAGGCTGTGGATTACTTTGAGCCACTGGACCAGAAGGGATTGCAGGGACATTAGCAGTACTTTCATGGCCTGAAATGAATACCAAACCGCAGCCGATTAAAAAAACAAGTAAAAAAGAAGCAACCACGGCCTCGGTTTTAATTTTTTCAGCGAACTTTGGTTTTTTCAAGTCCTTCACCTCACAAAATATTAATACTTTTATATAAAAAATTACTATCATATATAACTTGTGATACTTATGAGGTAAAAAGTATGATGACTAAAGTTCAGGAAATTAAGTCCGAAGGTATTGAACACGAAAGAAATTTAGTAAACTCCCTAAAAAAGCGTGGATATGTAGCTGGAAGGCTCCAAAGTTCAGGTGTAAGCTTACCAGATGTAATTGCAGGTGATGGTGAAAGTATCTTTGTGTTTGAAGTAAAATCAACAGCCACATCGAACATTAAAATTTACAAGAATCAGATCTGGACTTTAAAAAAATTTGCTTACAATTTCAAGGCTAAACCCTATATTGCCGTGTACTTCACTGGTAGAATGATGGATTTTTTATTTATCAAGCCACGAGACCTAAAAGAATATGAAAAAATGTTTACAATCGATTATAATACAGCCTGTCTCAAAGGAAAAGACCTGGGGGAAATCATAAGCAAGGAACTCCAAAAAAGACTTATTTAATTTGTTATTTATTTATTCTCCTGCATTAGCCTGTTAACTTTATTAAAATTAAAATACATTGATTTTACCGTTAAGATAATACTATATTATAATAATATTAAATATTATCAAAAGTTTAGTAAGGGGGAATTTTCTTGATAAGAATCAGCATGTCATTATCCTCAGAACTATTAAAAGAATTTGATGAAATACTTCAAGACCGAGGATATAACTCAAGATCTAAAGGTATTAGAGATGCATTAAATGATTATATACTTCGTTATCAGTGGATGAATGAAATGGAAGGTGAACGAATCGGAATAATAGCCGCGATTTATGATAATCATTTTGTTGGTGTAATGGAGGATCTTACTAGCGTTCAACACAACTATAGGGAATACATTAATGCCACGATGCATATTCCCCTGAGTGAAAAACAGTGCCTGGAAGTCATTGTTGTTAAGGGTGATGCAAACAATATTCGGGAGCTCACTGAGAAAATTATGAGGCTTAGAGGTGTGGAACACGTTAGGCTTACAAGTACTGGAATTAAAGAAAATTAGATAATTTTTTAATTATAAAAATAAGACTTATAACACAAAATTAGTTGTTTATATTAAATCACTCATTAAAATAAAAAGGGGGATTGTTTTGGAACCAGAATTATCTGAATTTACTGATGGTAATATAGAATTTAAATATCCATCGGTATTTAAAGAAAAATCTTCTCCTACTAGAGAAATTATTTCGGGAAGTTCTGATTGGCAGGATTTAGGTACTTTATCTTTAAATGATCAGATTTTGATTGAAATAGTAAAAGCAAAAAAAGAAACTACTCCTATTGAGGCAAGAGATGTCACTGAAGAGTCAAGGAAAGCTCTTACTCATAGTGAGCTATTATCACATACAACTATCAAAAATTCACATAATATCTTAGCTTATTCAAGCATTCATTCCGTTATGGATCCCAGAACTCGAGAAATGATAACTTACAATATTTTTTTCTTTAAAGCCAAGGGAAAAGTTTATGCTCTTACTGTTTTGGGGTATGATTATGATTTTGAGATAATCGAATTAACGGCAGATATTATCTTCGAAACGTTGCAAAGGAGATAACTCTTTAATTACACAAGAAGTTATTAGCGAGTCATATAGATCATTCTGCCCAATAAGATGACCCACTTAATTAAACGACAATTATCAGTAATTTTTACCTTCATCTTTGTTTTTTACTTTACTTAAAACATTCTTCAACAAGTCTCTGTAATCTTCTATTACAAAATAATCGTCTTTTGTCTCTCCAGCAGAACTACCAACTTTGAAATTGATGATTTGTCTAATGTGTGGATTCGATTTTTTTGTTAAAAACTGAGAAATGTTACTTAGATATCTTCCAGTTTGACCTATATTAGATCCAATTCCTTTTTCATATAATCTAGATTTAACTTCATCCCTCTTGAAAACCTTATTTTCTGATGAAATAATTTCCAAAAAGGCAATAAAACGAGGAGTTTGATCAGATTTTCTTTTCAACGTCTTAATAACACGTTCTTCTAGTTTATCAAATTCTTCAGGGCCATAATCAGTCTTTTCTAGAGAATAAGAACTTTCATGGGATCTAGATTCCTTTTGTTTAATTTCCTTTTTCTCGATGTAATCTTTTGCTTCAGGAAGTGGGATAATCATATCAGTAGTTATGAAGAGTTCTTCGTCTTGATCAAGATATGGTATTAACCTTACACATTCTATGTCAATTTTATAGTCTCTAAGCCATAATACAGCAGAAACAACATCCGAATGAAATTCTTTAGAAACTAAGATAATGCGCTGATTTTCATTGAGTTTATCCATTTCTTCATCAATGAATTCTTCAATATTTAATTGTGCTTCGTCTTCGTCTGATCCCAAATATTCTGCATAGCATTTGAAAATGTCTTCCACTAAAAAATTAGAACAATATGAAACATACTTTATTGATTGCCATTCTAAATTTCTACCAGAATCATCCCTTTTTAATTCTATAACTACTAAATTTGCTTTTTTATCTATTGCTAATAGATCTAGTCTAATTCCTGATGGAAGGGTGAGTTCTTTATTAATAATTAAAAGTTCTTCACCTAGTATTGTTGGTGATTTTTCGATCCATTCTTCGATATCATATCTTTCTTTCAAATTAAGTTGGCTAAAATTTGTTTTAGACAATTCTATTAAGTTTTTATTTTCAATATCAACTTTATACACCAAATCCCCCACTAAAATTAAATAATAATAAAAATTTATTTAATTGTTACTAATAATATTTTTTTGGATTTGGATTTTGGATAAAATTGTTTCACATGTCTAACATCAAAATCAAGGAAGGCTCTATTAAACATTATGTTATCTGATTTATTTCTTTTTAAATAAATCCTGCCTTCATAATAATGAGTATGAATAATACATGGATAATTATAACTGTTTTGGTGCAGATGAAGTAAATGTTCTTTTAGTGTTTTAAGTAATTATGTATACTTTATATTGCATGGGATGACTCTGGCCAGTAAGATCCCAAGATATTTGATCTCATATTTATTATTTTTGATTTACTTTTTAATACTAATGTTTATATTTTAAAAGTCTAAAGGAGGTAATAGTTTGTAATAATAAATTTAGAATAAGTAATATAAAATGGGGGTGAATTAAAAAAAATGTTAAAACCAATGAATTCCGAGCGAAATGTGAAGTGAACATCCATTCAATTCAGGAGGCTGAAAAATGTTAACTGGTATGATTCTTTCTGATATTGTAATTGTAAAACAATATCTGGAGGAAATAGATGCAATATCATCAAAATATAATGTGGAAAGAGACGAAGTTATTGATGTTATAGATAGGATACATGATATTAATGTGCCTGTAGTTACAAGCGTACCATAATTAAGAGTAAAAGAGAATAGGGGTAAAGGGAAGTTGGTGTTGGAGCATCAACGACCCGAATAAACCTGAATTAACAGATTAACCCCCTATCTGCATGGACTATTCTGTTAATTCTATACTATAAATTTTGCCGTATGTACCCTTTCTCTTCTAAAACAGTAGGTGAATAAGATGAGTGAATTCATTTCTAAATTAAAAAGAATATATAAAGAAGAAAAGGACCTTCCCAACCCTCCTAGCTACTTAAACGATATCAAAGATATTTTAGAAATAGAAAAACGATTAAAAGAAGACTAACGGTGAAACTAGGAGACATCAAATGACCTGGATAACCGCCAAGGTGTTTCTTCCCGATCATTATGCTAGAAGAACACCTGAATTAACCTTTTTATCAACATGCGCTATAGGTATGTGTGAGTGCAATCGCAGGCCAGTGCATGGTAATTGGCATTTTCATGAACATGCCGACAAAAAACAACCCATTGGCCATTTAATTAAAAAAAATCAATTGCAATGCCTTTTTATAATATATTTAAGGTCAATTCTTTCTATTTTAATTAAAATATTTTATTATATTATATTTATAATAAGAATAAATAATTTTAAAAAATTTAAATTTAAATTTAAACGACATGTAATTGCCACCAACTGCCACCAAGTCATGTTGATTAAACATAATTTGCCACCAATTGACACCAATTTTTTCCAGGGAGGGATCCCATATGTCTATTAGATTTTATCCCCGGATCCCTGACGAAAGTGTGGTGAAACTCTATAAACAAAAAGTTGAAGAAAAACATGGTCGACTGTTCGCTTCTTTAGGTGAAGAGACAGAACAGGCCCTAAAATTACATTTGATGATAAAATTTGGTGTTAACTTTCCGGATGATCCCAGGTTGGAACAGCTCCTGGACCAGTACTTGGGAGTCGCGCACACACGTGGCGAAGATAACAACATGTCACAAAATGAAGATCTGAAGATAAAAACAGATCCAGAAAACTGTAAAACTAAGAAAGAACGAGCTTATGTTGCTATGGAATACCTGAAACGGAATCACTTGGAGCAGATAACCCATGGGGATTTTACCCTGGCTACCACTAAACTTTTCGGGCAATCTGACTATAGAACCATCAAATCAAACCTGGAACTCTTAGTCAATAATGGAGAACTGATTAAAGTACCCATGAGAAATATTGGTAAAAAGAACCGACATAAACAGATTTACAGGTTTAAGGATAACAACATTTACAGTAAGTACAATAAACCCCAGTCTCTTCAGGAATTCACCCAAACTTTCAAAGAACACTTTAAAGATAGGTCCCAGGTTACACTCACTGAGATTAAAATCTTTTTAGAAGAGGATTACGTTATAACCGACACCAAATTTGTTGAAGAAAGGGCTGATCTGTTGAAAGAGGCGGGGATTATAAAAAAATATGCTAGAAACCATGAAAACACGGTTTATAATTTTTGTTAAATTAAATGTTCCCAAGTTAATTTTTCTTTGGATGTGATTCATGAGTTGCATAAAAAAATAATGCATTAAAAAGGGCCTCTGAAATTAAAAAGAGTTAAAGAATACTTTCAGAACAACAAAACTGGATGGTAGTAAGTCGGTTGAAACTAAAAAGATGATTTTAAAGAAATTGTTTTGTATCAACTGTGATAGGGTCAAGCACAATTCCCTTTCGCTGTTTTTTTGTTTCTTCAATATTCACAGAATTTATCAAATAGATTATGGCACATTTAACTATTTTTAACAGTCGGATTGTTCTAAGAATCATTTTTTCGTAGCTTATATTATGATCATCTCCAATTCCACTCCATCCGGAGCCATGGATGATTAATTTTTCATGTACCAATTTATTTCGCATTTGGCGTAAATTTGTATAATAACCAGTTTGAGGGTTTAAATCTAAACTTAAGTCGTAAAGAGCATATAAACTAGGATTATTTGATTCTAAAACTTCAAGTTTCAATTTCCAATTCTTCTTAGAAATTTTATCCATCCAAAGCTCTTTTGAGGTTATATAAATATTTCTTTCAGGAGAAATGCCTAAATAAAAATATTCATTAATAAATCTCGCTATTTTATCTAAAATGTTATAAGCCTCTTTAAAAGCGCTTTTAATTAAGCCAGTATAAATATTTGAAATACTATTATCTGGAGTGTTTACAAATGTAGTTCTTAGACTAATGTTATTCAATTCTGCAGTTTTGAATTGGGATTGAACTAATAATAATCTGGCTATTGCATAATCTTCTTTAATTTGATTTACGGTTTTTGCCAAATTATAAAAAGTTTTTTCATCGTTTGGAGGTAGTAATAATCGGATGAATACTGGATCGAATGTAGATGCTTCACATATATCCTCATGAATATGCAAATTTAAAAAAAGCTTATTATTGCTGCAAAATTCAACATAAAATCTTTCAAATGCATTCAATTGAGATAAATCATATGAGTTGTGACTAAAATCTTTAGATAGTGCTTCTTTACCAATTAATGATTCAATATTTTTTAGTTCTGTATCAATTCTATATTTCGCGTATATTCCACCAATTAATATCAAATCTTTTTTATTCTGGACTGATTTTAACATTTTATATGCGTCATTGTATATTGCTTCTCGATAAATACCTGATGCATCTGCAAATGTTTTCATTGCTATTGCTTTGTTTCCTAGGGCCATAGAAAAATTTGAATCAATTTTCAGGACTTCTTCATAAGCAAATAAAGCATCCATACCTCTTCCAAGAGTATCTAAACAATTAGCATAATTTGTCCATATCATTTTCTTAAGATCTACAGGAATGTCATCTGAATAGTGGATAGCCTCTCTAAAATAGTTTTTAGCTTCTTGTAAGTTTATATTGTTGAGTATTTGTTGCCATCCTTTTTCTTTGGAAAAACTAAGGCTATAAAGATTCATATATCCGTTTCCTATAAAATAAGATAGTTTACACAAATCTTTTTTACTATAAACTCTTTTATTCTTTTCAATTAATTCTTTTCCTCGTGTTATTCCATTTTTAATTATTTCTGGACTTTTTGAATCCCAACCACTATCAATAAGTGAACCTACAGTTTTCAACATAAATCCCCCTTGATTTTATTAAACTGGTTAAAAATAAAAAAATAAAAATATGGAATTTACAAAATCTTAACAATTAAACCGTGCTAAGTCTCCTAAGTTATCCTTTGTCGTTGCATCTGCGACTGTTTTTATATATTTGATTCCTCGTATATTGACTATTTTCACCTTAGCTCCAGATACCCACTTGCCATTTTCATATGTCATTGTATAGATATTATACCCATTTTCCAAATAATTTACAACAGATTCTCGAGGCCATATTTCCCCATTTCCCGGTGAAACTTTACCTTGTGGGTATATTTTAACTTGGACAATATGGGTATTCTGAGAGTTGTAACATACTTCTGAAATCCAATAATGAACATCAGCCATTTATATCATCTCCTTTGTTCTTTTTGGGATTGTAATTTGGATATTTTCTTATTTTACCATTTTTCATTAATACTGCAAATGGTTTCCCGTTATTTATGTATTTATTTGATATTTTAACCATAATTGGCCTCCTTTTTTTTATTTATTTTTTCCTAAAAAAATTAGGGAGGGAATTTAACCCATACAATTTTATTTTTTAGGATTTTTCCAAAGATTTTTTATTTCGCCTTTTTGCCCGTATTTAGTGTTTCTTTGCCGTCTTACATAGTAGTGGTGGTTTTTGGTATTGTGTAAACGTTTCTTTTGCATTATAATTCCTCCTTTAGTTGATTAACAGCCCTTACTTAAACTAAGGGATAATATTCTCGAGTTGTTTTTGCAGAGCTCACGCTATCAAATTAGAATAACATAAAAACTCTAGTAATAATTGCATATTCCAAAATTTTTTGAAGATCTATATATGTTCCATAATCTGCACATTACCTCCTTTAATTATTCACAAATTAAAGGCGGCTACAAAAACAAGAGGTTTCTCATCACAACTATATTTTTAGGGCAGCCTGTTTGTGATAATAATGGTTAATTTTTTGATCACTTCCATATTTTTTAAAGTTCTATTGTTTTTTATTATAATCTTATATCTAACTATCACTTTCCATTGTCGGTTATAATTTGTGTTTAATATGTTATAAAAAAGTTTCTACTCTTATTAAAATAAGTAATACTAATCTGCGAAAGTTATAAATAAAATGCGTTCTATATATGTGTATCGTAAGATACACATGTATAGAATAAAAAGTAATACTTCTCATCAACAACTATATTTTTAGGGCCGCCTGTTTTAGGGTGACTCTATATTTTTTTACTAAAAATCCCAATAGTTCGTTCAAGTGTTTTTTAGGGATTTAAATATTATTAGACAGAAGAAATGTGATTAAGTTATTGATCATACGATTTGCTAGAAAAAAGAATAAAAAATTTTATAGGGTCTTAGATTTTTCTTGTTGAAAAAAGGATTTTCCTTCTTGTTTTTTATAGTTTATGAACTTATTGATAACTAGTTTCGTAAAATACAATTTAATTTTAACTTTATAAGAATAATTGGGCTTCTAAACCGTTAAATTTAATAATCAATGCTTACATATATATTTTTGGTGAAAAAAATGAAGCATTGTTTAAATTACAGTAAAGAAGACCCAAACTATATCTTGTTAGAGAAAATATTTAAAATTATCGGTTCTCGAAAATCAAGAACCATAATCGCTTCTAAAGGTGTTAAAAACATCAATATGATGATTTTATCAATCAAAATAACATTCACAGCTATATTTTTTAATACAACAATTGAATTCGTTGTTTCTGAGCTTAAAAGAGATAAAAAGTTGCAGAAATTCTTCCAAATAAATGAAGTGCCCAGTGCACTTCAAATTTCAGAATTCATCTCACGATTCAAACCAGATACATACGTTAAAATCACAAACAGCATATTAATGCAAACTAAACCAATTAAAAAACGTGGAAACCGAACATTTATTGTTGATGCCACCCCTGTGGATTTAGATTACAATACTAAACGTAAACATCGCTCAAAAAAATACTTAAAAAAACAAAATTTGAAATGGAGCTACGCATCCTCTTATGGATTTTATATAGGATTTAAAGCCACTATAGTCATAGAACACGAATCTGCAATGCCTGTTGCCATTTTAATCCATTCTGGGGCACCACACGACACCAAAATCTTCACCGAAATAATGGAAAACCTCCGTAAAAGGCGAATAATCAGGAAAAAAGACACCATAATATTCGACAGAGGATATTACAAATACGAAAACTACCAAATCGGCATTTCCAAATACAAAATTGTTCCTTTAATTTTCCCAAAAGAAAAATTCAAACTACAAAAACTCAAAGACAAATTAACCTACCCATTACGCGTATTCAAAGATAAAAAGACAGAAAACCAATCTAAAAGACTATACAAAATATTAAAAAGGATATTAATCCAAAAAATACAAAATTGGAAACGATATAAACCTATAAGAGGAAAAATAGAGGATTTCTTCAAATTATGCAAATCAGGATTAAGCTTAAAAAAAATACACAAATATACACCAAAATCAGCTGAAAAAACCACCATATTAACTGTATTATTAGCAGGGCTCATCACAACACAAGGCTATAACACCAAAACAGCCCTGCAAAAGCTTTCAGAAACTTGAAAAAACTAAGACCCTAAAAAATTTATTTCAGTATTTTGTATTAGGGATATTTGAACCTAATTCATGATAAACATAACAGAAACTTTATTTTTTCTTCCAATGCCTTGATTTTATCCTCAGGAATCATACCTTTACGATAATGCCAGATAACATTTAATGGTTTTTTATCATGCCTTGCTGGTGGAATATCTAAAAAATCCTCAATATCTTTATTAAAGGAGTCGATTTTTTTAGTATAATTATTATGTTGTTCTTTAATAAATTGGTTAATTAAGGAGTGAACACCTTCGTTATTATCCAAATCCATTAAAACTGAATGTTCTATTCCTAATTCTTTAAATAAGTTCATGTATCTATGTATATTATATTTCCCTAAAGCGTCTAGAACATATATTTTATTTTTTGTTAAATATTGCCATTTATTCTGGATTAAATAGTCTATAAAAATTTTTTCTGTAGCACCTTCACAAATTAAGACTGTATCTGCAAAAAAAGCACAACAACGTTCATTATCTAGCCACAAAATATAGCGCATTGATTCTTCTTCCATTCGCTGAATTTCCGGAGTATCATCAATAAAATCACGTTTAATTCTAAGCTTTATGTGTTCATCAACATTGGGATCTTCGCACTTTTCTTTAAGGAAATCTAACATTTCGCTATTTTGTTCAATAATCGCTTTTTGAGTTATTTCTGAGACTTGGTATGAATTTGTAGTGCCTAATTGTCTTTTAAGTTTGATTAATGCTGTAATATCCTCAATATTCTTGCTTAAAAAGGTTGATGAATGTGTGGTAATTAAAATTTGCTGCTCTTTTCCTAAAGACAAAGTTTTCAAACTTGAATTAAGAATTTCTTGTTGCTGAGGATGTAAAAATGCTTCAGGTTCTTCAAAGAGTATTAAAGTGAATTCTGGAGAAAATTCTTTCTTTTTAGGTGGGTTTCTATCAGAATATTGAGAAGAAAGTTTTAGGAGGGTGTATATTAAATGCCTTTGTAATCCCTGACCTAGATTTTTTACACCTACAGATTTATCTAAATTTTCATCGATAATATCGTGTGAAACTAAATTTTTAATAATATGATCAGTTTTTAATGGATTAATATCTAATTTAAATTTTATTTCCCAATCTTTAAGTTCCTGGTTTATTTGTCCAGTAAATTCATTTAACGAAAACCCTTCTTTTGAACGTTCTTCGCGAAAATCACTATTGAATCTTTCAAAAGAATCATTTAAGTTATCAAAAGAGTCGCTAGTCTTAACTACCTTTGACATTACGAATTTTATTATTTCTCTCAAAGGAGATGGGCCAGTTAATTTTAAAGTATCATCAATTTTTTGAACATCAGGTATGTATATCAAGTCTCCAAGTTTTGCTTGGGAAATATTTTTTGCACCATAAAAAAAATTTTCAGACAATTTACCATTTTCATAGGCAAATATATTGCTCTGTTTATTGTCTAATTTCAATTTGTCTGATAATAAATATTTTCTTACCTTTAATGTGTTATTTTGTCCTTTATATTCTTCTTTTAATAGATCATACTCATCAGTTGTTAATGAATATTCTATTTCTATCCAACTTTCATTATCATTTGTTTTAAACTTTGGAAAATCAGTTTTTTTGTTAAATTTAATATTATCTTCATAGAATATGCGTAAAACCGTGATTAAATTGGATTTACCTGAATTATTTGCTCCAACTAATACTGAATAATCTTCTGGGTAAAATTTTATATCCTTTATTGATCGGAAATTATGCACTTCAATAGATTTTATTTTTATATGGGACCCCCCTGTCTCGAATTTTGTTATTTCGCTCTATACGAACAATATACACATAAACATATAATATTTACATGCTATTTATGATTATGCAACCAAAACTCAAAACTCCTTCTCTTCATAACTCCAAAAGAAATTAACTAAAAGTTAATCTTCCCTTATTTTCTTAATTATCCAATAATATTCGTGGTAACATCATGAGGGTGTTATTCTTTTTTTGCTTATTCTTCTTTGTTAGAATTAATACGCCATAATAACCCAAAATAGCAAAAGAAATGATAATTTTTGATTATTATAAATGCTTTTTAGTGAATTCCTCATTATCAAGTAACCGTTCCTTTTTTCTATCCCTTTCTTCCATTAATTCCACTCTTTTTTCAAGTTCTTCTATTTTTTCATCTTTCTTCTTAGAATCCTCCATGATCGTCTTGAATTCCAGGCTTTCAATATCCCTTGCTTTTGCTCCATCAATACTCAAATAGGGTAAGGCTTTAATGTAGTGTTGTTTGAGGTCTTCAGGGTTGGCTAGCCAGTAAGTCTTATCTTGGGGAGAGATTTTGTGGCCTGCCATGTAATCAGCAATGGTTTTTTCTGCTGTTTTGTTTATGATTGTGCTGATAAAATACTTCCGTAGAGCATGGCTTCTCCAAAAACTATAACAACCATTTTCCTTCTCGAAACCAGCTTCTTGACCTATTCTGCGGAAATTAGTAACAATACTATCTCTACTCAACTCTTCGCCCTGGTTATTTACAAATATTCTATCATATTTAGTTTGAACCCTAATCTTTTTATTGCGCCCATAGCATCGTTCTTTTAAGTAATTGATTATTTCTCTAGTTGCCTCAGGAGGTAAAAATGTCAGATGTCTATATCTAACTTTTTTTCTAGTGATGTTAAGAGTTAAAACTTCTTTTAGAACCTTTTCTTCGTGGGAAAACAAATCATAAACATCTCTCAAATTCACTTCAATAGCAGAACTTGCAGAATCAAGTAGTTTATTAATGGTTAGATCTCTGGCTTCCTGTTGGCCCATACCACTCAAAGCCATTAGATAAATTAGAGCTCGTTCCCGAGGTGGGGCAACACCAATCATTTTCAGAATATCAGATCGTTCTAACCGCCTGCCAATATTTTTTTCAAGCCCTATATCGCCGGTGTCTAATATTATTTCTGGTAAAATAATTTGGAAAGCTTTGTAAAAGGATCTAATTGCAAAAAAATATAAATTAACAGTACTGGGGGCTTTTCCATCTTCCTTTAATTTTTTCTTAAAACGGAGTAGATTTAGGGTTACTTTTCGGTCCATTAATTCAACGGTTGAAAGGTTCTCTTTTTTCGCTTCAGTTATTAATTCTGCGGGTGTTCTTTTAGTAATCTCTAAATATTCGTTTAATGCAATTAGGTAAGATTCTTGAGTTCCTGAACTTATGTTACGGATTAAAAACCATTTTTCTAATATATCTTTATCTTCATTAATCATAACTAACACCACTATTAGTATTATATTAATACTTTTATATTAATATAATGACATTATGGTGTATGTAACAGTACTATAACGAAGTCGGATTTTTTACAGAAAATACATCACTGACTTATGAGATTCTTATAATCCCATTGACCTTATCAAAGTCGGAATCAAAGGAGGCAATCTCATTAATATTAAAAAACTTCATTA
>Ga0334889_1003777_pt1 | contig 14357 bp, 15 predicted proteins | sample GraSluR1_MG_2_FD_207222 | JGI IMG/M metagenome (GOLD analysis project Ga0334889, IMG submission 207222) | Sludge microbial communities from methane-producing bioreactor in Wageningen University, Netherlands - Granular Sludge_8_08-R1 | ecosystem: Engineered > Bioreactor > Anaerobic > Unclassified... | reverse complement strand
CGAGGCTTCGGCCGAGTTGTTCAGTCCGCTGTTTCCAACGTCCGATCACGCATGTTTTCGAATTTCTAGCAGCTATGTTTTTGAACATCTGGTTAGGTGTATTCAGTAAGGGTGAAAGTGTACGGTGTTAAATAATCCAAGTGAAAATTTTAAATAGAATTAAAATTATACACTCATTGGTACGGCGACCATAGCGGAGGGGCCACACCTGGACCCATCTCGAACCCAGAAGTAAAGTCCTCCAGCGATTTGGATTGTACTATAGGCGCGGGCTTATGGGAACTTCAAGACGTTGCCGGCCATCATTCTTATTTTATTTTATATTCACCCATTTAATTAGGTGAAAACCTATCATCCGCAACATAATCCGCCCCTAGCGGTGGCTATGTTGCGGCACCCCCCCCTTGAATATTGATAATTTTTAATAATGTAATAATATCGCGAAAGTGGGTGTAGGGTGTACTTTCAACAAGTAATTAAATAATATAAAAACAATACATTTTAATGTCATATCATCATATGACTGGTGCCTACGGTCCTCTTACGAGACACGGCTGAGCCAACTATGACTAGGAGAAACCCAGCACCGGACAGACTGCCTGCTGCGAGGGTTGCTCGGGGAGGAAAGGGTAAACTACCAGTGAACCAGTGAGTTAGTACGCAGGCAACACACTTTTATAATTTGGTAAGTATCCGTTTAGTTCCTTGTTAATTTTGATTTAACCAGATAAATTATATTGATAAAAATTGTAATTGTATTTGGTGAAAATATGGATTCAAATTTAAGATCAGAAATCTTTGCTGATATAGATCAAATTCTGTTTGATGAAATTGAAAATTGTTACAATTCAGGTGCCTATCGCTCTGCTTATATTATGATTTGGATTAGTATAGCTGAATCAATTAGATATAAACTCAAAGAGATGTCTTTCAAAGATTCTGAAATCCAAAACATGTTAAAAGAATTAGAAAGAAATGAAAAAAAAGGATACTCAATAGATCATCTTTTGCTTCAGTATTCAAAGGATTTAGATTATATAGATAATGATGAATTTGAAAGATTAAATACTATCCGAAAAATGAGAAACTCATATGCACACCCTACCGGAAAAGCCCCTACAGAAAATGAGGTTAACTGTGCACTTGCTACAGCTATAACACTAGTCTTATCTAAACCACCATTATTAAGGTATAACTATGCAAATAAAACTATAGAAAAAATTTTTAATGACCCCCATTATTTCGATGATGATCCTTTAATTTTAAAAAAATACGCTAAAAATTTTATAAACAGAATTCATCCAGATGTATTAAATTTTGCACTTAAAAATATTCTTAAAAATATTAATGATAGTTTAGAAGACTATGAAATGAAAAAGTTTAGGCAGAGAGGACTTATCTTTGGGTATGAAATTATTAAAGAAATAATACTGAATAATTTACAAAATGAAAATGATTTCAACCTCTATTTAGATGAATATCCTATTCCTACATCCTTATTATTTTTACACAAAGATATTTGGACGAATTTGAAATACCAAGAAAAAAACAGGGCATTTGGATATATAAAAGAACAAATTATAAATCGAGATTTAATTTGGTGCCGTAAATATGCTTTAAATAAGTTATATGGACTGTATGAATCACCATTATTTACGGATAGACAAAATAATGAATTTAAATATCTTTTAGAATCATTAAGATATAAAACTTTAATATATTCTGGTATTCCACTAAATAATTATGTTGAAAGGATTATTAATGATTTAGAAAGCCATAACTGGGGTTATCAACAATATGCAGCTAATGCTCTATTTGAAATACCAGAAGATGAAGTTTCATCTGTAAATGATTCTATTCAAGAACAATTAGGAAGAAATATTTTACAATCAGGACAAGGGAATTCCTGGCGCACAATAGATTTTATTGATTCAATTTTAAACGAAAATAAAATTTATCCTTTAAAATTTATTTATGGTATTGTTGCAGAAACTCTTGTAAATGATGATGGTGAATTTCGTCTTAAGCCAAGATGTTTTAGGACTGCTATTAAGATTTCAGTTAATCATCCGGAGAATAAATTAATTTTTGATGAGTTAAATAAAAGCGTAAAAAATTCGACATTAAAATATGAAAATAATGATGAAAGCATAGAAAAATCTTTAAAAATTTTAACATTAATTCAATCCAAATTAGGGCCAAATAAAAATATAGATAATTTGATTGATAGTATAAAATACTTACAATCGATTAATTAAATTTACCATAAACTAAAAAATTTGTAACAAATCTAAATCAAGAATAAATTTTATTTCAGGGTATCGTTTTCTCAATTCTTCATGATGTTTAATTGGAGCATAAAGAATAGATATATCATTATGTTCAAATTCAAAATCTTTAGGAACTCGCCATTCTCTTTCATGATGAAAATCAAAGTTATTAATCTCTATCTTGTTAATAAATGGTTTTATCGAATTCGGCAGGTCTGTACTTTTTAATAAGTTCTCTCTAACATATAATGCGGGAGCTCCACCATCCTGAAATATCAATTCCTTCAAAAATGCAATCCATAAGCACTATAATTTTTAGAATGTCTATGTAACCCTCTCGTTGTTAAATCTGCAAAACATACTGACTTTGTTCCATGTGTTCTCCAATAATATCCTGTTTCAGAACTCTTAAGAACTTTTTCGTCCAATATCTGAATCAATTTTTCAAATGGGTTTTCATCCTTTATTAAATGAGTAAGCATTATTGTAAGATCAAAATTTTCCTTAGCTTCAGCTATATAGAAATTACGATTTTCATTAATTTTTTCCAATATATATCGATGCTCAGGTCTTTTAAGTGGTCTCTTAATCTCATCAATTAAATCATTATCACGATTAAGACAGGTATTACATATATTTCTACTTCCATCGAACGAGCTAATTCCAAAATCATTAATACAACTATCAGTATGCAATAACCCACAGTCATCACATATTATATAATTATTTTCATGGCCTTGACATGCCCATATTCTACATTTATCACAAATCGCCTCTTCTGCACAATCTTTATGAGCCTTTTGATCGCATCCCCCATCACTACATATAATATAATTATCTTTATCATCATCTTCAAATTTTACAATTTCACCACATAATTCACAAACATTTGGATTATCCGTTGGGAGGTGGATGTCTTCTTGAAATTCATGGCAATTTGGACAAAATCTGATACAAGCATCATCAACATACTTACTCTGATAAATAATAATTTCATGACTGCATCCGGGGCATTCCTCAGAATATTCCACTTCAAGGGAATATTTTTCAATATAGGAATCAACCTTCTCTATTGAATTTTCATAGGACATAAAATCACTCTATTTTTTTGGTTTTATTGTATTAGAATATGAACCAATAATAATTTAAAGCTTGATAATAATTTTATTAGTTTTTATTTTTTTCTACAAAATACCCTCCTATAAAGGCCAACGTTTTCTACTTATATCAAATTTGATGAATAATATGATGAATATGGATACGTAAAAAATAAATATTATGAAAATAGGAATTCTTAATAGAGGTTTATATTTGAGGGAGGGTATAAATGACTCTTCTTATAGAAAGTGATTATTGTTCTCCAGACGAATTCATTGGCCATATAAAAGAAAAGAAAAGAATAGAAAGAATAAAAAACATTGACGAAGCAGGCAGAGTAATTTTAATTTCGGGAGTGCAAGGTTCAGGGAAGACATCCTTTTTAAATTATATTGGATCCTTATTTGATGAATCTCAAATTATTACCAAGCAAATCTTATCATCTCAAAGTAATATACTTCTTTTTTATATTAGTATAATTAATGAACTTAAAGAACATGGAAAGGCCGGCTGGTTCTATAAAATTTGGAATAATAATGACATACAAACTATTTTTGGTGTATGCAGTGATATTATTAGGAATAGATTAGGTCCGGACATAGAACGACATATAAAAAATCCCCAAGATTACAATGATTTGATTGACAGTTTTTCAAAATTGGTAATTGCTATTGGTAATTTATTAAATGGTGAAAATCAACAATTAGTTATATTGATTGATGATGCGCATCATTCTTTTGTTTCAAATAAGGGTGTTATAGATTTATTTAAAAAGTTAAAAGAAATTTTACCAAACTCTATTCTTTTTATTTTTACTTTCTTGCGAGAAAAAGCCTATGAGGAATATTATAATGAGTTAGATAGTATATTGCAAGATTATCAAATTCTTGAATTAGATCCTTTTAATTCTAATGATGTTCGAGAATTTGTTTTCCAAAGATATAAGAATGATAATTTTTATGATATGGATAATATTAATGATGAGATAATACAGTATTTAGATGGAAATTATCCTTCTACTATTATTGATATTTTTAAATCATTAAAATATTATGACTGTGATTTAAATCGTGAAAATATTATACAGGCTTCCCATAAAATTAAATCGGCAGAAAAAAATAGTTTTGAAACTTTGAATGATACCCAAAAAGATTTAGCGCGGACAGTTAGTATAATGGACCATGATGCACCATTATCAATTATTTCCTGTGTTATGAGTCCTCAAGATGACAATCAATTAAAAGATAAATTAAAACTAAAAAATCAAATAATGAATGAATTAAATCAAATTTCTTTTCTAAAATGTCATAAAGAATATTCGGAAGAAAATCCTGATGATGTGGTTGAATGTTATTATAATTTTAAATCTCCCTCTTTTCGGAAAGCTTGTTTAATGGTAGACGATCAAAGAAAAAAATTAAATTGTAAAGCTTTAGAATGTTTCAATAAATTAAAAGATAAATTGGACCCGATATTATGGGAGATCATGATAAATGAATATTTTTTAAGATGTCCAGAAGGCATTAAAGCAGAAGAATTCAATCAGAGCTCATCACGTCAATTTAATTTGTTAAACACGCAGCTTGCCAGCAAATTAAATGATAAAGCAATTGAATCTTCGATAGAAAGTAGTGATAATGAACAATTATTGATAGCTTATAGTAATCAAGGATTTATTCTTGAAGCGGAGGATAAGCCAAAGGAATCTATTGAGGCATTTCAGAAAAGTCAAGAGATTGGTCAAAAATTAGATTTTAAAATGGAAGAAATTGGATTAAATCCCGTAATTAATATGGAAAGGATAGAAAATTCCTATAATTTAGTTAATGTTAATATAGAATTGCCAATAGCTCCGATTGGAAGAATTATAAAAAACGCTGGTGCAGAAAGAGTCAGTGACAATGCCAGAGAAGCTTTAGCCAAAGTATTAGAAGAACAAGGTGAAATAATAGCCTCAAATGCAGTTAAACTCGCAAAACATGCGGGTAGAAAAACTATAAAAGCATCAGACGTAGAATTAGCCACCAAAAGGATGTAATCATTTATTTAAATAGTAATAGAACCATATGCTATAGATGTGTCCGTAATGAAACCAAAATAGTAGTTTCATGGGGATGTATCAAATGTAGCTGGAAGAGATATTACAATAAATCATATAATATGAATATTTATCTTCAAGCATTGGAAAGGACTATAGAAGAAGCAGAGGATATCCCTCAAGATAAAAAACAATCTTTATTACAAAAAATTAGAGAACTTAAAAATGATCCTATTATTGCAGGTTTTAAGTACGCAGCAATCGCGGAATTTGTGAAAATTTTATTAAATACCAAGTTATGCGCTTAAAAATTATTATCGTATTAATAAATTTATTTTTTTAATACGATAATAAAAGGATGAGATTCTTAGATTTGGATTAAAGAAGGGATTATTATGAATTCAGAATTTAAGACCACTGAAACCCCATTAGATAAAAAAACTTTAAAAGATTTCATAAAACATTATAGTGAGCATATGGCCAATGAAATGGATGCAGATAAAGTAGCAATGCTTTCAAATACATGGGCTTCACTTGAAACAGCTTATATGATGTATGAATCACAAGAACAATTAAATAAATCAACTAAAGAATTGAAAAATTCAAGTGATAAATTAAATATTCTTACTCTAATATTAGCAATATTAACCGCTATTTTAGTTATTGATACTCTATTAACAGCATTTCATATTATTAATTAATTGTAACTAAGTAACTTTCAATAAAAATCTTAAATTTGCATCCATTATAGTATAGAAAACTTACCAGATTGTGTAGGTGTCTAGGCAATATTTTAATTTTTATTTTTCTAAATCTTTTTTAAATATCCAACCTTTATATTCTAACTCATTCAATTTTTCATCAAGTTCTTCATCAAAAGAAGTCATATACTCACCACTAACTCGTTGTAATTTATGTAAAGGCATTTTTTCAATATTTTTAAATCCTAAACTTTTTAATTCTTTTTGCAGTGCTTCTGCTTGTTTATAATGTCCGCATGAAGCGGCCACACGAATAATTCGTGCCCTATAATCAACATCTAAAATAAATTTTTTAATTTCCAAAAATTTCACCTTCAATTAATTGAATCAAATTAAGATTATATCTTTGACAACGGATTAGATCTAAATTTATTTAGATAATCAACTACTTTCATTGTATGTATAGGAAAATCCTCAAGTTGCATATTTCCTCCCTTAGATGTTATTTTCTCAAGTTTAAAAATACCAGGCATTCCGTCGTACTTTTGAGTTTCGTTGATCAAATTGGATAAATAATTTGAGCTTTCAGTGGCTTGATCGATATCATTTTGAAATAAATGAAAGGTAATTTCTGCAATACATTTATTCATTTTCTCTAAGCATGCCTCTATTGAAAAGTTTTTAGGTAAATTTTCAATTTCTGGTTTGAGTTTTTTCCAATTAAAATTTTCTAAAATTTCATCTCTATTAATCAAAATATCCATATGATAAATGACTTTACTAGGATCATTCTTGTTTTGTTTTGCTCCAATATCAACACTTCCAAGGGGGAATCCGCAATGTTGAACATAATTTCTTAATTTAATAATAAATCTATATGCAAAAAATGAGTCAAATTTATCCGATGTTAAATCGTCGAAATCCTTTACTTGTTGAGAATCTTTACCATATTCATGTGTTAAATCAGTTCTAGAATGATCAAGAAATGTTTTTACTGCAGTTAAATAGTTGACAACACGCCTATTCAAATTTAACATAATATTTTCTGCGATTGCAGGATGCATTTGATGATTTTGTATATATTGATCAAAGTGAAATGTTTTTTCTACATTATAATCCTTAAAATTATGATTAACTAGTTTAAATAAATCCAATTTTTTATTTATTAAATTTAAATTAGAACAGGCTTTTTTAAATTTTTTATACTCATCAGATGTTAATGGTCTTATTTCCCTGATATCGAGGCGTGCCGGAGTTCCATCATCACTATCTTTATCTGGATTAGTTGTAACACCTAATACTATCTTGTTCACTTTAAAATCCTCTCCCGAAATTGTAATTGTTTAGATATCGAAGGACAATATGTTGTTCACTACTAAATAACCTTCTCAAAAGATTTTTCATTAATAAGATATGTTGAATATTGTACAGTTATTCATTAGGTTTCATATTGAACTAGAGATCCAAGATGAATATGAAAACCCCAGCACCAGACAGACCGCCTGCTCTTGGGGTTTTCGAAGGATGGGATACCAGAATCCTATCCCTGATTCTTATATAAAATAAAAACACCCAACAGCATCAAAATACCAAAGAAGATTTGGTATAAACTGAAAGATTCTTTTAATATTAAAAATGCTATTAAAGCACCGAATAATGAGCTGAGAGCATAAATTGATCCAGTTCGGGTTGAGCCAATTTCCCGGATGGCGAAGTAGATTAAAACCAGGGAAAGACTTAAACACCCAATGCTTACCATAAGCAGAAGTGGTAACTGATTTAATGGTAGTGTGAAGTTCAAACCCAGGTATAGTGATATAAGTAGTAGTATAACTCCACCAATTGCACATTTAATTCCGGTTATAAAGACAATATCCCTCTTTTTGCTCAGGAATTTACTGAGACTGGTATCTAAACTCCAGAAAAATGCAGCCCCTATTACAAAGAGATTTCCATATAAGTTGGGGTTTAGGTTTAAGTCCTGGAAGTTGTTGGTGCTTAAAGAAATAGTGCCTAGAATAATAAATAGGAAAGCCAAAAAATCATATCTTTTCACACTTTCCTTTAAAAAAATTATCCCAATTATTATTATGAAAAACATCTCTGTATTGGAAAGTAAAGCAGCATTCACAGCAGTTATTTGTTTCAAACCGTAAAGAGAAAGACCAGGCGCTATAACAGCACCAAATATTGCCGTTAAAAACAGAATAGCATATTCTTTTCTAGTGATGGATTTCTCAACTTTGGTACTACCATGAAGTATGCGCAGTACTTTCGGGTGCAGGGAGGAGAAACTGATAGCTAAAAGAGTTACACTGGCAATCAGGTAAGTTAGAGTTGCCAGTGCAAAGGGGTGGAGGTTGCCTAATAGGATTTTATCCAGAGTGAACCACACTCCAAAAAGTAAAGCAACGGTCAAAGCCGCCCAGTAACCCCATATCCTGTCCATTGTACCGACTACTCTAAAAATATTTTTTTATTATTTTCAAATACGGGCTAAATATAAAAAAATATCTAGGTAAGTAAGTTGCAGACAATATATTTCTTATATAATTTGTTAAATATCCAATTAGTGATAGAATACAGTAATTTTCATTATCTGATTTTTTTAAACCAATATTCTTTTTTTTAAAATTCAATCGTGCAAACATTTTACTTTTGTTTATTATACCATCATTAAAGATATATCATATTAATGATCTACTTGTTAATGATAGAATATTTAAAAAAACACGATGAATACATGAAAAATTCATTAAATAAGGAAGATAATGAATATTTTTAAATTATCTTAGAATAAGGGGGTGGTATTTATCCTGGAATTACCTATTGCTCCGGTTGGAAGAATAATAAAAAATGCCGGTGCTCCCAGAATAAGTAAAGATGCGAAAGTTGCTTTAGCTAAAATTTTAGAAGATAAAGGCTTAGAAATTGCTACAGACGCGATTAGGTTAGCTAAACACTCTGGTAGGAAAACAGTTATGAAAAGAGATGTGGATTCCGCCGTCAATAACATCTACCATACGTATCATTTTCTATGAGTAAATCCATCAAAACTCCTTCTCTTTAATTATATTAATTGTTATAATTCCTTATTCACTTTTAATATGAATACCATGTTTTTAAATGATAGAAAGATGAAGGCTGAGCTAAACTTAAAAATTGAATAAAAATCTGCTGTATTAATGTAACAAATTAATCCATTTAGGTATAGAAAACTACCAGATTATATATATGTCCAGCCAATACTTCTTTCATGCATCTTTGTAGAATGAACTTTTAATAAATTGTTTGTAACTAGGTAACAAAACACACACGGATTAACTGTTTTAATGAATGGTCTATTTTACCGGTGATTTATATGAATTACTTCATATTCGCGCTTTTAGCAGCTCTTTTATTTGGTTTAGCTCCTATATTTGGAAAATTAGGTCTTGAAAAGATTGATCCTGCATTGGCTTTAGCCATCCGGAGCTTCGTCATCAGCGGTATCATGCTGGGATGGCTTTTACTAAACAGAGAAGTAATTCCTCTGACTCAAGTTAGCACGACTACCTGGATTTTCATAGCAGCAGAGGGAATATGCGCTGCATTAATAGGGCAATTGTTCTATTATTATGCTTTAAAAGGAGGACAGCCTTCTGTAGTTGTTCCTATAGTTGCTACATTCCCCATTTTCGCCTTTTTAATCGCAACAATCTTTTTAGGTGATAAAGTAACTCTGGTTAAGGTGGGTGGATTGTTATTTGTTGTTTTAGGCATAATTTTGTTAAGCATGTCTTAAATCTTCATCAACAAATATAGAAATAATAAATTTTTTGATCTCATTGTGATTGGTGCCCTACGGTTCTCTAACGAGACTTGGCTGAGCCAACTATGAATAGGAGAAATCTAACACCGGACAGACCCCTGCTCTCGGTTGTTCGGGGAAAAAGGGTAAACTACCAGTGAGTTAGTACGCGGGCAAAATCAATTTTTTATTAGATTATAGAACCAAATTAGATTTTAAAAAAAATTTAAGTAGTTTTTCTATATTTTCCCGTTTCTCCTCATCTGTATCAGTGTTGGTACATACATCACTGCAAAACCAATGATAATGGAGAGTACAATGTCTAAAGTGCTTAATAGTCCAGATGTCCAGAAATTAGAGTATATATAAAGAGAAACCGGCACATATACGGCGCCTCCAGTTACAACACCGGGGGAATATATGCCGGTACGTAGTGTGTAGTATGCGTGGATTAAGAAGTTTGAAAATATCCATGCGGCGGCGGATAATCCGATTATAAGTGTCCATTCGTTGGTATAAAAGATTGCAAGAGATGTTGCTATGATAACGTAAGCCATTAATATAATATTTCCAAGAACGAACTGTCCAAATGTTTCAGGCGCTCCAAAATGTTCCAGCGCCCAGGGCACGAATCGGGGTGATTCTTCTAAAATATGTACAAAATACGCTACAGGTACCAACCATAAAATAATTAAATCCATCAAATTCCTCCTCTTTAATTATATTAATTGTATAATTCCTTATTCACTTTTCAAATATAATTACTTTGTTTCTAAATGATAGTGAAGATGAGGTGGAGCTAAACTTAAAAAATTGAATCCTCTTAAGATACACGGCTGAGCCAACTATGAATAGGAGAAACCCAGTCGGTCCACTCACACTCCGTGTCTTAAATTTCCGATTTTAATATTAATATTCATATTAATTGGTAATTAGAATTAATCCTGTACAGTATAATTTAAAATGGTATTAATTTCATAAAAAGAAGAGTCAAAATGTTACTTGTTGAATCATAACATATATTAAATAATTAGGTAAGATAGACATATATTTAATTGTACACATATGTGCAACATCAGGGTTCATCAGTTAATGTGATATTTTAATTTAAATATTTGTTTAATTGTTCATGTGGATGTAAAGATGAATTTTAACCATAAAATTCTATTTATAGTAGAAAATGCCACTGATTCACACGTAAATAATATGTTAGATTCCCTTAAATATGAATATACTATCGTTAGTTTAAAAAATTTTTATAAATTCTTAAAAGGGAACCAGAAGCATTTTGACCTACTTTTAATGGACCTTGATTTAGAAAATCCAGAAAATTTGAATTTAATTAATGATATTCATATAAAACTTCCAGATTGCGCCATTTTGATATTAGATCAGGATTTAAGTATAGATGGGGCATTGAAGGCTTTAGAATATGGTGCTCAGGAATGTCTGGCCAAAGAACAGTTAAATACGGAAATACTTAAACATTCCATAGAACAGGCTGTTAAAAGAAAGGATATATATTTAGAATCGCAATTAATAACTGAACAATTGGTTGATTTAAAATATATGGACGGACAATATAAAACTTTTTTAAATAATATTGGTGTTGATGTAACAGACCATATAAAAGCTGAGGAAGTATTTAAACAAAAACATAACTTCTTACAACAGTTAATTGACATTATTCCTTATCCTTTGTTTTTTAAAGATAAAAATTACATCTATCGGGTTTGTAATAAGTCCTTCGAAGAATTTATAGGACTATCAAGGGATGAAATTATTGGAAAAACAGTTTATGATATAGCTCCAAAGGACCTGGCAGATAAATATCATTATATGGATAAAAAATTAATCCAAGAGGGCACTCTACAGATTTATGAGGCTCCTGTCCAATATGCTGATGGTTCAAGGCGCACAGTTATCTTCAATAAATCCGTATTCAATGATCTTGATGGTAAATTAGCAGGTTTAACAGGTGTAATGGTTGATATCACCCAGCGAAAAAAAGCTGAAGAGTCATTACATGAATCTGAAAAACGACTTAATGATATACTAAACCATTTGCCCGATGCTACCTTCGCTATTAACTGTGAGGGTATGGTCATTTTTTGGAATAAAGCTTTGGAAGATATGTTACAGGTGAAAGCAGATGACATGATCGGGAAAGTCAATTACGAATATTCAATTCCTTTTTATGGGGATCGAAGACCCATTCTTATAGATTTGATTTTGAAAACTGATGATGAATTTTTAAACAGTCAGTATTACAATATAAAAAGAGATAAACATGCCATTATGGCTGAAACTACTATATCAAACTTTTTTGGTAATGAAGACATGATTCTATGGGGTAAAGCTTCTCCGCTCTATGACGAGGAAGGGAAAATGATGGGTGCCATTGAGTCTATGCGGGACATAACGGAAATGAGAAAAGCCGAACTCGAACTCCAGAAATATCATGAAAATCTGGAAGAGCAGGTTGAAGAACGTACAGAAGAACTAGAAAAGACCAATGAAAAGTTAAAAAGTGCAATTGCTAAACATGAGGAGGCAGAAATTAAAATGTCTGAACTGGTGGTTGAACTTAAACGATCCAATAAAGACCTGGAACAATTCGCTTATGTAGCTTCACATGATCTTCAGGAACCTTTAAGAATGGTTTCCAGTTTTACACAGCTGATCGAAAGAAAATACAGAGATAAACTAGACGAAGATGCCAATGAGTATATCTGGTATGTGGTTGATGGTGCTAAAAGAATGCAAAGTTTAATTAACGATCTCCTGTCTTACTCCCGAGTAACTACTAAAGTTAAAGATTTCACTAAAATTAACCTTAATGAAACGGTGGATGAAGCAATCTTTAATCTGGAAATAGCAATTGAAGAAAATAATGCAATTGTTGTAGTTGATTCTCTACCACCAATTTATGGGGATTCATCACAAATGGTGCAACTTTTTCAGAATATCATAGGTAATGCCATCAAATATCGAAGCGAAAAAATTCCAGAAATCCATATTTCAGCCAGTGAAGGTGACCAGGAATGGATTTTTAAGATCGAAGATAATGGTATAGGGATCCAACCAGAGTATAATGAACGTATTTTTCAAATATTTCAGAGGCTGCATGGATCACATGCGTATTCTGGAACCGGGATAGGTTTAGCTATCTGTAAAAAGATAGTGGAACTCCATGGTGGAAGTATTTGGGTAAATTCAAAACCTGGAGAGGGTTCAATCTTTTATTTCACGATTCCTAAATAGTAAAAAAACTGAATAGGCTTTAAATTATATGAAAACTTTTCCGTACCTACAAATAAACCACTATCCCTTCAAATCGAAACTGGCATTAATGGTCCTCTATTTGAAAAGGCGCGTAGTAATGATCCTTATATTGATTAAACACCACTCCATGATTATTAATTCTTATTTTAAGGATTAACAGGTTCAATTTAATTTGAATTATTACTAGGATATATTATCCTCCGGTTAATACAGCCACAATACCACCTATGATTAGGAATATTGCTGCTAACCAAGCGTATATGTATATGAACGCTGGAAGGAACACGATAACGATAGCGATTATAATACCGAGTATCAGCATCGTACCTCCGCTCATTTGTGCAGGTTGCATCTCTTCACCTCCTTACATATTAATAATTATATATTTGTTAACTTATTCTAAAATTTTTTTTCATTTTAACTCATTTTGATTCGGGATATAAATTAATACAAAACGATTTTAAACATTTAAAATTTTAGAAATTGAAAAAATTATAAGAAATTAAGCACATATAAATAATTAAGAGGTGTAAAAATTGAATATTGCTGAAGATTTGTTTAGAAAAGAAGTTATAGATGATTCTGGCATGTTGTTGGGTGTAGTGAAGGATGTTGTATGGGATTTTGAAAATAACCGTGTAGAATCTTTGGTAGTTGAAAAAAGAGCAGGAGGTTTCAGTTCTATATTTGGTTCTGGTGAAAAGACTTTAGTATTATATGAGAACATTCATTCTATTGGAGATAAAATATTGGTCAACATCAAATTCTCAACGGTAGGAAAAAACGAACCTGGAGAAGAGGAAAGTATGTTAGAACGTTTTAACTTAAGGCTTTGAAATAAAAAACAGAACCAATAAGAGGATTCAATTTTAAATATAATACCATTCCGTATGCTTGCTATCAGTATGTAACACCACCTACGGTCCAATTAAGAGCCTGACTGGGGCTTCAATGAATATTAGAAACCCAGCACCGGACAGACTGCCTGCTCTTGGTTGCTCGGGGAGGAAAGGGTAAACTACCAGTGAACCAGACGAGTTAGTACGCAGGCAATAATTACTTTTTATGATTTGTTAAAAAATTTATGGACTACATCGTTATCCAAAATTGTATATTCCCAAAAATTTTTTTTACCAATTTTTATTTTCGGTAAATTATTTATATGGTAAAATATA
>Ga0334889_1003776_pt1 | contig 14361 bp, 13 predicted proteins | sample GraSluR1_MG_2_FD_207222 | JGI IMG/M metagenome (GOLD analysis project Ga0334889, IMG submission 207222) | Sludge microbial communities from methane-producing bioreactor in Wageningen University, Netherlands - Granular Sludge_8_08-R1 | ecosystem: Engineered > Bioreactor > Anaerobic > Unclassified... | reverse complement strand
TTAGTCACATCAATTACCTCAAAACCTTCTTCTACAAGAAAATTTTTCACAACATCTTTTAATCTCGTACCTTTGAGATCTGCACCAACAACAATAGCCATTTTGACTACCTCCTAAATTTTAGAAAGAAATGCTACGTAGAAATAGAAAATATTTTGCAAAATGTTCGAGATAACGTTTTCATCACTTCTTTGTTTATATAATATCAAACATTCAAACAAAAAGCAACGCTTTTTGTTTATTTTTTGTTTTTTTTATTTGTTTTTTTAAAAAATAGATAACACCGTTAAATTATTGTTCATTTTTGTTCATTTAATCCATCACAAAATGGACGTGAAATATCTATTCAAGTATTACAAAGGTCTTTTACTTTCTATAACTTACTGATTAAGAGGTCCTACTTTATTTTCGTCTTATACAAAATCTGACCTAAGCTAATATACGTCAATCCTCTGTTCTTATTTCATCATCTAACGTTTTTTTGTTTGAAATTGTTTGTTTTACCTTGAAAATATTGTCTTTTATGATACAATTAAAAGAGAATTATCTTTGGAAAAAGATTACTTTATGAAAGAAGAGTCTTCATATGAACAAAAAACGACGATTAGAAAAAATTTTAGATATGTTAAAGATTGATGGGACCATAACCATAAAAGAAATAATAGATGAACTAGATATTTCCGATATGACAGCCCGTAGAGACCTTGATGCTCTAGAAGCTGATGGACTTTTAACACGTACTCATGGTGGTGCACAATTGCTTTCCTCTAAAAAGCCACTTGAAAAGACACATATCGAGAAGAAAAGTCTAAATACAAAAGAAAAAATTGACATTGCTAAAAAAGCCTGCTCTTTAATCAAAGATGGCGATACTATTTTTATTGGACCCGGAACTACACTTGAACAACTGGCATTAGAATTGAAAGGTCGTAAAGGTTATAAAATTCGTGTCATTACAAATAGTCTCCCTGTGTTCTTGATTCTAAATGATAGCGAAACCATTGATTTATTGCTTCTTGGCGGTGAATATAGAGAAATAACTGGAGCTTTTGTAGGTTCAATGGCTTCGACAAATTTAAAAGCAATGAGATTTGCCAAAGCTTTTGTTAGTGCAAATGCTGTTACCCATAATTCTATTGCTACATATAGTGACAAGGAAGGTGTGATTCAACAACTTTCCCTAAACAATGCTGTAGAAAAATTTTTATTAGTAGACAGTACTAAATTCGATCGATACGATTTCTTTAACTTCTATAATCTAGATCAACTCGATACCATCATTACAGATAACCAGATTAGCCCTCAACACTTAGAGGAATTTAGCCAGTACACTACTATTTTAAAAGCGGACTAGAATTATGACTTATAAAAATATTGTTTTTTGACCTTGATGACACTCTTTATGACCATCAACTCCCCTTTAAACGTAGCGTTGAGAAATGTTTTCCAACGATTGATATCCAACAAATAGATAACATTTACAAACGTTTCAGATATTGGTCTGATGTTGCTTTTCCTAAATACACGAAAAAATTCATCAGTATTGAGCAGCTTAGAATTTTTCGCTGTCAGAAGACTATGGAAGAATTTGGCATCGATAGTATTTCTAGGACAGAAGCTCTAGACTGGACTACTCTTAAATAATTAGACATAAAAAAGCACCGTATGAATCAAACAATTCTACGGTGTTTTTTTATGTCTAATGTATGGTTTGTTGAAAATATGTACACATTATTTAACTTTCCAAAAAATTGGATTTTTCCCAAAAGTTCTATTTTAATGTATTATACCTCAGAAGTTTTATATATATATACTTAAATGTCTTTTTTGTTTTATGTTATAGGTTCTGTTGCAAAGTTGACCAATAAATCTATTTTAGTGTAAAATGGGATAGAAAGACAGCGAGGACAGAGGGATGAATCATTTTAAAGGCAAACAATTTCAAAAAGATGTGATTATTGTCGCTGTGGGCTATTATCTACGTTACAATCTGAGCTATCGTGAAGTCCAAGAACTCCTTTACGATCGTGGGGTTGACGTTTGTCATACCACTATTTATCGCTGGGTACAAGAATACAGTAAAATCCTCTATCATCTCTGGAAAAAGAAAAATAGACAGTCCTTCTATTCGTGGAAAATGGACGAAACCTATATCAAAATCAAAGGCAAATGGCATTATCTGTACAGAGCAATTGATGCGGATGGATTGATTTTAGATATCTGGTTACGAAAGAAACGGGATACTCAAGCTACTTATGCATTCTTGAAACGACTACATAAGCAGTTTGGTGAACCTAGAATAATTGTCACGGATAAAGCTCCGTCTATTGGAGCTGCATTTAGAAAGTTGCAGAGGAACGGTTTATATACCAAGACGGAGCATCGAACAGTGAAGTATCTCAACAATTTAATTGAGCAGGACCATCGGCCAATTAAGCGGCGTAATAAATTTTATAGAAGTCTTCGTACTGCCTCAACCACGATTAAGGGCATGGAGACCATTCGAGGAATATACAAAAAGAACCGAAGAAATGGAACACTCTTCGGCTTTTCGGTCTCTAGTGAAATCAAAATCTTAATGGGAATATCAGCCTAAGATAATTGAAATTCAGAGAGGTTGTATTTTATTTTAAAACTTCGCAACAGAACCCTTTACCTTTCAAAAAGGTAAAACACCTTATACAATAATATACTTATTATACACTTTTTTTATATTTGTGACTAGCTTTTATAAGAAATCCTTCAAGTAGAGTGCCTTACAAAAATTGAATATTTAAATAAAAAACGCAAATTGCAAAATGAAGTTAGCCACTAGATAGATTCACTTAACATCTGATTTGGTGTCTTGAAGTTGAACATTTTCTTGGATAATTGTTCATCCAGTTCTCAATGTAAGCCACGACTTGTCTCGTGGTTTTCTTTGTTCCTTTAGGTAAGTGTCACCTCTCTCCTAGCTGATGTATAAGGGATATACTCTTTAAATATTACTCATAGACTAGGCTCTCTTTTTGTGAATAATAATTACAAAATCACTTATCCATACATCAGTCCACTTTTTTTATAGTATAGCTCCACTGAGCTTATACGCTACATATATAGTCAAGTAACTGAAACATTACCTGACGATTGATTAAAGGTACACCATGCCTTAAAATATCATCTGGTGTTTGTTGTAATGCATTCTCTTCTCGTGCATAATCCCCATCATTAATTACAATTTCTCTGACATTATCTGGTAAGGGTTCAAAGTGAAATTGTAGACCAAGAATGTTATCTCTAATAAAGCCCTGATTCATCAACAAGTCACTTGAAAAGAGTAAGCTAAATCCTTCTGGTATATCAAACATCTCCTCATGCCAATGTAGCGCTGTTAGTTTTTGTGGTAAAGTCGAGATTAGTGAAGATTGGAGATAAACTGGTGCCCAACCAACTTCTTTATATGTAGCTTTTGAAATCCTACACCCAAGGCTTTTAGCAATCTGCTGTGCACCAAAACAAGCGCCAAATATAGGAATATGTCTTGATATACAGGCCTTAATTAACTCCTGTTCTTTTAAAATCCAATCTAGGGAGTCATTCGGACTCATAGGACCACCAAGAATAATCAGCAAATCAGTTTCTTCAACCACTGGCAAGTTGCCATTAAACTGATATGGATGGTAAATATAAAGCTCATGCCCCTGTTGTTGAGACCACTCACCAATACTACCTGGCCCTTCGTTTGGTGTATGTTGTAATACATTAACTCGCATATTCGTCCCTTCTGATCTATTGATGTCTTTCCTTGCTGTCATGATTAATAGTAAGATACATGCTTATATCTATATGAATTGGATACGATTATATCAAAATTAGGCCCCCTATACAGATAAACAGCATAGTATTCACCACTGTTATACTGAAAACTTACGTATTATAAGGGCATTTAAGTTCTTTTATTTGAACTTAATTTACTACATTTTTTTATTTTATCCATATCACGACTCAGATTCTTCGATAGCGTAATTTTAGTTTTCTTTAAGTCCCAAAAGTTCCATAATGGGTTTCCATTTGTCAGATAACATCTCATCTACCCATTCGCCATCATTTAAATAATACAGTTCCTCGTTCATATCACGAACAAAAGCCCATTTTACATTATATTTTGAAGCATATTTTTTTAATGCTTCATATTTTGCAGGTGAATAAGGGTCAATATTCTTATCTTGTCCTTTATTATTTTCCCCACCTTTCGTTTCAATGATATAAATATCGCCATTTTTCATTTGAACAATGAAGTCTGGATAGAAATGAGAAACACCACCATTTGTAGTATAAATAAGCGAAAAGTATTGCGTGCCCTTATCTCCATTTTTATAAACAAAATCAATATTTTCAGAATGTTCTTCAAGCCATCGTTCCATCAAGCGTTCAACAATACTTGGACGAACAGCAATAGATGCAGTCGTATATTTTTCATAAGCACTTGTCTCAACAATTTTTGCATCTGCAAATTTAGGGTTATAGGTATAACGCTCCGTCAATGGAATAGTAAAATCATTTTGCTGAATATTGTTCAAATCAAAGCTACCCTGAACAGATTGAGCGACATCAGTTTTCCTAAATTCTTCACGGAGTTCCCTCCAATTATTCAAGATAAATGCAGTCCACTCATTAGCAGACATTTTTGTAATAGTATTTTTCCTACGATTATCTCCATACAAGAAGAAAATTCTGAGCATTGCTTCAACTTTTGAAACTGGCAGATGCAATACACGATCAAGTTCATGGAACGCATGAAGCAAATCAATACGGTTGTCTTGATAATCAGCTTTTACAAATCGTTCACGGTCTTGTAATTTATCAGCGTGTTCAAGGGTATCAAAGCGCCCTTGCTTGAATGTTGTGATGATTTCATCGCCCATGATATAACCTTGATTTTTTAAGATGAGATAGTTTGCATCTAAATCATCTGTAAAGGTAAAATGTTTCTTTAGCCCATCATAAACATTATTCAAAATCAATTTTTCATTTAATACCGCATCATATTTAAGAACACGTTCAGAGATTAATTTAAGACTCTTTGCTTTATCTTTGAGTTCGAGCAAAGGAGTTGGTGCGACTGCTCCACCTTGTGCAAATGCGCCATTCAAGAAGTCCGTGTCAAAAGTATAAAGATAAGCATTATCCAAAACATCTACATCATAATGTCCTCGCCAAGGTTGCGGCATACGGCGAATCCGTCCAAGTGTTTGAGTGGACGGTCATTAAAGATATTTTCAGTCATTATAGTCTTCATCCTTTTCTTTGGTAAATTTCAAGTATCGCTATTATATCAAATATGTGAGTTTATTTTAATTTTTTGTCACTTATAATTTCTTTTATTGCACTCTCTAATAAATATATACAATATTCATCATCAATTATCGGTGGATATTTTTCTAGTATTTTTTCTACACTAAATCCCTTAATTAAATCTTCTTTAAACATATTTTTTAATCTAATTGAGTCTTCACGGAATATTGTTAACATTTCTTCTTTACTTTGACCCAGGTCAGTTACCTCTTCATCTGGCAAATCATATGCATTTACGTCATTAAAACCTAAAAGATAATCGGTTGTTGCATCAAGCTCTTTTGCTAACTCAACTACTTTTTCAAGATTTGGTTCTAATTTCCCATTCTCCCATTTTCCAACTGTTCCTTGTGTTGTTCCAACTCTATCTGCTAATTCTGATTGAGTAATATTTTTCTTTTTACGTAACATCTTTAAACGTTTTTCAAATAATGACATTTTTCTCCTTTTTTAAAAAAATAATCCATAATTGACTTTATTGTTGACAAACACTCTTTTTTGGAATATAATTAGTATTATTCCATTTTTGATTATTTTTATATTATATCAAATCTAGATTAATAGTACAACTAAAGTCAGGAGTAAACATTATCGACTATAAGGATATCGCAAAGGATATCGCAAATGAAGTAAACAGAAACCCTACAAGTATCCGTAAATGGTGTTCAAAGATAACAGAGTTATCAGAGTATACTTTTAACTTTGAAGAAATTTATCAAGGTAGAACTAGGGCACCTATTAAGAAAACCAATTTTACAAAACAAGAAACAAAGGAGTAGAAAATATAGACTACAAACAAATTTCAGAACAAGTTGGTAAAAGCACCTCAACTGTCAAAAAATGGCGGTCTCAAATTACAAAATTGTCTGGCTATAAATTCAAGTTTATTAAAATACCTATTGGATATGGTCGTGGTAGAGGTTATAACTTGGTACCAAGTTTTACTGATGAAGAAGTTCAAAAATTTATTCAAACATCAAATTTGATTGCTGATAAAGGACTTGACAAGGCGATTAAAGAGGTCTGGGGTGACCTTAACACTTTCTTGGAAGAAGAGAGAGAAAGTGAACTCTCTTTTTTAAGACATTCCCTAGGACGCTTAAATAGCTCTCAGCTTGCCTTAAAAATTGAAGTTAAAAGTTTATCCTCTGAGAACGTTACGCTCCGTCAGCGTGTCTATACGCTTGAAACAAAGTTATCTGATTTGATTGACAAATTATCTACAAGCAAGAAACTCAAAAAACTTATCGAGTAAGTGAATGATTTTTGAGTACGGCTGAAATAGATTTTTGTGGTCGGCGCCCACAAGCGCTTAGACCTCAAAAGTCGTAATTGATAGACGAACGAAGTTAAAATGATTTACTTACTCAATAAAATTTGGTGAATTATATTTGGCACATGCCTGTAACACCATGTGCTATTAGGAATTAAAACACCCGTTAATCCCTTGGTACATATAGGCTCGTTGTTATTTCCAAAAAGGTTTTTTAAAACGGCACCTAGACATTGAAAGGAGGTGATAAAAATTTCAAAAGATACTGATAAAAATAGAAATTTAACCGCAGGGTTGGACTGGCTTCAATTTCAAATTGACATGAAAATTGATACTATCATTACTGATGTTTTAGGACTTGATGGTGATTTATTTATCGAAAAATCAGGCAACCTAAAATACTATGATTATGAAAAATATTGGATTTATGGAGAAATTAAACTCTATTACACTGAAAAATCTGATACACCCTCTATGGTTCAATTTTCTGGTTCAGGTTGGGCATTTTACAAGGACAACTATTTAGATACTTGGGAAGTTACTGAGTTTGGTTATATCAAATTTTTAGACAACAGTTTTGGACGTCTGATTGAGCCTAAACGACTGGATATGAGACTGGATGATTTTAATGACAAACCCTACTACACCCCAAAATCCTTGTTAAACTACTGTCAAAAAAGACGATTGTTGTATGGAAGAAGTACTATCTATAAGCCCTTTGGAGATGATTTCACTGGAAGAACATTATATCTTGGCGCTGATGATAGTACTAAAAAGACTAGGATTTATGACAAGTTAGTTGAACAAGCTAAAAAATTAGGTATCCGTCCCAAAGATTTAGCAGAAGATATGGAGATCGATTCTTGGATACGAACTGAAACGGAGTTTCGTCAGGATGATGTTAAAGCTATTTGGCTAGAAATTGTCAAGACAGAACAAAATGAGCTTGAGTTTTACAAAGGCTACTTAAAAGGTAAAATTAAGTTTTTGGATAAGGGAGGTAAACCATATCATCCAGAATTTTGGAGACATTTCATGTTAAAGACAACTGCTTGGTCTTATAAGATAGTCAAAAAACAAACGCCTATTTTAGATAAAATCAATTGGTTTATGAATAAAGGCGCACTACCAATCTTGAAAATGTATCAATTCCTGTATGACAACGAAATACCCATTGAACCCTTTGAACAATACCCTATAAGTTCGTTGATTGAAGAATCAAGATACTCTAAAGGTTTAGCTTCTGAGATTATCAGGTATCTGTCTGAAATAAAAACTTTATCAGAGGATAGAAAAAAGGACTTGATTAAACAAGTCCAAACACAAACAAAAGACACAAACAGTCAGTTTGATTAGTCTTCCGGACAAGTAAGAACGGCAATTCCTACTTGAATAATCGCTGTTCTAGCGATTCACTAGATTCATTATACCACAAGAAGTGGATAGAAAGTATTACATTATGGCTAAGAAAGATTTAACTATTAACGCAAAAGACTTTGATTTAGATAATATCGGTACAACATTTGAATTACTGGATTTATACCCTGTATTCAATACAATTGATAGTTTAGATGAAAATGGCAATCAACAATTCTATAAAAACGGCAATATTATTACCAAAGACGGTGATGAGATTACTGGTTATATGTACGCTGTAAAAGTTTTAGATGGTCAGTTCAAACGTAAAACACAAACAGTCAAGGTCAATGGTATTGACCCACTCATGACAATTGAAAAATTCTATGATTCAGATGATGTCAAAATCAAGTTCAAAAATCTTAGAAATTCCTATATTGGACAAAATGGTGCTTTATCTTATCTAGCAGATTCAGTTTCACTGGCAGAAGAAAATAAAATCAAAAAATATGATGAGAAAGCAGGTAAATAAGAATGAATACAGTCACACGACAAGACCTAGTCTCAATAGGCTATCAAAGCGAAACCGCAAGAAAAATCATTGCACAAGCAAAATTAATCTTAATCAGTCGTGGTTATCTATTCTATGATAATAGGCGATTGGGGCGAGTCCCTGTCAATGTAGTTGAAGAAATTCTAGGTGTTCAATTAGAAGTAGGTACTTAATATGGTATCAATCAATTACACCAAGTACAAAGGGAAGCAAGGCTTAACTTATGGCTTTCAAATAAAAGATAATCAAGGTATCCGTCTTTTATCAAAATCAGGTTTTAAAACCAAAAAAATTGCCAAGGCAACAGGCGAAAAAATAAGATTGGAGCTTGACAGTGGTAGTAAACTCAATCTTTCAAGTACAGTGCATGATATTTGGCAAGTATGGTATGACCTTGAAATAAAACCCTCTAGCTTATCTGAACGAACAAAATACAAGTATAGAAGTCATGGCAGAGTAATTGCCAAACTATTTGACGGACAAAAAGTATCAAAAATAAAACCTAGTGAATACCAAAAGATAATGAATGACTACGGTAAAGATGTCGGTAAAGATAGTTTAAAAAGGCTTGATAATGAAATAAAAAAAGTCGTTGCTTTTGCTATACGTGACAAACTATATATGGATGATTTTACTGTAGGTTATAAACGTAATGCAGGTAAACAACCTAAAAAAGCAGAAGATAAATATATCGAAAGTATTGAAGATTATAAAAAAATACTTGATTATTTAGCTAATCATCTTGACTATAAAATCAATGTGATACCCTACTTTTACTACCTTATGTTTAAGACTGGACTGCGACTTTCAGAAACGCTTGCGGTTAATTGGGAAGATATCAATTTTGACAAAATGGTACTTTACACTTATCGTAGATACTCTCTAGCGGATAAAAAGTATGTACCACCTAAAACACCTGAATCTATCCGATATGTTCAGTTAGATGACGAAACAGTAAACGCCTTTAGAACCCTTAAAAAGAGCCGTATAGCTCTTAATGGAGATGTAGAGGACAAAGAAATGGTATTTTTAGAACCCGACAACCAGATTTTATCACATTATAAAATCAATCGGGCAATTCAAAAATATCTATCTGACTTAAATATTACACCAATTATCACACCTTATGGGACACGCCATACATATATCAGTGTTTTACTCGCCCAAGGCGTAGATATTGAAGTTATTGTTAAACAAGTAGGACATAAAAATAGTACTCAAATCAGAGAAACATACGGTCACATACTTAGGGAGACATTAGACGCAGGCAATGACAAAATCAAGAAAATTATGGGTAGTTTTGGCAAAAATTTGGCAAAAATATAAAAGAAAAGGCTCTACACCAACGTGCAGAGTCTTTTTTTAATGCCCCCTGCAGGGCTTGAACCTGCGACCCATGGATTAAGAGTCCACTGCTCTACCAACTGAGCTAAGAAGGCAATCTTTAAGAGAAAAAGCATTTCTCACCAGTTCATTATACCCCAAATACACCTGAAAATGCAAGAATAAACTCATACAAGTCAAACACAGTTTTTCGAAGACTTTTTATCAAGAATTCATAGCATAAAAGACTTACAACCTCAAGGTTGTGAGCTGAAATCTAACAAAGACATCACACAAAATAATGGAAAAGTTTTTTGCGATTTTTTGGGCGTGAGGTCGAGGCAGCTAAAGCGAAGCAAAATTGAGGTTGTAAGTCGATAGCTAACGAAGACATCACACCAACATAGGAAAGTTTTTTTGCGTTTTTGGCTGTGAGGTCGAGGCAGCTAAAGCGAAGCAACCTTGGGGTTGTGAGCTGAAAGCTAACGAAGAAATCACAGTCAAAAACGCAAAAAAACACTGATTGAATGCCGTTGCTTACTCAAGTATTGAACCCGCTGTTAATGTTAAACAGGTGGGCGTCTCGCTCTTACTGAAGCAGCTTCCATCTAAAATGGCTTGCACGCTGTAAGATGTCTCAAAGACTCCCGAGGTAATACGATTTAGTCGGTCAAAAATGTGAGTAAGTTCGCACATTCCAGTGCTTTTCTTTATAGTTATATCATAGCATGGTTCCATTTTTTTTGCAAATAATATATCGGGAAGCGCTTTCTATTTTGACAGTAAATTAGTCTATGTCATCAAAAAACAGAAAGTCGACACGCAACTTTCTGTTTTTTCATAGTCTTTTATTGATTCAAAATCGCAAGGGTTTCTGCCAAGTCATCAACATTGACCTCGAGTGTATCGCCTGTTGCACGAATCTTAACTTCAACAATACGGTCAGCTGCTTTTTTACCGACTGTGACGCGCACTGGTAAACCAATCAAGTCGCTATCCGCAAACTTAACACCAACACGTTCTGCGCGATCGTCTTCAAGAACTTGCAAACCTGATTTTGTTAAAGTCTCAACGATTTCAGCTGACAATGCGACAGCTGTTTCATCTTTGACATTGACTGGAATCACGTGTACATCATAAGGTGCCAAACCTTTAGGGAAGTTCATTGACCAAGAGAATTTGTAGTCGCCTTTAAATGTTTTTTCAACATTAATGCGCGCAAATTGCTCTAAAATCGCTGATAACATCCGGCTCACACCGATACCATAACTCCCCATGATGATAGGCTTCGCTTTACCATTCTCATCCAGGACATTGGCGCCCATACTTTCAGAATAACGCGTACCAAGTTTAAAAATATGACCGATTTCGATACCACGTGCAAATTTTAGGTGTCCACCACCATCTGGTGCTGGCTCACCTTCTTTTGCAGTCCTCAAATCAACAAATTCAGTAACTTTAAAGTCACGGTCTAAATTGGCATTTTGATAATGGAAACCATCTTCATTAGCACCAACGGTAACGTTGACAATGGTTTCAACCACACGATCAGCAATAACTTTAACATCTTCTGGCAAGCCAACTGGTCCTAATGAACCAAATGTTGCACCAAATACTTTAATTGTTTCTTCTTCTGTAGCAGGTTCAACAAAATCAGCACCCAAATGGTTGGTTAATTTAACTTCGTTTAACTCATCATCACCACGGAGTAAGACAACCACGATTTCACCATCTGCATTGTAGACAAGTGTTTTAATGGTTTGCTCAGTTGGCACGTCAAGAAAGGCTGAAACTTCCTCAATCGTCTTCACATCAGGAGTTGCGACTTTTGTCAGTTCAAGTTGCTCTGTATAAGCAGTTGGTTTGACAAATTCAGTCGATGCCATTTCCAAGTTTGCTGCATAGTCTGAGCCATCAGAATAAGCGATAGTATCTTCCCCTGCAATCAACCAGTTAGAAAGTTCTTGCTTGATGTCTTTGATCACAAAGTCTGGGATTTCTGAAATATCAGCAATTGATTTATCTAAAATCAACCATTGTGACAAGTCCGTACGGTCGGGTGTAATCGCCATAAATTCTTGTGAATCTTTACCACCCATGGCACCGCCGTCACCAATGATACCCTTAAAATCAAGGCCAGCACGTGTGAAAATAGTCTCATACGCCTGTTTGTAATCCTGATAAGTTTCATCTAGTGATTCGTAATTAGCATGGAAACTATACCCATCTTTCATGATGAACTCACGACCACGAAGTAGACCGTAACGCGGACGTTTTTCATCGCGATATTTCGGCTGAATTTGGTAGATGTTCAATGGTAGTTTCTTATAAGACGTGATTTCATTTCTGACAAGTGCCGTCATAGTTTCCTCATGCGTTGGGCCGAGGATAAAATCTGATGCATCGCGATTTTTAAGCTTATAGAGGTCAGCGCCATATGTTTCATAACGACCACTTTCTTTCCACAAGTCTGCGGTTAAAAGGGCAGGTGCCAATAACTCCACCGCACCAATAGCCTCAAATTCTTCACGCATGATATTCTTAAATTTTTCAAGCACGCGATTAGCAAGTGGCAGATAAGCGTAGATACCTGCTGAGACTTGACGAACGTAACCTGCACGTACGAGAAGGGCATGGCTGATGACTTGCGCATCAGACGGCATTTCTCGTAAGGTAGGAATAAGCATTTTGGATTGTTTCATGTGTGTGATAGTTGGATAACCCTATCAAGCCCTGCGCTTGGAGATTATCCTTTCCTTTCATTTAATGTTTTCATTATATCAAAAAAAGCGCTGAAATTCAGTACTTTATTAAATAACACTATTCTATCTATCTGTTCTAAACAGTAATATTTCTAAGGAAAGAGAGGATAGTGATTAGGTTAACTAGCATCGCTATGCTATGATACCTCTCACCAGAAAAGAAAACAAAATAGAGAACAGAAGAATGAAGAAAGGACTTATCAAATACGCAATAGAAAATCTGTCTTTCTCTGCTAAATGTAAAACCTTTCTTAGTACAATTAAAGATGAGATTTCCAAACAAACACAACTTACTTTTTAAAAATTATTTTTAAAATTAGACTCTGCCTGTCATCAACTCACCCATACAGAGAAATCAATTAAGCATATCTCAGATAACTTAGGCTTTATGAATGTCAGTTCTTTCATCAAATTTTTCAAAAATAAAACTTCCGAAACACCATTAATTTACCGTAAAATAGCACTTCTATTTTCTATCTAATTCTACTAAGTTTTGATTTCCTACTCTCAGCTTACTCATATCGCAAAGCTTCTATTGGATTAAGTTTTGCAATTTTGCGTGTTGGCGCAAGTGAGGCAAGCAAAGTCATTACAATCACAAGTCCTACAACAGCTACTAGAGAAAAAAGACTTGTTTGATAGACTTTGGCAGTGATATCGTGAGAATAGCTTCGAACAACAACGTTCCCTATCATACCGATTACTGTTGATAAAATAATTGAAATAAAAAGTGAAGTCATAGCAATTAAAAGTGCTTCAACAAAGAAAATGATATTAATTGCATTGGGCTTGAAACCAATGGCTTCTAAAACGCCTATTTCTCGTGTCCGTTCAATCACACTAATATAAATCATTACAGAGATCATAATTATCGCAACTACAACAGCTTGACTAGACATAAACACCAATAAACCACGTATAATTTGGACAAATTTACCAATAATTTCTAAAATTCCTGTTTGAGAGAATGCAATATACTTTTCCTCTGATTGAATTTTAGTTGAAATCTGATTATTTTCTTTTGGATTTTTAAGATCTATGATAATATAGGGAATTATCTTTGTCATATGATTATCCGTGATAATTTTAGACATCTGCTGAGAGGACATAGCACTATTATGCTCCTGATTGCTATCATCTAAAATTCTGACTATTTCAGTTTGATAATTTATTGTTTTTTCATTATCGCCATCAGAACCTAGTAAAGTCAATGTAACTTTTTTACCTATCAATTCTTTAGCCTTAATTTTTGTTGCCAATTCCTTATTATAGTCCTTTAAAAAACTAGTGGTTACAGTCAAACCTTTTTCATTAACATCAGTATATAATTTTCCTGATTTCACTGTTTCTTTAGTATTACTACTATATTTAATTTTACTATCCTTAGGTAGCGATACAATATTGGCATAGGCACCTGAGAACTTTTCACCACTAATTTTATGCCCATCTAGTTCTATTTCACTCATCATAAGAGCCAAAGGAGCTTCTAAATACTTGATTTTAGATTTTCCTACTTTTTTCTCTATAGTCGTAACATCTTGTTGCGTGATATTGCCATACTTATTTTCCTTGGTAACTTGTATAGCAGTCTGCACATTTCCAGAATCAACTGTTTTATTAATCCAATGTGTAATACCAACACCAAGTCCTAAAGAAAGTAAAATACCTGTGACTCCAATAGCAGTTGCAAAAGCAACAACAATATTTCTTCCTAAACGTTGCCTAAAATTAGCTACTGCCATTTTTATCAAACCCAATTT
>Ga0334889_1003773_pt1 | contig 14368 bp, 10 predicted proteins | sample GraSluR1_MG_2_FD_207222 | JGI IMG/M metagenome (GOLD analysis project Ga0334889, IMG submission 207222) | Sludge microbial communities from methane-producing bioreactor in Wageningen University, Netherlands - Granular Sludge_8_08-R1 | ecosystem: Engineered > Bioreactor > Anaerobic > Unclassified... | reverse complement strand
TACGCAATGGAATAGGCCAAGGAAGATCCGTGTCGGAAAAACGCGGCCAATTCGATCTTGACAAGTGTATTCCAACTGTGATAGATTGTCGCTGTTGTGGAAGGCGCGCGGCTGGCGCGCAGCTAGTGAATCGGCAAGCCGTACTACCTAAGTGGAGGCGCACGCATGCGGATGTTCATCCATCGCAACAGCCCCAGACTCATCGACGGAGCTGTTTATCGCTTCCGTGGGAGTAGTGCGCCTGCCGCCTGACACCGTACATCACTGACCGCTCAGGGACCGCAGCGCATCTGCTCAATGCCTGCGGTCCCTTTCTTATTGGCGTCGGCTTGCACTCCGCACGCCGCACCGAGAAAAGGACGTAGGCATGGGATGACACCCTGGCGCTTACGTCTTTTTACGTTCCGCCATCTCCCGTCGGCGCACTCGCGTCGACGCCGCACAACGGCGTTATCGGTTTAACTTGAGTTCGCGTTCGTATTTCGGGCAAGAGCTCAAACCAGCAGAGGACGATTACCATATGTCCCAGCAGTCAGAGTTTTTACCCTCCAGTCTGGTCCCCGATCTGAGGGACGTTGCCACAGTCAAGCCGCTGGCCGGTCTGTGGCGCCTGATGCGAGGCTACCGCCTGCTCTTCCTCATCGCCGCACTGAGCCTGGGCATCGCCGTGATTGCACGCACCGGATCGTACTTGGTCATCCGCTACTTCGTCGACGCCTTCCTGGCCGAGCCGTCCAGTAGCCGGACGTTGTGGCTCATCGCTGGCGGCTTCGTCCTGCTCGCCGCCGTACAGGGCGGCTTTGGCTTCCTCAGCGGCGCACTGGCCGCGCGCAGCTCCGAGGCCATAGCCCAGCGCGTGCGCAACTACCTGCTGAACCACATCCAGCACCTGCCGTTCTCGTTCCACGACGCCATCCAGACCGGCGAAATGGTTCAGCGCGTCACGTCGGACGTCGATGCCATTCGCCGCTTCTTCGCCGTTGAGATCATCTCCAGCGCACGCATCATCTTTCTCTTCGTCGTCAATCTCATCGCCATCATCGCGCTCAACTGGCAATTGGCCGTGCTGTCCGTCATCGTCATCCCGTTCGTCCTGGCGGTCTCGGTCTACTTCTTCCGCCTCGTCTCGCGGGCCTACGAAAACTATCAGGAGCAAGAGGCGGTGCTTACCACCGCGCTGCAAGAGAACCTAACCGGCGTGCGCGTCGTCAAAGCCTTTGCCCGCCAGTAGTTCGAAGAAGCCAAATTCGAGATCGCTAACCTGGACAAGTACCGGCTGGGCAAGAGGCTCCTGCTCATGCACTCGCTCTACTGGCCGATCTCGGACATCATGTGCGGTGTGCAAATGCTGGCCGGCTTCCTCATCGCCGCGCTGATGGCGATCAACGGCACGATCAGCGTAGGCACGTTCGTTGCCTACAACGGCATGCTCCAGCTTGTGATCTGGCCGATGCGTAACTTGGGCCGCCTGGTCGTCGACATGTCGCGCGGGCTGGTCTCCTTCCAACGCGTCTCCGGCATCGTCCGCCAGGAAGAGGAGATCATGGAGCAGGAAGACGGCGTAGAGCCGGAGCGTTTGCGCGGCGAGATTATCTTTAGGAACGTGGGCTTCGCCTACCCGTCCGATCAAGGAGACAAGCCCGCCCTAGAGAAACCGTTCTCGTCCAACGGCACAGGACGCGTCAATGGCGCCGCACCTGATAAAGGCGCCGGCGGGCAAGACACAGTCTTCGCCGGTAACGGCCATGTCGACGGCGCAGACGACGGCGCAGACGACGGACATTATGTCGCCGTCGCTCTGGAGGATATCAGCTTCCGCGTCAGGCCGGGGCAACGCGTGGCCTTGCTCGGCGCCACAGGGGCGGGCAAGACCTCGCTGATCAACCTGCTGCCGCGCTTCTACGACTACACCAGCGGGCAGATCCTGCTCGACGGCGTGGAACTGAAGAACTACTCGCGTCGCTTCCTGCGCCGTCACATCGGCATCGTCGAGCAAGAGCCGTTCCTCTTCTCGCGCACGGTGCGCGAGAATATCGTCTACGGCGTAGGCCATGACGTACCGCAAGAACAGATCGAAGCCGCCGCCCGCGCCGCAGCCATTCACGACGTCATCCTGACCAAGTTGCCCGACGGCTACGACACCCTAGTGGGCGAACGCGGCACGACGCTCTCCGGCGGCCAGAAGCAGCGCGTGGCCATCGCCCGCACGCTGCTCAAGGATCCGCGCATCCTCATCCTCGACGACTCCACCTCTTCGGTAGACACCGAGACCGAGGCTGCTATCCGCCAGGCGCTGGAGACGCTGATGGAGAACCGCACCACCTTCATCATCGCGCACCGCATCCAAAGCGTGATGGACGCCGATCTCATCCTCGTGATGAACAAGGGGCGCATTATCCAAGCAGGCAAACACGACGAACTCGTCAATCAAGACGGCATGTACCGCCGCATCTTCCTGGCGCAGACGCGCATCGAAGATGAACTGCAGAAGGAGTTGGGCAGTGTCTGATCACTACGAATTCGAGGAAGAAGAATTCACAACGCAGTTCAATGGGCAGACCATCCGCCGTATCTTGGCCCAGGCCATGCCGCACTGGCCGTATCTGGTCGGCTTCCTGAGTTTCATTGCGCTAACGGCTGTCCTAGACGCGTTCTTCACCTATCTGAGCAAGCAGATCATCGACGTCGCCATCGTGCCCAGAGACCGTGACGCGCTCACCAGAATCATCACCATCTACGGCTCGCTGATCGCGGTGCAGGCCGGGTTCGTCTTCGGCTTCATCTATCTCACCGGCCTCCTCGGCGAGAAAATCCGCTACGATCTGCGCAAGAAGCTCTTCAACCACCTGCAGCGGCTGTCTCTGTCGTACTATAGCAAGACGCCCGTAGGCTGGATCATGTCGCGCGTCACCTCCGATACGGAACGGGTGGCGGAGTTGGTCACCTGGGGTCTGCTAGATACGACTTGGGGCATTCTCAACATCTCGACGTCGCTCGTGTTCATGGCCTTCATCGACTGGCGTCTGGCGCTGATTGTCAGCTTCAGCATCCCGATCATCATCGCGGTGGCCTTCTACTTCAAAAAGCGCATCATCGTCGAATACCGGCAGGTGCGGAAGGTCAACTCCAAGATCACGGGCGCCTACAACGAAACCATCACCGGCGTGCGCGTCGTCAAGGCGTTGGGCCGCGAGCACGAAAACCTGGAGGAGTTCAAGGGGCTGACCAGCGAAATGTACCGGGCGGGTTACCGCGCCGCATGGCTGTCTGCCCTCTTCCTGCCCACCGTCCAGGTGATCAGCGCCCTCTCAGTCGGCATGATCCTCTGGTACAGCGGCAACCAGGTGGCGAATATCAGCATCGGCGGCTCCAGTATCAGCATCGGCGGCATACAGGCCTTCATCTCCTACGTCACCTTCATGCTCTTCCCCATCCAGGAGATGGCGCGCGTCTACGCCGAAATGCAACAAGCCATCGCTTCGGCCGAACGCATCTTCTCCCTGCTCGACGCCGAACCGGAGATCGTGGACCGGCCCGACGCCGTCGACCCCGGCTCGCTACGCGGGGCCATCGAGTTCGATGACGTCAGCTTCGCCTACGAAGCCGACAGCCCCGTGCTGTCCAGCTTCAACCTAACCGTCAAAGAAGGAGAGACTATCGCCCTCGTCGGGCCCACAGGCGGCGGAAAGTCGACCATCGTCAACCTGATCTGCCGCTTCTACGAACCAACAGAGGGCGTTATCCGCATCGCGGGCACAGATTATACTGAGATGAGCCAGCATGCCATCCAATCGCGCATCGGCATGGTGCTGCAGACGCCCCATCTCTTCTCCGGCACCATCCGCGAGAATCTGCGTTACGGCCGGCTCGACGCCACGGACGAAGAGGTCGAGGCCGCAGCCAAGACAGTCGGCGCCGATGAGTTCATCCGCAACCTGGAACACGGCTACGACGAACAGGTGGGCGAAGGCGGCAGCCTGCTCTCCGTTGGACAGAAGCAACTGATCAGCCTGGCGCGCGCCGTCTTGGCAGACCCGGACATCTTCATCATGGACGAGGCGACTAGTTCGGTAGACACGCTGACAGAAGCCCTGATCCAAAAGGGCATGGAAAGGCTTCTCCACGGGCGCACCAGCTTCGTCATCGCTCATCGCCTGTCCACAATTCGCAATGCCGACCGCATCGTCGTCATCGAAAACGGGCGCATCGCCGAGATGGGATCGCACAGCGAATTGCTGCGCCAGCGCGGCCACTACTACCGCCTCTACACCCAACAGTTCCGTCGAGAGAGAGAGTCTGAGTACGATCCGTTCCGCGACATAGAGGCTGAACCCGCCGTCGCCGTACCGGCCGCGGGCTAGCGCCTACATCACGCCACACAGAGGCCGCTTCACATGAAGCGGCCTCTCTCTTTTGCGCGCCGAACGCCGCACACATACAATCCGGCGTGACGAAACCGCAACTACGTACGTCATCACTATTGACAATATCCACACATGTTGCAGACACGGACGCCGCCCGCCCGGCACGGACAGGCGCAGCAGGAAGAAACCAGCACATCAGCCTGCCCGTACCGCCTCTAGAAGAGAGCTACATCGCTTGCTCAACAATTATCCCTTCAAAGGCGACTATCCCATCCTTCAGCAGTTCGGAGACAGCGCCCGATCATTTGGCCGCCTTAAGTGCCAGGGCGTCCCTCTGCGCGGCCACCCCGGCATCGACTTTGCCCTGCCGATCGGCTGTCCAGTGCTGGCAGTTGCCGGCGGCGCAGTGGCTGCGGCGCATGACGACCCAGACGGCTTCGGCCTGTTCGCGCTCATCCAGCATCATTGGGGCCAAAGCCTCTACGCCCACCTATCCGCGCTGCACGTCGCACCGGGCCAATCGCTCCGAGCCGGCCAACAGATCGGCCTCAGCGGTGACAGCGGTCTCAGCGCGCGGCCTCACCTTCACTTCGGCCTGCGCATTGCCCCCTATACGCTAGCGGACGGCTGGTGCGGTTATACCGATCCCGCTCCCTACCTGCACAGGCTCACGCGCGGCCGCGGCCCCCTGATCGGCCCGCACATCATCGGCGGCGTCCACAGGCGCCTAGATTTGCTGCGCAACTGGCAGCCGCGCCAGATCGTCGTCGTCGACCCTAATCCCGACGAGATGCGCCTTCTTCGCCGGGCCTGCCCCGATTCGGTCATCATCGGCCGCGTCTTCGAGACGGATCACGCCGTCATGCAGCGTATCCGCTCTGACCCGGTCGAAGCCGCTCGCTGGGCGCATGACAAGACGCTGCCGCACGTGTCGTCCGACGTGGACTATTGGCAGTTCGCCAACGAAGTTCTGCAAGACGGCGACAGCCTCCCGCTTCTCAACCGCTTCGAGTTGGAGCGTATGCGCTTGGCCGAAGCAGAACCTGCCGGACGCAGTTACCGCTGTGCGCTTTTCGGCTTCAGCGTCGGCAACCCCGACCTGCCCGAAACGGCGCGGCTGTCGCACTGGCGGCTGCTCTACCCCGCCTTGCGCCATGCCGAGGCCCAGGGCCACATCGTCGCCTTGCACCAGTACGGCATGCCGGATCTATGGGGGCCGCACGGTCTGTACGACTGGTACATCCACCGCCTGGAACACCAGATCTTGCGCCGCCTGCCCTTTAAGCGCCTCCAGTTCGCCGTCACGGAATTCGGCATCGACGGCCTCATTCGTGGAGCCGGGCCAAGCGGCTGGCGCGACTTTACGGATGAACAGGGCTACCTCCGCCAGCTCGCCAAAGCCGCCGCCTATCTTGAACGTTACTCCGGCCGCCTGCTCGGCTGCGCGCTCTTCACCCTAGGCCACTACCCGCCCTGGGGCAGCTACGACATCGAAGGCGTTGTCGCCGACACGTTAGCGCAGCGCGCCGATCGCGGCCTCTGGTCCGGCGTCAATACTGCTGTAACCGACATCATTCCCGGCGATATCGAACATACGGATGAGCCAGGCGCAGAAGCGCTGCCCGACGACGCAACGGATGCCTGCATCGTTCCGCCTGCCCTAACCGACTACGACTCCCTGGTCGAACGCCGCACCGATCCCCGCTTCACCGCCTATCACATGCAGATCAAGCGCGTCGACGAACGTCCCGACCGGCAAGAGGGCGATATCGCCTATGTCATCAAGGACATCTTTATGACGGCCAACGGTTCCTGGCAGATCACCGGTCGCCCCGACGATGTGCCCCTGTGGGCCAAAGATAGCTACCTAACGCCCGAATTTCTGGAAGCCGGCGCGGATCACCACCTGTTCGGCGCGGTCATCGGCCCGGACGGCAAGCAAATGCGCGATGTGCGCATCACGTATTGGTCGGACGGCTTTGAGCGTCTCGGCGACCCGGATTATGACGGCTTCATCGCGGTCCGCGTCAAGCCCGAATCCGGCTGGGCTAACCTGCCGATGGCAGGCGGCAGTTCCTTCGCTCCAGACCGGGGCGAATCCGGCCCCTGGTGTTGGACGCCCGGCGGCGCTTCTGAAGTGATCTGCGGCGGCGGGCTTCCGCACAAGCATCACATATCTACCTTCGTCGTATGGCAGGCCGTCCCGCGCGCCGAGTTGGACGAGCGGCTGTCTGCTGCGGCGGGTGACGGACTCTATCCCGACCCCCTAGCCCACCCGTTGCCGCGGCGCCTTAGCCGATGGGCCCCGTACTACAATCTTGCCATCTGTCACGTACCCCACGCCGCTGCCACAGGCCACACTCAGGGCGCCCTGATCGTCAAAGACCTATTCACTGCCGTCATCGACGCGGATTGTACGCAAGAGACGCCCGGCGCTTTGCCGGACTGGGCCACTGACGATTACTGCATCCCCCACGAAGCGACTGCCGGCCAGACCGGCGCGGGCCTGTGCGCCAAGCTGTACGGCGCTGTGTGCGGTTCCGATGGGCGGCTCATCCCTGTGCAAGAGATTCTCTTCTCCGCCACGGGGATACAGGGTTTACAGGCGCACACAGGCGCCAATGTCGTTCGCCGTCCTGTCGACCCTGAAACGGGATGGGGGAGCCTTGTCGTCGGCGCTGAAAGCCGCTTCTATCCAACCCGCGGCCAAACGGGTCCCTGGTGCTGGGCGCCGTACGGAGCTGTCGAAGCCGTTTGCGGCGGCGGTATTCCTGCGGGCCGGCAACTCGCGATCTTTGCCGTCTGGCAGGCTACTGAACCGCATCGATAATCCCAGGCAAAAAAAGACACGGGAGCCGATTTCCCGTGTCTTCGTTTCCACTCTGTAAACGCCGGTCTAGCCGTACCGCGTTCGGCGCTATTGTATCGCCGTAAGGAAATCTCTCCCCACTACGATGCGCACATCCACCGGCGAACTGGAATTCAGCCCGTTCAGGCTGGAGAGATTTGGCTGTATCTCGAGGTCCGTCCCCACCTGTTCGACCAGTTCTTTGGGCACGCCGTAGTTGATGATCAACGTGCGCCCGTAGTCGCTGCGGTCGGCATCGCCGATCGACACCACCTTCCAGCCCTGGGCTTCGAGCAAGTCCCGCGTTCGGGCGGCCACCCCTGGCTCGCCGGTGCCGTTGAGCACCTCAATTCGTATCCAGTCGGTCCCGGTCTGTGCAATCGTATTGCCTGGGCCGCTGGGCGGGGCAAAAAAGTCAGTCAACGCGCTCCGCACCAACGTCCGATTCGGCAACAGAATCCATGCGCCGTTTTCCGCGTAGGTTTCTTCGCCGTAGTGATTGTCCAGCACGAGTTGCCGCACATCGCGCAGAGCGGCGCCGCGCGCATAGTTGGCCAGATCCAACATGACCGCCATCGGGATATCCGTCTCGATGCTGCTGCGCATGGTATATAGCAACCTCGGCAACTTGGGCAGCAGCGTCGGCAGCATATCGGCGCGCAACACTTTATCCGCCACCGCCCGGATCACCTGTTGCTGGCGGCGCGCGCGTGAATAGTCGTCGTCGATGTTGCGCGTGCGCACATACTTCAACGCAGTCTCTCCGTCCAAGTGCTGGACGCCGGCATCGAGGTGAAACGTCTGATAACCATAATCTTCGGTTGGATACTGGTCGTCATGGATCGTCGACGGAACGACCACATCCACGCCGCCAATCAGATCGATCAACTCGACGAATCCCTGAAAATTCACGCGCACATAATACTGCACCGGCTGGCCGACGAAGCTGCTTACCGTGTCCTTCGCCAGTTGCGGTCCGCCGCCTGGATAGCGTTCCATTTCGCCGAGTTGGTATGCCGTGTTGATTTTGCTGGAGAAGCCTAGACCGGGGATGGGCAGCCACAGGTCGCGCGGCAACGACAACAGCCCAAGCGACTGGCTCTGCGGGTCCAAGCTAGCCAAGATCATGGTATCGGTGCGGGGTACGTCGAGTTCGTCCGGGCGAGCATCCGTGCCTAGGAGGAGAACGTTGATCGCCGGCACACTAACAGCCCAGCCGTCGTCCTGCGTCGACAACTCGCCGGCTGCCACGCTTGCATCGTCGGCGCCTTCGACAACGGAAGGCCCCGCCTCCACTGCAGCGCCGTCGATATAGGCGCTCAGGTCGGTTATCGCCCACAACGACGACTGACCCAGAATGCGCAGCCGCGCCCATTCATGCAGTCGGTTGCCGCCGACTATGGCGACGGCCAGTATGATCACGCTGTATATCGCGGCAAACGCGACTGCGCGCCTCTGGCTTCGTGCCACGAGCCTGCGCATGGTTCGGGACAACCCCGGCGGTTCCTGTTCCATCATAGACCCGAATTATAGCATAGGCGATGGGCGGCTCGGCAATTTCTGCCACCGACCGGCAAACGCCCGAAAACCGGATCTACAAAAGAGGATGAGTATACAGCCCTGTTTTGGTAAGGATGTATAGCGTTTCAGCGATCTCGTCGATATAGATGCCGCTTAGCCCGCGCAGCAGATCGCCCTCCGCCGCCTTAAGCTGCTTCTCATACACGCCGTCTTTGGAATAGACGAGTATGCGATCCTCGCCTGCGTCCGCCAAATAGATCTGGCGACGCTCTTCGTTGGTCACGTACAGATCGACGGGCTCTTCTGCCAGTTCGGCGCCCGCTTCGAGAGAAAAGGGCAGTTGTTCGCTGGCGCGATAGCGCAGGATATTGCCGTTTCCAAAGAGCAGCCAAATATCGCCGTCTATCTCCATCGAGATCACGCCGGCCAGGTTAACCAAAGTCTCCGGGCGGAACCAAGGATCAAGCCCCGCGTCAGGTTGCGCCGGATTGTAGCGGTAGATCTGGTTTTGCCCTTCATCAGCCACATAAATGCGCCCGCCATACGTCTGCACCTGCGAGGCGTTACGCCAGTCCTGTTGACTGTTAATGGCCATCAGGCGGGCCCCTTCGACACGAGGGTCATAGCGAAAGAGATTGTTGTTGCGGTCCAACACCAGCAGGCTGGGCCGGTCTGCCACGCCGGGGTTCAAGTCCAGCCAGGTTATATCGGCCAGCGACCCTACCGTTGTGCCGTCGACGATTTCGCCTTGTTGAAGGATCATCTGCGGCTCCGCGTCCAACACAGCCCCCGATGCGGCGTCGTAGCGATACCGCAGAATTGCATGGCGCCCGGCATCCAAGACATAAATACCGCCATCGGTCACTAGGACACGCTGCGGCCGCGCCTCCGCCGGAAAGGTAATGAGCGGCGCAGTCAGCCTGTACAACGGCTGGATGCTAAGCACCTCCAGCAGTTCCTGCTCGATGTCAAACGCCAACTGGCTGCGCCGTTCATTGCTGCCGTCGAGCGCAATCGCCGTCGAGAGGTATTCCCTCCCTGTCAACAACGCCTCCCGCGCCCCCGGTTTGTCGCCCAGCCCTAACGCGGTCAGCGCAGCGATCAGCTTAGCCTCCGCTGCAACCGTGAGTTGCTCCGCCTCTGCGCGCCTGCTGGCGCCTTCCTCCCAGTACTTCAGTGCGACCACAGTCGGCGCTAGAGCCAAGATGACCAGCGCAAGCAGGATAAACACACGCGCCCGCGTCCCGGAGGCGGGCGCAGGCGCTGAAAACGGTTCTATTTCAGGCAGAGGCGGCGGCGGTTTTGATTCCACTACCGGCTCCGCCGCCATTTCGTCCACGGCGCTTTCGTGCCGAAAGTCGACGAACGCATCATCCGCTGGCGGAGCCTCCACCGGCGACTCTACGGCCGCCGGCGCAGCTTCCGGCACGGCAGGCTCCCCGCGGTCGGGCAGCATCCGCGTCAGGAATCGCTTGACTGATGCGCCGGCCGCGGAAATCGTCGCTGGCTTGGCCGAGGGAATCTCTTCCTCGTCTTCCTCCGATGCGACGGGCGCAACAGCCGGCGCTATAGCCTCCATCCGCAACGACCGGCCCGCATCATCATCTGCGGCAGGCGGCGGGTTCGGCGGCGACGCCGGCGCTCGAGCAGGCGGCGCAGCGCTCAGAGCCGTAGGCAATCCCCCCAATCGTGGCCGCCGCGGCTTGGGCGGCGCTGAACCGCGCGACTGGGGGCCAGGTTGCGACGCGTTCGGGTTCGGCACCAGCACGATCAGCAGGCCTGGCGGGCTGGCATCCCCGCCGTGGCTATATAGCTCATCCGCCGCGTCTGCGCAATTGTCCGCATTCGTAAACGCGACGATGCCCGCCAACCCCTTAATCGCGATGTGGGAAAGCCAACTGCCGCCACCCACAAACACGACATCATCGCGCGCCAAATCCTGGCGGAAGACCTCAACCGGCTCATCCGCCTCATCATTCGACTGCGGCTCCCCTCCCAACTCGGACGGGAACATATGGACCCGATCGCTAGCCCGCACCAGCGCCATCGCCGGACCGCTCGTCACCACCATCAGACGCCCATTGAGCAATGCCGCACAAAGGACGCCCGCCCGCAACGCCTGCTCAGGGTGGCGCAGATTGATCTCGCGCAGCGCCTGTTGCGCATCGCGCACCGCGCCGATCATCACCTGCGACTGGCTTCCCTTGGAAGAATAATAGCTGCGCTGCATCACGGTCAGCAGGTGATCGGCTATGACGTCTTTGTCTGGATGACCGCCGGACAGATCGACCACCCCATACATATTACCGCGCTGGTACTGGCGCGTCCCGGGCGGCGGCTCAACGACACGAACGCCGACCGGCTGTTCGGCTCTCGGTCCCGTTATGTACCCAATCAAAGTGGATAATGAACGTGATTGCAATGAATCGTTGTCGCCGGGTTTCATCATGACAAGAATTTTAGCGCGAGGCGTCCGTATTGTCAACGCTGCATCCCGCCCGCTCACACGCCGGCAGCCCATTTCGCCAATGCCCTTGCGCAATCATATAATCAGAAGGTGACGAAGGCTTTTTCTATTCTATCGTAGGCCCGTGGCCTGTTTCTGACAACTTTCGTATTTCGTAATCGGACAGCCTTACCGGCCCAATCCCAAGGATACCCGACATGCATGGCGCCCCGCTGGCTACGGCGATATCGGACGACCTCTGGCATGAAGTCGTCGCCTTTGATGAACTGGATGACGACGACATCTACATCGATTTCGGCGACGACGAGGAGGAGGACGAAGACGATTTCGAGTTTGATGATGGCCTCGATGACGAGGACGACGAAGCAGACGATGAAGATGAGGAGGAGGAAGATCGCGAAGATGACGATGAAGAAGACGACGATGAAGAAGATGACGAAGATCTCGAAGACGAGGAACTAGGTGACGAAGACGAAGACGACGACAATGACCTGATCTTCATTGACGACGACGAGGAAGATGAGGAAGACTATCTCGACTATTACGACGATGACGAAGAAGAACTGGAAGATGAGGGCGAGGAGGAGGAGGACGACTACCTATATGGCAGCCGCTGGGGCTAACCTGGCGGCCAACTCCAGGCTGCGAAGAGATGGCCCCGTCGAAGCTATCGGCGCCTGCAGCGCGTCCAGTTAGCACAGCGCCCCATGGCAGATTTCCCGACTCGCTACCCAATTCCCGCCGCCGTCCACCGGACCGAAGAGGAGATCAGACGCAGTCGCTTCATTACGACCATCGGCTACGCGCCGGCGGTCGAAGAGGCGCGCGCCTTCATTGCCGCGGTCAGCGCCGAGTACGCCGATGCCAGCCACAATTGCTGGGCCTATGTCGTCGGTCCCCCCGCCAGCACAGCCCAAGTTGGCATGAGCGATGCCGGCGAACCCCACGGCACAGCAGGCCGCCCCATGCTCACAACACTTCTGCATAGCGGTGTCGGAGACATCTGCGCCGTGGTCACGCGCTATTTCGGAGGGACCCTGCTCGGCAAAGGCGGCTTGGTCCGAGCGTACAGCGGCGGCGTCCAGTCTGCACTAGCCTCTCTGCCGCTCATGGAAAAGATTCCCTATGTAGATTTGGACGTGATGATCGACTACGCAGCGGTCACGCCCATCAAACGGACGCTCCCCGACTTCGAGGCGGAAACGGTGTCAGAGGACTACGCCGTAGATGTCACCTTCCATGTCAAACTGCCCGAAGAACGCCTGGAGGAATTCATCGCAGCCGTGACCAGCTTGACCAACGGCCAGGCGATTGTAGAGCGCCGCGTCTAGTCGTCCTGCTCCGAAGCGTCTGATGTAACGTGTTCCCAAGCGCGATCGGCTGCCTCGCGGCATGTGTCGTAGTCGAACCCGCGCCGGCTGAGAAACGCCATGACCTTCTGTTGGAATTCCCGCTCGTCCAGCCCGCGCCAGCGCTCCAACTTGTTCGACACTGCCTCCCAGGCCGCAGCGTCCTCGGCCAACCCATCCAGTGCCGCGTCGATGTCTTCGCGGGCCACGCCCTTCTGGTGCAGTTCGTAGCGCAATGCCCGCCTACCGCGTGGGCGAAAGCGCGTGCGGTCTTCCACCCAAAAACGCGCGAACTCCGCGTCATCCAAATAGCCGCGATTCACCAGACGCTCGACAACCTCCCCGATCACTTCCAGAGGCGCACCCTTCTCGCGCAAGTAACTCTCGATCTCCGCCTTGCTGCGCGGCCGAAAGCCCAGGTAGCGCACAGCCTGTTGGTATGCCAAATGCGCCGCACCTTCCGCCTGTAACCGCGCGATCTCCGCCGCCGTAAGCACTTGGCCCTTTTTCAGAGCAGCCGCAGCTAACAAGCTGACCGAAAAAGCATATTCGCCGTCCAGAAATACACTAACGCGGTCGTTATCGCCTTTTTGCACCTTCAGACTGGTGATCGTCCCCATCCTGACCTCGCACCACCCTCCGGCTGCACTCCTATTCCTGATCGCCCGCCTCGCCGTTCTCGTCGTCCATATTCTCCCGCACATGGCCTTCGATGTGATGGCGCACCGCATAGACCGCCGCTTCCGCCCGTGACGTCACATTCAGTTTGTTGAGGATCGAACTGACGTAGTTGCGCACGGTCTTCTCGCTCAAAAACACGCGGCGGGCGATCTCCTTATTCGTCAGCCCATCGGTCATCAGCGCCAAGATCGTCAGTTCCTGCTCCGTCAACATCGAGAAGTATTCGTCTTCCACCTGGCGCGCATTGCTGCGCATCTTCTGAAAGACCTTCTGCGTCACCGCGGGGTCGAGCAATGATTCTCCCCTGCCGACCGTCATCAGCGCCCGTACCAGGTCATCGCTTCCGATCTGCTTGAGCACATAGCCGGCCGCGCCGGCCGCAATCGCATCAAATAAAACATCATCCTCGGCATAGGAGGTCAGCATCACGACGCGCGTCTCCGGCCGATGGCGCATGATCTCCTCTGTAACCTCAACGCCGCTCTTTCCCGGCAGGCGGATATCCATTACCACCACATCCGGTTCATAGTACAGCGTTTTTTCCAGCGCCTCTTCCCCGTCGCCCGCCTCTGCCACCACCTCGAACTGCGGATAGCGAGACAGCAAAGCGCGCAGCCCCAGTCGCACCACCTCGTGATCGTCGACAAGAAGAATTCGCAATCGCGTATCGCTATTCCCACTGAACAACACGTGCCGCCTCCGAAACTGGGAAATCGAGCGCGCCTGCGCCGTCAGCCGATTTCATCCTGCGTACCCATTACCAAACATCTGTCTCACCGGCAAGGGAACTGCGCGTAATCCTGACAACCCGCCGCTATATAGGACGCGCCCCGTAAGTCTATCGCGCGTTGACCGATACTCACAGCGACGGCTATAATTCCAATACATTTTACCATAAGATCAATTTCGGACCGGAGGTTCCCCACGAAACTGACCGTGCGCACACGTTTTCTCGGAGCGTTGGGCGTCGCCCTTGCAATTGTCTGCTGGGCGGCGTTGATTCTATTGCGCCGCTTCGGCTTTGGACTGCCCATTTCTGCAGCGGACGTTGCGATAGAACTGGCGCTTGTTGCCGCGGGCAGCGCAGTCTTCTGGCGCGTGATTGCCCGCACGCTCGAACGGCGGGCCGCCGAGGTGC
>Ga0334889_1003772_pt1 | contig 14378 bp, 14 predicted proteins | sample GraSluR1_MG_2_FD_207222 | JGI IMG/M metagenome (GOLD analysis project Ga0334889, IMG submission 207222) | Sludge microbial communities from methane-producing bioreactor in Wageningen University, Netherlands - Granular Sludge_8_08-R1 | ecosystem: Engineered > Bioreactor > Anaerobic > Unclassified... | reverse complement strand
GCCGGCAAGACCGTCCCTTCCTCGGCTTTGGAGCCTGCCTCCTCGCCACCGATATCACCCTGGAAGAGCTGGAGGGGATGACCCTCGCTGAGATCGAGGCTCTCCGGGAGGAGAAGATCGGCGAGCTTGAGAAGACGACGATTGGCGAGCTCGAGGAGCTGAACGAGGCGAGGAGGGTGGAGATGGAGAATATGACCCTCGCCGAGCTTTCGGAGCAGAGGGAGGTCTGCAGCATCCTGGGCCTCGGCCCCGACGGGATGAGGAGAGGTCAGGGCTGCCAGGGCGAGCGGTTCGGGATGAGATCTCCCGGCATGAGGCAGGGATACCCCGAGTGCCAGTTCGGAACCAGAGCCTCGGGGATGGAAGATCAGGGTAGGGGAGTCTTTGGAGGCCGGATGAAGAAGGCCGGATTCCCGGGTGAGGAGTAGCCCGGGAGATTCTGGGGGAAAGTTCCAAGATATCCATATCGGAATCGGGTTGGGGGGCCTTGGGCGCTGAGGCCCAGGGCCCGACCACCCAACCCCGAATTCCAGGCCTGAGGTGACCTCCGATGATGAAAGAGACGACATTTACTGATTCCTATATCGCTCCATCCACCATCCCGATGAAGACCGCCTTGGTCAGGAGCGGCGTCGCCTTGGGTCCGGTGGGCTCGCCCTTCCAGGCAACCCTCCCCATCAGGATGGAGGTCGAGGGGCTCCGGCTCCTCAGCCCCTCCCAGATCCGAGAGCTCCTATCGAGCAGAAGGAGCATCGATGAGGTCAAGATCCCGATCGAGGAGGAGGCGAACCCCTCCTTCGTATACTGGGGAGATCTGCAGCTGGGGATGGAGAAGTTCCAGCTCTCGGATCTCTCCTTCCGGACTCTGGACTCCGAGACGGTCCTCAGAGCCGACCTCGCCGAGGTCCGGGGGGTAGGCACCTGGTCCCCGGCGGCGAAAGGGGCGGTAGCGGGAAGGATAGAGACGAGAGAGACCGAGGTGGGCGGATGGAAAGGCGTCGGGAGCCTCCTGATCAGAGAGGGGCCCAAGAGAGGTAGGTACCACCTCCGACTGGAGGCCCCCCCCGAGGAGGGATCCCCTTGAAGACCTCCATAATCCCGGTCGTCCTGGCGATGGTCTTCTCAGTCGTCTCCACCGCCCTCTCATACCCCGCCGAAGATGTATCGATCCCGGCGGACCGGCCGAACCCCGGACCTGTGCCGCCGGAGGTGGGAGGGGACCGCCACCGCCCCGGCGCCGACGGCGAGGGCCGCCCCCCGGCCGGCCCCTTCCGGGCGGGGGGGGTAGCCCTGGAGAGGGGCGAGACCTACTTCCTCCATATATGGCTGATCGATACCAAACGGATCCCTCCGGCCCTGGCAAGGGAGATGCTGAAGGAGAATAGGAGCCTCGACGAGATCCGAGAGGAGATGGCGGGGTCTGGAGGCTTCAACGCCGCCCTGGGAGGGATGACCCTGGGCGATCGCCACTTCGTCCTGGTGAGGATCAACCAGACCCTCGACGGGAACTGCACCATCCTCGACGCCGACCTCGTCGATTTCAGAGAGGGGCAGAGAGCGGGCGAGGACAGGACGGCGGGGCACATCACCGTCAGGACCTGCGATGTGGACGGGGTCCAGGTGGGGTGCGGAAACCTCACCCTCCACGCCGGAGGGGCGACGTCCTACAGCCTGACCTTCCCCTCCGACCAGATGGGTCCGGAAAGAAACGGCGCCCCCGAGACGGCCGGAGGGGAACCATGCCCCTGGTAGAGGTGAAGGGCCTGGAGAAGAGGTACAGGGTCGGAGAGATGGAGGTTCCGGTCCTCCGGGGGATCGACCTTGAGATCGAGGAGGGGGATTTTGTGGCCCTGATGGGCCCCTCAGGCTGCGGAAAGAGCACCTTCATGAACATCCTCGGATGCCTCGACCGCCCCTCGAATGGGACGGTCCTCCTGCAGGGCCGGGACCTGGGAAGGCTATCCGACCGGGATCTGGCCAGGATAAGAAGAGACGAGATCGGGTTCGTCTTCCAGAGCTTCCACCTCATCGGCAGGATCTCGAATCTGATGAACGTCGAGCTCCCCATGACCCTCAAAGAGCTGCCTAAGGAGGAGGGGAGAGATCGAGCAAAAGATCTCCTGGAGGCGGTGGGGCTCGGAGGCCGCCTCGGCTTCAGCCCCACCAACCTCTCCGGCGGCGAAAGGCAGAGGGTGGCGATCGCCAGGGCTCTAGCCAACGATCCCTCCTTGATCCTCGCCGATGAACCGACGGGAAACCTCCATCAGAAGAGCAGAAGGGAGATCATCGAGATCATGAAGGGGCTCAATAGAGAAGGGCGGACGATTATCATGGTAACCCACGACGCAGAAACGACGGAGTACTACAGCCGCTTCATCTGGATGAGAGACGGCCGTGTTCAGGAGGGCGCATCTTGAATCCGAATCATGGTCCTGCGCCCAACTGGGCTATGGTCCTGGCGGCTGCTACCCTGATCCTGGCTCTGGCCCTAGCCCCCGGGACCCTCGCCAACACCTACGGCTATATCTACCGCCCCCCGGAGCCGACGATAGTGATCGAGTCCTCGGTATCGCCGGAGGTTCTCACCGTTCCCTAGATCGTTGGGGCGATCGGAATATCCAACGTCATGATGCTGACGGTGAAGGAGAGAACCTCCGAGATAAGGGTGATGAAGGCGATCGGCGCTACCGCCTGGGACGTCCGGGCCCTCTACCTCCTGGACGCGGGGATGCTCGGCCTTGCGAGCAGCATCGTGGGAATCATCCTCGGGGCCCTCGTCTCGAAGCTGGTGGGTGGGGTGGCGATGATACCCACGGAGGTGACGGTCCAGTCGGTGGCTCTCGGTCTCCTCTTCGGGGTGCTGATCACCACCACCGCCGGGATATATCCAGCGAACAGGGCCGCGATCCTCGACCCCATCGAGGCCCTCCGGGGGAGGGATGGTCAAAACTCGCCTCTTCGCCGGCGGGATGGTCGGCGAGGCCCTCCCCGAGAGCCCTCTGGCGAAAAATGCTGGCGCAGTTTACCTCCTCTCCCTCGCCAGGGGGCCGGGAACGAGGGTCCTAGAGCTGACCGCTGACGAATCGAGGTAGTATGTATGATGATGACGAAATTTAGAAACCTTGGTCTGGACTTTCTGATCTGCACAGCCCTGATGGCAGCAGTTTCAGCCGAGGAGATCTCCCTGGGCCCGGTCACGGTGAACCTCGACCTTGAGGTTCTTGAGGGCTATACGATAGACGTGGGTGACGCCATCGAGGCCTCTCACTGCAAGCGTCCAGAGTTCGATTATATGATATATCCAGTGACAATCGAAAGCGATGACAGCCAAATAGAGCTGGAAGTCCACGAGCTGGACGAGCCGATGGAGATGACGCCTTGGGTCTTAGAGCACTCCCTGATAACCGCGGGTCTTCCATCATTGACGCCAAAGCTGGAAGGTGCGGGGGCGAGCTTCACCGTGGACGGGCACGACGCCATCTTGGTGACGGCCAAGGATGGAGATAAGACGGTTTACGGTGCCATCTACACCCCGGATGAGGTGGACGGCTGGGGAAGGCAGCTCTTCCTCATATGCTCAGACCTCCCTTGGGATGTCACCGAGATAGTCTTTGAGTCCATAGAGGTGGACGCCTAAAACATGCCCAAATCGGCCAGAATTTCGTCGAGGTCTGAACAGATCGATGGAGATGAATTCCATGAAGCTCAACGGCTTGTTGCACAGGGTTAACAGGATCTCTGCCTGGGTCCTCTTCGTCCTGATGATTGCGTACATCGTCACAGGATACGCCTGGAGCGAGGGGATAATATTGAGCCGAAACGAGGCGATCTTCTGGCATACGAGCCTGGATCTCCCTCTCGTCTTCTTCTTCCTCGCCCATGTCCTCATCGGCGCCAAGTTTGCCCTGAGAAGGTACGGGGTCGACCACCCCCTAGTCAACCCGGCGCTCCTGGTCATCGGCCTTGCCGGATTCGCATCGGCGTTGGTGATCTCGTGAACTACTCCGCAGCGCCAGGATCTCCCAACGGATCCGACGGCGTGCACCGTCCCGAACCCGCCCCGAGAGCCCTCGGCGATCTGCCCTCCCGACTCAGCAAATCCCTCCAGAGTTCGCCGGGGGCCGGGCACGCGGGTCCGGGAAGGCGGCGGTCCGGAGCTGCATTCAGCTTATATTCGGATCAGATCTATATCTCAAGGCCGCAGGAAGGCATCAGATCGGACCCCCCCTCCGGGAGCCCGTCTTCGATAGGAGGCTACTACAATGATCCGCAACAAGATGTCCAAGTCTCTGATGGCCATGGCGATCATCTCCATCCTCGCAGCCACCGCCCCGATTTCGGCGGCGGAGGAGGTCGGAGAGGACCTGACCAACCTGAACCTGGTCGATGAACAACCGGTCGCCGGCAGCGAGATGGGGACGAACGCCACCCCGAACGAGACCACGAACGTAACCAACACCACCGGATTCTCCAACTTCACCAATGAGTCAATAGCCGTTGACGCCAACGAGACCGCGATCGGCTCCCTCGGCAACGGATCCGAAGGGACCGAGGTGGAGGCGATAGGGGTCGGTCCCGGGGCGCTGGAGCCGACGGAACTGAGGTATCTGGGTGGCGGCCTGGTGGCATCTGCCGCCGGGAACGCTACGGGGCTCAGCACCATAGATTCTGAGGCGACGCCCATCAGCACGACCAGTGCAACGGAGCCGATGGAGGCAGCGACCCTGGGTGGGGGCCTGAACGCCACTGGCGAGGTGGCCGCCGACCTCAGCACCGTCGGCTTGATCTCAGCTCCGGCCAGCACCTCCACCGCCTCGGAGCCGATGGACGTGAGGGTCCTGGGGAACGTCCTGGGGGCGCCGACGGGGGAGGACGTGAGGCCCCTCAGCACCCTCGGGAACGTTACGGCAACGGCAGCCAACGCGACGGAGGCGACCTTCGCCTCCCTCTCCAACGCTTCGGCTGAAGGGGGGAAGGCGACCACCGACGTCAGGGCCCTTATGGAGGCGCTGGGAATCGAGCTCTGAGGTCTCGAAATCGCCCTGAGAGCTATAGTCCCCGAAAGCCGGGGGGGCTAAAGCCCCCCCTGCTCCGGGCGGCATCACTTTCGAAATTTAACAATGATCCAACTGGATCGTGCCGCCTACTCAGCCGGAATACTGATACCGAAAGTTATAATTCTATTAACTTCTTAAGATGGTCTTATGGCGAGAGGAGACGGACTGCTTCTTGAAGTTGTCGACTATAAAGACGCTCAACGTTGGCGCTGGGTGCTGAAGGACGCCTCAGGAAACTTCCTTATAGACCAGGAGGTGAACCTCGACCTTCAAGATCCTAACACCACGGCCATCTTGGACCTCCAGAGCCATCTGGACCGCCACTCCTCTCCTGACGATCGGATGGCTGAACAGAAGCGGCTTATTGACGAGTTGAGCCGCTGGATCGGCTCCAAGGTCTTCGGCGAGGTGGCAGAGAGTCTCTCCAAGTTACGAACCCCCGTCACTGTCCGGGTCGTCTTCCCGCCGGAGGCGAGGGCAGTAGCCCACCTACCCCTGGAGCTAGCTGAAGTTGGAGGTAAGCCCGCGGCGCTTCGAGACCTCAGCCTCGTCTTCGAGGTGAAGGGCTCAGAGCCTGTAGAGCACGAGGGGGTGGGGGAGAGGCTCCGGATGCTGGCGATCTACAGCCTCCCCACCGATGTCTCGGCCCTAGCCCTCCGGAGGGAACGCTACCAGCAGATGCGGCTGATCCGAAGCATCGCCCAGACCCACAACCTGTGGGTGGAGCTGAGGGTCCTCCAGTACGGCGTCACCCGCGATAACCTTCAAGAAGCGCTGGAGGAGGGGGAGGGTTGGGACCTGATCCACATCTCCGGCCACGGGAGGCAGGGGGCTATCGTCCTGGAGAACCCGGACGGGACGATGGACGAGGTCAGCTCCGAGGATCTGGCGGACCTGCTTAGCCTCGCCCGGGGCAGGCTGAAGTTCGTGACCCTCTCGTCCTGCCTCTCCGCCGCCGCCACGCTGGAGGAGACGCTGAACTGGCTGAAGATACCGGTTCCAGAGGAGGTAAAAAAGGCTACTTCCTGCTTTGAGGCGGACGGCGGCCCCATGCCAGCCCTCGCTCAAGAATTGGTGGACCGGCTGGACTGCGCCGTCCTAGCCATGCGGTATCCCGTCGGCGACGACTTCGCCATCAAGCTCGCCTCCGAGCTTTACGAGCGGCTTTTTGGCAAGGGGCAGCCGCTTCCAAGGGCGCTGCAGCTCTCGCTGAGGGAGGCTCTGGAGGAGGAGCTGAGGTGGGGCTTCAACGCCGGATCGCCGCCCCTTAGCCTGGCGACCCCTGCTCTATTCGGCAGGGAGGCGGCGAAGCTTCAGATAAAGCCGCCCAAGATCCCCCGATCGGAGTTCACGATCCCCTCTCCCGGTCTCGCCTACTTCCCCGACGAGCCTGAGCGGTTCGTCGGGCGGAGCGGCCCCATGATCAGGGCGAGCTCGGCCCTGGCGGTCGAGAGCGATAAGAGGGGGGTCCTCTTCCACGGGATGGCCGGTGCTGGAAAGACCGCTTGCGCCCTGGAGCTGGCCTATCACCACAGCCGAAGCCCCAGGTTCCAGGGGTTCGTCTGGTACAAGGCCCCCGACCTGGGCAAGGAGATCGGCGGGGCGCTCCTGGATCTGGCGACGGAGATGGAGCGGCAGCTTCCCGGCTTCAAGATGGTCCACGCTGTCGGCGATGCCGACTCCTTCCGAGACTTCCTGCCGCAGCTGAGAGGGGTCCTTGAGAATAACAGCATCCTCGTCGTCCTGGACAACCTGGAGTCGCTTCTGACGAGCGACGGGAGTTGGCGGGACGAGCGGTGGGGGATCTTGGCTAAAACCCTCCTCGATCAAGACGGATTTTCCCGGACGATTTTCACGTCCCGGCGGCTCCCCAAAGACCTCGACCGCGACCTGGTGGCCGTCGAGCCGATATTCGCCCTCTCCCTGAACGAGTCGATCGTCCTCGCCCGGGAGATGGAGAACCTGGGGAGGCTTCTCTCGGGTAAGAGCGTCGTCAGCCTCGAGGAGGGGCGCAGCCTCGTCAGCAGGACGCTGGCCCTCGTCCAGGGCCACCCCAAGCTGATCGAGCTCGCGGATGCCCAGGCAAAGGATCCCGCCGCCCTGGAGAGGCACCTGGGGAGGGCGGCGGCGGCCTGGGGGGATGAGGGCCGCCTCTCCAGCTTCTTCGAGGAGGGCGAGTCTATGGAGGACGCCGAGAAGTTCCTGGAGGTTCTTAAAGGGTGGACTCAGGGGCTATCGGAGACGCTCTCCCCCCAAGCCAGGACCTTATTCCACCTCCTCTCTGCCCTGGAGGAGCCCGACCGGGATAGCAGAATCGTGGAGATGGTCTGGCCGAACCTTTGGACTGCCCTCGGGCGATCCGGCTCGCCTCCGGGGATCGACGATCTCCTGGGGGAGCTGAAAGCCCTCGTGGAGGTCCAGAGGCTGGGGGAGGCCGTCAGGTACTCCCTCCATCCCGGCGTCGCCGAGGCGGGCCTCACGGAGCTGGAAGTGGGGTTCCGGAAGGCTGTGGACTCGGAGATGGCCGGTCTCTGGAGCGCCGTCTTCGGCGCCGCCATCGAGGGCGAGAAGGAAGGCGCGGGTGGATGGGTCGTCCAGGCGGGGCTGAGGTCAGCGCCTTACCTGATGAGGCTCGGAAGGTGGGATGAGGCCTCCACCCTCCTGGAGAAAGCGATCTATCGAGACAAGTCTTCGGGGACGGCGGCTGCGGTGCTGCCGATGCTCCGCCGGATCGCCGAAGCCACAGGCGACGCTGGTGATGCAGGGGTCTTCGCCAAGGCGTTGCTTGCGGCGGGCCGATGGCAGGAGGCGGAGGCGATGTTGAGGTCTCTGCTGATCAAATGCTCAGACGAAGGGAAGTTCTGGGAGGCTTCATGTAATTCTTCAGATCTTTTCAGGATCCTTCTAACGACCGGCAGGTTTGAGGAGGCTCTCCATCTCGCCGAGGAGATGAAGGGTTATACCCGCAAGGCGGGTCTTGGACCCTGGACCCAGCTGTCGGATGAGGCATCAAGGCTCCAGGCGCTGAATAAGCTCGGCCGATACGGCGAGGTCCTGGAGACCGTGGAGGAGCTGAGGGGGAAGATGGAGGTCCTTACCGAAAAAAGAGCTGAGAATGAGGCAGTTGAACCCTGGAACGTCAAGGAGGGCATCCTCGATTCTGGCCGAGCCGCGGCTCTTGGCTTTCGAGAGTACCGGCTGGCCCTGGAGCTGAACGCAGAAGAACTGAAGGCAAAGGAAGTACGCAGAGCGACGGATCTGGATCAGGCGAGAACCGCCTTCAACGATTACTTCCCTCTCCTCGCGCTGAAACGCTACGAAGAGGCAGGAAGTCTCCTCTGGAATTGCAAGGAGGTCTTCGAGAGGGAGAATGATATCGTAATGATAGGAATGGTCTTCTCCGCATTGGCCGATCTAAAGGATCATATAGGCCAGACCGACCAGGCGGCCAGGTTTGAGGAGGACGCTCTTCGGTACGAATATCTGACCGGCGATACCGAATCCGTATCAGTGAGCCACAACAATCTGGGCAATTACCACGCAAAAATGGGATCATCTAAATCTCTTGCCCATCACCTGGCCTCAGCGGTCATCCGTTTGCTCACCCGCTCCGGGATGCTGCCCCAAACCCTTCAAAACCTCTCCATCTCTCTCGGCACGTTCGGCGCCGAGGATCTGCCAGCCAGCTTCGATCGGCTCTGCGAGAGGGTGGAGGAGGTCGAGGGGGTCAGGTTCAGGGGGCTCTTCCTCCGGATGGCGGGGCCGGACGGCGACGGCGATGAGGTGATGCAGGCGATCATCGAGAAGGCGAGAGGTGAAAATTCGTGAATGAGGATTGGAAGAAGGGCTATAACGCCGAAAGTGAAAAGCGTCAGTACGCCGACGTCTATGGGACTCCAGATATTTATGGGGCCGCAGGTGGCAAGGCCAATCGCTATCGATGCTCCCACTGCGACAAAATAATCCGGACCAGGGATATAGAGTGGCGGGGGACGACGGCCCACTGCCCTAAATGCGGGACAGAGCTTGAGGTTCAGGGCAGATCGGACGGGACCAGATCTTCTCAGGGGTGAACGATGCTCGGAAACTTCCTGGATAAGGCATCGGGCCTTTTGGACCGAAACTTCCTCTTAGCCTACTGGTTTCCTGCCTTCATCTCCGCCTCGATAGCCGTCCTGATAGGAGCCTGGCCCCGGGGCTGGGGCTCCGCTCTGGAGCTCTGGCAGCTGGAGGGGATGGTCAAAGGGCAGGAGGGCGGGCTCTCGGCTCAGATCCTGATCCTCGTCGGAGCCCTGATCCTGATCACAGTCCTGGCCTATCTCCTCATGCCCCTCACCAGGCCAACGGTCCGCTTCTACGAGGGCTACTGGCCCCGGTGGCTGTACCGCCGGTTCGGCGACATGCCGAGGTGGGGCGAGAGGGCCATCTATGAGAGGATGACCAAGGATCTTGACCAGGCCGAAGTGAAGGAGGACCGGCCGAGGTTCAACGAGCTTCAGGCGGTCCTCTTCTACGGCTATCCTAAGAGAGAGCGGCTGATGCCCACCCGCCTCGGCAACGCCCTCCGAGCCGCTGAAGACTACTCCAAGGGCGCCTACGGCGACGGCATGGATACCGTCTTCTGGTGGCCGCGGCTCTGGCCCCTCCTCCCGGAGAAGGTCCAAGAAGAGGTCGAGGAGGCTCTCACCCCCATGGTCGCCTTGCTCAATTTCTCGTCCCTGGTCGCCATCGTCTCAATTGGAGGCTCCCTATATCTGGGCGGGCTGGGGTTTCTGAAAGAAGCCGTTCTGGTCTTTGCGGTAGGGGTGGTCCTGGCCTTTATATCGTATCGGGCGGCCGTCAGCCAGGCCCAGAGCTATGGGGAGAGGATCCGGTCGGCGGTGGACCTTTACCGGTTCGATCTCTTGAAATCCCTCCACCAGACTCTCCCCGAGACGCTGGACGATGAGATCGCCCTCTGGGTGAAGCTCATGCTCTGGCTCTACAACGGCGATCGGGGTTGTGTTGCGAAGATGAAGTACTATCACGATTCGGGGAGCGGATCTGGTGGCGAGGGGACGCCCTGATCCGACCTAGATCCGTGATGAGATACTTTGAACTTTTTTGCTGACGTGGCTGTAACTGCCTGTTCTTCCGATGAGCTAGAAAACCCTTTTATAGAAGGTCAAATAGTCTGCTCCCGAGAAGGAGGCATTATATGGCAGGATTAGGTGGACAGCCGATATTGATTCTCAGAGAAGGCGCTCGGCGAGAGCGGGGAAGAGAGGCGATGGCCAACAACATCATGGCGGCGAGGGCCGTGGCCAAGGCGGTCAGGTCCACCCTCGGCCCCCGGGGGATGGACAAGCTCCTCGTAGACACCATCGGAGACGTGACGATCACCAACGACGGGGTCACGATCCTCCGGGAGATGGAGGTGGAGCACCCCGCCGCCAAGATGCTGGTGGAGGCGGCGAAGGCCCAGAACGACGCCGTCGGCGACGGGACTACGACGGTGGCGATCCTCACCGGCGAGCTCCTCAAGAGGGCGGAGGAGCTGGTCGATCTCGGCGTCCATCCGACGATGATCGTCCAGGGGTACAGCATGGCCGCCGATAAGGCGATCGAGGTCCTGGAGGGGATGGCGAGGAAGGTCACCGAGAAGGAGAGGAACCTCCTGGAGAAGATCGCCCTCACCGCCATGACCGGGAAGCTCGCAGGAACCCCGGACTTCCAGATCTCCAAGGACGCCGTGGACATGGTCCTGGCGGTGACCGAGGTGACGGAGGAGGGGAAGAAGGTCGTCTCCCTCAAGAACGTCATCGTCGAGAAGAAGGCCGGAGAGAGCATGGACGACTCCCAGCTCTTCCACGGGATCATCATCGACAAGGAGAAGGTTCACCCCAACATGCCCAAGAAGGTCGAGAAGGCGAGGATCGCAATCCTTGGAACCCCCATCGAGGCCCGGGACACTGAGACGAAGGCGGAGATCTCCATCACCTCCTCCGACCAGTTCAAGATCTTCGCAAACCAGGAGAAGGAGGCGATCAAGAAGGTGGTGGAGAAGGTGATAGCCACCGGCGCCAACGTGGTCTTCTGCCAGAAGGGGATCGACGACCTCGCCCAGAGCATCCTCGCAAAGGCGGGGATCATGGCCTTCAGGAGGATCAGAAAGACCGACCTGAAGAAGCTCGCCCGGGCCTCCGGGGGGAACATCGTCACCAACCTCGACGAGATGACCCCCGCAGACCTGGGCCGGGCGGAGCTGGTGGAGGAGAAGAAGGTGGGCGGAGCCCCCATGGCCTTCGTCACCGGCCTCGCCAGAGAGGGGACGGTCTCCCTCCTCCTCCGGGGCGGGACCCAGCAGGTCGTCGACAGCCTGGAGAGGGCCCTGGACGACGCCCTCCACGCCGTCGCCGCCGCCGTCGAGGACGGGACCCTCGTGGCAGGGGGCGGCGCCCCCGAGGTGGAGCTCTACCTCAAGCTCCGAGAGTACTCCTCGAACTTCAAGGGGAGAGAGCAGCTCGCCGTCGCCAAGTTCGCCGATGCGGTGGCCGAGATCCCCAAGGCCCTGGCCGAGAACGCCGGCTTTGACGCCATAACCAAGCTGACGGAGATGAAGAGCAGCCACGAGGCGGGGATGAAGACCGGCGGCCTCAACACCTCCGACGGGAAGGTCGTGGACATGTGGGAGATGGGGGTCGTCGAGCCCCTCCGGGTGAAGACCCAGGCGATCAAGTCCGCCACCGACGCCGCAAACCTGATCCTCAGGATCGACGACGTCATCGCCTCCAAGAGGACGGAGCAGCCCCCCGCCGGTCCAGGTGCCGGGATGGGAGGCATGGGCGGGATGCCCGGCGGCATGGGGGGCATGGGAATGGGCATGCCCCCGGGGATGATGTGAAGGGGACGACCGCCTCCGTCGTCGCCCCCCCCCGGAAGGGGGTCAGAGCGGCGCCGAATCGATCGGTGGACCTCCCCTCTCGAGGCGGAGGAGGGATCAGAAGGCTGCGGATAAAACAGGAGGGTGAACGCGCCTCCAACCCCCTCCGCCTCCCCCACCAAAAAGAGATCCGATGGACGGGATCCGAACCTGGCGCCTCCTCTCTCCCGTCCCGGGACCTATTTTTCAGCTTTTAATAAGATCCTAGAAATGCCGGCCATTTTGATGAGGCCGAGGAAGAAGGATGGGGGTCGGATCCGGAAGGGCTCACTTGAACCCCAGGATCCTCTCGGAGGAGTAGGGCTTCCTGCCTCTCATGATCCCGTAACCCAGGAGCATGGCCAGGCCGGAGCAGAGGACCACGATCCCCAAGAGCAGGAGCTCGAAGGTGAGGAAGGCCTCGATCCCCGCATGCCTCGCCAGGTTTGGAGCGATGATGATGGCCGCCCCCGTCAGGGAGAGGAAGAGGCCGGAGGAGAGGCGCCTCTCGAGCCTCTCATCCAGAGACTCCTCTCCACCCCGATCCACCACCCCCCGCTCCAGGAGGTACATCTTCTTCTTGTGATCGAGATAATAAACGAAGGCCAGGAAGGGTATCCCTTCCATGATCAGCAGGAGGACGGGCCAATCTGTCACGGTTCATCACCTTCACCGGGCATTATCTAAATTCCCATAGTTAATCCTTTCGCACTGCAGTTTTAATCCGTAATAACGATATATCCAGAGGATATAAAGTTCGATTTATTGGCGCGCCACCTTTGAAAGGATGAGATGTGTCCTCCGAGCTGAAGCCACACCTCCCCATCTTCGGGGCGGCAGATATGAAGCCCGCCCGTCGGCTCAAATCCGGGCTGCCATCCGGATCCGCTTGGGAGATAGAGGTCCCGCTGCGCTCCATCCTTCTCGCCACCCCAAAGACGGCCTTTTGCGAGCCGATAAATTACGCCCCATACATAATATTTAAAGATGATGTTTCCATAAAAGCTTTGAAGATCGGTCGCCGACCGGCTCGAAGAGGGTCCGGAGATGGGATGGGACGTCCCATATAATGCCCCAGGAGATTGATTTAGAAGGTGGACCAAAATCGATGGCAATTGCCTCCTCTGACCGAAGGGGGCGGCCCAAGGAGGGGCCGACGGCGAGGAATCGAAGAAGCCTCTCACGGGATCTGTCAGGAAGGTTTATTTAGGAACAGATCCTCTAATAAGGGATTAGGTCTGAAGCAATTCCCTTTCGACCAGCCGCCGTCGTAAGCCGCTCATTTTTCCCGGATCGACGGCGAAAGAGGAGATAAAGGTGATGCCGTTCGTGGAAGCTTCAAATCTCGAGGCCGGGATCGCCGAAGGGCGGTGGAGGAAGCTTCGAGATCACATCATATTGGTCACAGCCGCCGCCATCCTTCTCCTTCTGGCGATCCTCTGCATCCCCGAATGCCCACCCCCCTGATGATCCCGCCTCCGGCTCCGGGCCGGCTCAGGGGAGGTCCCTGACCATGTATGGGCCCCGGAGCTGGTAGCCTCGCCTCCGGTAGTAAGGCCTCGCCCCGATACCGCTCGTTACCCGGAGGGATTCATAACCCCGGTCGGAGGAGATCTCCTCCGCCTCGGCGAGGAGGGTCGATCCTATGCCCCGGTGCTGCCAGCCACCCCTCTTCCCCAGGGGGGTCATGGGGCCGTAGACGTGGAGCTCCCTGACGTGTGCCCCCTCCGAGAGCCGGAGGCGGAGGAAGCCCGCCAGGGTCCCGTCGTCCGCCTCGAAGGAGAGGAACCGCTCCTCACCGCCGCAGGCCCGGTAAGAAAGGTCTCTGAGGGATACCTCCGCCTCCTCAGAGACCCCCCGGAGCCCCGCCTCCCGGCACCGGATGCACTGGCAGGACCCCCCCCTAGATAGGAGCCGCGCCTTCGCCAGCTGGCGAAGGTTGCTCTTTTTGACCCCGGCGGCTATCGCGGGGGCGGGGATGTCCCTCTGGACCCGCTGGAGCCTGGTGTAGGGGGGGATCAGCTCCTTTATCCTCGATATCAGCTCTGCCGCCTCTCCGTCCCCCAGGGGCTCGTACTCGCCCCGGAGGTAGAGGTCGTAGAGCTCCGTCCCCTCCACCACCAGGGCGGGGTAGATCTTGAGGTAGTCGGGCCGGAACTCCTCGCCATCGAATAGCCCTCGAAAGGAGGCGAGGTCCCTCTGGAGGTCAGATCCGGGGAGACCAGGCATCATGTGAAACCCCACCTTCAGCCCCGCCTCCCGGAGGTCCCGGTTCGCCTCGATCGTCTCCCGAACGGTGTGCCCCCGTCTCATCCTCAAGAGAAGTTCGTCGTCGGTGGACTGGACCCCCAGCTCCACCTTCGTCCCCCCGAGGTGGAGGATACTCCGGATGGAGGCGGGGCCGCACCAGTCGGGCCTCG
>Ga0334889_1003765_pt1 | contig 14415 bp, 10 predicted proteins | sample GraSluR1_MG_2_FD_207222 | JGI IMG/M metagenome (GOLD analysis project Ga0334889, IMG submission 207222) | Sludge microbial communities from methane-producing bioreactor in Wageningen University, Netherlands - Granular Sludge_8_08-R1 | ecosystem: Engineered > Bioreactor > Anaerobic > Unclassified... | reverse complement strand
AAGTTAAACAGAACCATATAATGGCTTCCCATCCAATACGTGAAACGGTCTGCACCAGTAACTTTCGCCCGCCGCGCTACTTTTTTCTGATATTGCTCGCTTTCGTCCTCTTCAAAAGCTTTCACTCTGTCCTGTGCAGATCGCAGGACGACTTCCAGATCCTGTTTCGTAAACGGATGTTTTAACCGGTATGGTCCCGTATGGATCAACGGCGCATTTTTGCCATAGATAACATTCAAATCAGGATCATCGTCAATATAAATCTTCACCACGCGGTGCGGCACAACCTCGTTCAGTTCTTCCAGCATCGCAAGCGCGCTTTCACACGCTGGACAATCAACTTTTAAATATACTGTTACAACGACCATAAATTAACCTGTCAGGCTCCTATAACATCCACAATTGTCGCGCCAGGCCCGCTCATCTGCATATCCCCCGGAGCATACGATACATGCGGAGCTGACCACCTGAATATCCATTTTGAATCGTCAGGACGTGCATTCACACAGCCATGGGATCGTGCCACGCCAAAATCATTGTGCCAAAATGTTGAATGGATCGCGGCACCGTTAGGATCAAATAAAATCGTCCATGCGATCCCCGGGGTATCCCACCCGGCACCCGTCGAGCCGCCAGCCAGATGCAGTGAAATTGACTTGCGCCACGGCAAATGTACCCCCAACGGGGTTGACCACTTCTCTACCACATTCCCCGATGCATCAAATTTCGCTCCGGAAGAAATCTGGCAAAAATACACTTCCTGCTGGCCTTCATAACAACTCAACACCTGATGGTTCAAATCAATAACAATTTTCTTGTCGGCCGCATCAGGATGAATGGGCGAGAGATCATCCTCTTCGAGCGGACGGAATGCTTCCGCTGCTGCCCAATAAATATCCCCGCAGTTCCCGTACAACTCATTGACCCGGTACATCACCTGCCCGTTATCGTTGGTTTTCAGGTCATCTACCCAAATCACCTGACTGTAATACAGCCGCGGATGGAGCGCTTCCCGCAGCCATGCAGAACAAGGCGCATGTTCCGGATAAATATCAACGTACGGCACGGTGACTTCGACCCACATACCCCGCCCCAGCGAGGTAGTCTGCAAATCACTCACCGGCGTATTGGGCTTGTTATACACCGGCTGCAATGTCGGCGCATAAAGATATCCTTCCGGCGTTTCCACCCATCTCCTGCTCAGCGATACAGGTGCGCCGACGACTTCACGCAGCCACACCACAACCGTATCTTCATATACCCTGCCCAATTCCTGACTATCCGTCGTGGGGCGTGCCCGTAAAGTAATCCAGCCATCCGTACAATTGCGTCCCAGCTTCTCCGCATCCGGCCAGTCTTCACCCAATGCGCTCCACTTCTTCCATGGGTTCGTCAGCAGCGCACCAGCGCCAAGCATATTCATTTTCAGAAAATCTCTTCGATTTATCATCACTCACTCAATTTCAATACAATAACGATCCAAGCATCACGACCGTCAACGGTACCGTTAGATTATCAATATCTTTCACCGGCAGTGACTCGACCATCGCAGCGGCAAAAGCAATGACCGCCAGCCGCCACAAATGACCGCTCATCGGCCCATTAAAAACGCCATTCGCGTGAAACACATACAAAACAATTGCAGAGAAAACCAGGCCGCCAAAGAAAACGCCCAATGTTCCTGCCACGGTCTTATACTTAGACCACCTCAACTTCGCAGATTTTACCCGTGTACCAATCACATCCGCCAATCCATCTCCTCCGCACAGCATCATCAGCGCTACCACCCCAATCTCGCTTGTTTTCCAAAAAGCCAGGGTCAGTACCACAAACACAATCCCGTATAGCAGAGGCCCCTTCAATATCTCCCTGCGGTTACCACTCCGGGACATGGCGTCCACAGCAGCCTGATCATCCACCAAACCCAGACCAACAGCAGCAAACTGCACGGAAATCCCGGCCGGAACCAGCGCCGCCAGAAACCGGGAAACAGGCACATCTGGGAACAATAGCCAGCACAGCACAAAAACCGGTCCCGTTCCAATGTGAATGATCTTCCGGCTCAATTTGCTGTCTACCCAGCCTTTATGCGCAACAAAATCATTAATTCGCAGCCACACCAGGGCAATCAGCAAAGTCAAACCCATCGCAGCCCAGGGACTTCGCAACATCGTCTCTATTCCTCTCCCTTAGCGGATGCGGCTTTGCCGCTCCATATCGCGTTGCTCATCCCTCTTTGCAATTTCCCGCCGCTTGTCGTACAGTTTCTTCCCTTTAGCGATGGCAATCTCCAATTTTGCACGCCCCCCTTTCAAATACATCTTCGTGGGAATCACGGTCACCCCTTTTTGACGGATCGAATCCCACAGCATTCGAATCTCCCTCTTATGCAGCAGCAAACGCCGCTCCCGGATCGGATCGTGATTATATCGATTGGCTTGTTCGTATGGCGCAATATTGGCATTCACCAACCACGCCTGCTGGGCATCCACCCGAATATACGCCTCTGTCAGGCTGACCTGTCCCGCGCGGATCGATTTGATCTCGCTGCCTTTCAATTCAATCCCTGCCTCAAAGGTCTCCAGCAGAAAATATTCAAATTTTGCTTTTCGGTTTCTTGCAATGATTTTAATATCCATGGCTTCATTTTAACATAAGAGTTGTTTTCTGCCCGCATTCAATATCAGTGAATACAAAACTTTGATGGGTTGTGCCCACCTCCCAGTAAGTACAGGTTGCGAACGCAATCACAGCCAGGAGCAGTTACCGCACCTTTTACCTTGATATAATGATTAAAAACGATGGGAATTTTTGTGGACGCTCGGATACAGCCTTACAGACCACAACAATGCATGTTCAGAAACATTCGTGAATTTTAATGCTCCGAAAAAAACCTGCTAAAAACAGGAATAGAGAAATACATGACGCACAAAAAAGAACAACCCGTGTCGACAGACCTGAAAAAGTACGCAAAACAAACCAACACCCGCCTCATCATTGGCGGTATTCTCCTGCTCATCTTCGTGGGCGGCGGGTTAATCTACCTCATCTACGGTGGCGGCGCAGCCATCACTGGACTGCTGTGCATCCTGGCTGGCCTGTTTCCCATTTTGCTCATCTTTCTTGGACTCGCCGTCATCGACTGGATCGTTAGGAAAAACAATATGGAATAAAGATATAGTAACGACTTCAGTCGTCATCGTCTGTCCCGAATGCGAGCAAACCGCCACTGCTGAAAACGCACTTTCCCTATCCTCCATTCACATTGCTGTGCTAATAAATGACAGGCCGCTGAAACTCAGCGGCCTGTCATATAGTGGGATAAAAAACCCTACCGTCCCTGCGCCAGCGCAATAAACCCCAGCAATATTCCCAACCCGGCGGCCACCAAAATGATCATCCCCACCGGCATTCCGGCAATCCCCTGGTCCTCTTCCACCGCCGTGAAAGTCGGGATAGCCAGCGGCGCTGGTTCGGTATAAGTTGGCAATCTGGTAGGTGCATTCGTAACAATGAATTCTGCCGCCAGGGTCGGGTCAATCGTTGGTGTGACCAATGGCGTCGGCGTCGGTGGCGGCTCAACAATCGGCAGCGTCCCCCCCAATACCTCCACCAGTGGAGAATACACCCAGGCTGCGCTTCCTGGTACGCCTGGATACTCAATATAAACCCACTCCCCTCCAACGGATCGGCCTATCGCCGGCACCTGCTGCCCCGTCAACAGCACCCCTACCTTATCGTAGAAAGTCCCCGGACCCGAACGTACATTGATCTGCCTCTGCTCTGCATCCTGCTTCACCACAATATACGGTCCCAATGCCGTCCCGGTCACCGTTGCCATATCCACCGTCGGGATCTGCGCATTCACCGGAAACGGCGAATTCAAAACCGAAAATAACCCCAAAATAAGTAAGGCGAACAATATCACCGCACTGCGCTGCCGCATAAACTCAACTCCATTTTCTTGTCGAACTTTTCCAAATATTGATTATAATCCATTATATGAACCAACAAATCTACCACGGAAGTCTCACTCCTGCAAACCTTTCCCGCAGCCTGATCGCCCATTTCAGCCGCGGAAATTATCAGGTGCGCAAATTCGGCAGCCCGGAAGAAACCGTCGTCCAGGTCTCCACAATTGCCAGACCCTCATCCGGCGGTCAGACCTCGCTGAATATCTCCATTCAATCTGTTGAAGATGGCGTCATGGTCACGGTGGGCAAACAGGCTGTATTCGGCGTTGCTGCCAGCCTGGGCGTATCTGCTCTGGCTGCCATCAGGAACCCCCTCAGCCTGTTAGGCCGTCTGGACGACATTGCCCAGGACATCGAATCTCTCCAATTATCTGATGATATCTGGCAGGTGATTGAAGCAACTGTCAAGGATTTCGGCGCCAGTCTTGAATTATCCGAAAAATTGCGCCGCATCGAATGTGCTTATTGCGCCACGGCCAACCCGGTTGGTCAACCCTCCTGCATCATGTGCGGCGCTCCCCTGGGAAACATGCAGCCCGCCACATGCCGTCACTGCGGTTTTGTTATCGCCAAAAATACCGCCATCTGTCCAAATTGCAAAAATCGTCAATGATCTTTCCAACTCAAAACAAAGGAGTGCTTCTTGAAATTGCTTAACGCAATCACGGATGTACCTGGAATTACTGTAGGCCATGCGCAAAACGACCAGGCGCTCACCGGCTGCACGGTCATCCTCTGCCCCGAAGGCACCACCGGCGGCGTAGACCAACGCGGCGGCGCCCCCGGCACCCGTGAAACCGACCTCCTGCGCCCCATGCACCTTGTCAACCACGTTGACGCCATCCTGCTCGGCGGCGGTTCGGCCTACGGGCTGGACGCAGCCAGCGGCGTGATGCAATACCTGGAAGAACAAGGCCGCGGCATCGACACCGGCCCGGCCAAAGTTCCTATCGTGCCTGCCGCCATCCTCTTTGACCTCACTATCGGCGATGCACACATCCGTCCAGACAAAGCCATGGGATACCAGGCCTGCTGCAATGCTTCTGCTGAACCGCCCGCTCAGGGGAATTTTGGTGCCGGCACAGGTGCCACCGTCGGTAAGATCCTCGGTCCAGGGCAATCGATGAAATCTGGCATCGGCACAGCCTCAATCGAAATCGGTAGAGGTGTCATTATCGCTGCGATTATCGCTGTCAACGCCTTTGGCGACATCATCTCACCCGATGACAGCCGCATCCTCGCCGGCGCCCGCACCCTTCAAAAAGGCCCCCTCAAACTCGGCAGCGGCCCGGTTTTCGCCGACACCATGCAAATCATGAAAAATATGGCTGGACGCGCCATCCTGGAATTTGCTTCCCGACAGAATACCGTCATCGGCGCAGTCGCCACCAACGCCCGCCTTAACAAAGAAGAGATTAACAAAGTGGCTCAAATGGCACACAATGGTCTCGCAGCCGTTGTCCGTCCGGCACACGCCATGCTGGATGGCGATACCCTCTTCGCCCTCGCCACCAACAAGAAAAAAGCAGATGTCAATATCGTGGGTGCGTATGCCCCCCAGGTTGTCGCCCAGGCCATCCTCAACGGAGTACTTGCCGCTGCTGCCGTTGCTTCCTTGCCTTCTGCAAGTTCGATCTCCGTTCGCGACTAAACCGGAGATCATTCTGTTGAGTTTACCAATTCCTTAAACACAGGAGTAGCCAAATGGTCAAAATAGTTGCTGACACTACCAGTGGAATATTATTAGAAGAAGCTCGAAACCTCAACATCGGTTATATTCCCCAAATCATCAATTTCGGAGAGAAATCGTATCGGGATGATACCGAACTCAATAACGCCACCTTTCTGAAGATGCTGCTTGCCTCAGATGACCTGCCCACCACCGCCGCGCCGCCTCCTGCCCTGTACTACCCCATCTACCAACAAGCACAGGAAGATAATGAAACCGTCATCGTCATCTGTCCCAGCGCACTGGTCAGCGGGACTGTACGCAGCGCCACCATCGCTGCCCAGGATTTTCCCGAAGCCGATATCAGAATCATCGACAGCCGTTCCATTGGCGGCGGTCTGGCCTCCCTCGTTTTACGCGCACATTCCCTGGCAAAGGAAGGAAAAAGCGCCAACGAGATTGAAAGCCATATCACCTCAATGGCGGACAGGGAAAAAAACTATTTTGTTGTCGATACCCTGGAATTTCTGCACCGCGGCGGGCGCATTGGTGGCGCGAAGGCACTCTTCGGCAGCGTTTTACAAATTAAACCCATTCTAAAACTTGAAAACGGGCAGGCCGAACCGGTTGAAAGCCAGCGCACACAAAGAAAAGCCTTAAACCGCCTGATTGAACTTGTCACGGAAGAATGTCCTTATTCCGCAGAGTCCCATCTCTGTGTCATGCACGGCGATTCGCTTGAAAAAGCACAAGAACTGGCTGACTTGTTTTCCAGGCAGCTCAATATTCCGACTGTGCGCATTTTTGATCTCCCTCCGGCCTTCCTCACCCACACCGGTCCCGGGATCCTCGGCGTCAGTTTTTTCACCAAAGAATAAACCACTCACAATTTTCTTGGAAAGGTTGGCCTTCTCTTCTGCCAATCAGTAGATCGAATACTCTCTTACAAATATTGTCTGTCTGATTACCCTTTTCAAGGTTGTCATCAATCACAACCCCCGCATATTCAGGGTAGTTGTTTGCATCAAAACCCGGCCGTGCCACCATTTACAGCGCTTCTTGCAATACCCCCGCCATCTCCTCATCGGTCAACGCGATCGGATTCCCCTTCATGCTGCTCGACTGGCGGGCCTTTTCAATTACCGCTGGAATGTCATCAGCCCGCATCCCGTAGTTTCCAAGACCGGGAATGCGCAACGCCGCAGTCAAGGCCTCCAGCCACTTCACCCCGTCTTCCACGCCCGCATTCCCATCCTCCGTCAATATCTGCGCCACCTGAGCGTACCGTGCCAACGCAGGATTCTCAGCAGCCCTCGCCGAAAGCGCTGTAACATTCATCCGTACTACCCCCGGCAGCAATCGTGCGCAAATGGCCCCATGCGGCGCCTCAAACATGCCGCCTAATGGTCCCGCAAACCCATGCACTGCCCCCAGTTTGCCATTTGCCAGCGCCAGACCGCCCAGCAGGCTGCACCACGCCATATCCGTGCGTGCTGCAATATCCCTGCCGTCTTCATAAGCGGCACGCAGCGACCGGCTGCCACACCGCATCCCTTCCACGCAAAACAAATCCGTCATCGGATTGGCAAATCGGGATACAAACGGCTCCAGCACCTGAGTCAACGCATCCATGCCCGTACTGGCCGTCACGGCCGGCGGCACGCTCAACGTCAACTCAGGATCAAGCAAGGCAATATCCGGGATCATCCACGCACTGCGCAAACTGACCTTCACCTGCTTTTCCGGCACCTTCAGCACAGCGTTCTTCGTCACCTCTGATCCCGTCCCTGATGTCGTCGGTACCGCAATACACGGGGCCGGTTTCTCAGAAAGCGGCTGTCCCCTCCCAACCACTTCAAGATAATCCAGGGGATCACCAGGATTGGTTAACAAGGCGGAGACTGCTTTGCCCGTATCAATCACACTGCCCCCGCCAAAACAAACTACGCAATCACATCCATTCACGCGTGCCAGCCGGGCTGCCTCCTGCACCATCAGGATATCAGGCTCCCCATTCACCGCATAGCGCACCACAAACAAACCCGCGCCCAGTAAATTTTCGCAGGCCTTTTCAGGCCCAGACTTGCCAGCACCTGTTACCAGCAGCACCCTGCTGCCCAAAGAAGCTGCCAACTCGCCCAATTTCGAAAATTCACCAGCCCCAAACACAATTTGTGCTGCCGTAGCAAAAGTAAAATCCATCTCGCCTCCAATTGACGAAGGTAATATCGTAGATATAGAAGAAAGTCTACTATAATTCCACCCAATCATGCAGGCTGAAGACTGCCGCCCACACGATTAACCCGCTTTTTTTGGCTTTCCGTAAAAAACAATCATGCCGGTCCAAAAATATCGTCCTGTAAACCTGTTTTCCCTTCACAACCATATCCTCCACCTTGAATTACCTGAAAAACCCAAATTCTGTAACACACACTGGCGATATTATTAAAATTTCATTAGAATCAGTTTGCCTTATTGACATTACCTTCTGATTATTGTATAGTGTTATCCGGCCAGTGAAATAACACTTTTCCCTAATATTGATGCGACGGGCGGATCTTGTGTCCGCTCGTTCTGTGTGTCTGAGCGCCTTGCAGTGCAGCAATGTAAGTTTTAGGCTTAACCTTACGTCTAATCTACAGAACATGCACTTCTATTGCAATTTGCTGTGAAAAAGTGTATGCTGGTTTAAATTACAGAGAACCAATCTCTGCATTATCTGTTGCCGATTGGAGTTAATAATTTTGATGATTAAAGAACGAAGAAAAATGACTACATCTATGCAAGATGCCATAACAGGACAGTTGAGCGAAGAAGAATATCCAATTGCACGCCTGATTGAAGTAGGCCGCCAAAAATCTTACGTCACCATTGATGATATTCTTCATTTTTTCCCTGATGCGGAACAAGACGTCTCCCAACTGGAAGAAGCGTTTGCCGCACTGATGAGTGCTGGCATCCCTTATGTTGAAGACATCCCCCTGGATGAACCTTCTGATGAAGAGCTTGACACCGAAGAAGATGACGATGAAGAGGAAGAGCCGGGCATTGATGACCTCGCGCATATTGACACGGATGATACCATTGGTCTTTACCTCAAAGAGGTCAGCCGGGTTCCCCTGCTTAATGCAGAAGAAGAGGTCGAACTTGCCCAGCGCATTGAGCGTGGACGGATGGCCCGCGAAGAACTTGCACGCGGTCATGTTAAAGCCCACCGCCGTACGGAACTCCGTCGCCTGATTGAAGACGGCTGGGCAGCCCGCGAACATCTCATCACCGCCAATTCCAGGCTCGTCATCAGCGTAGCCAAAAAATATATGGGGCGCGGTGTCCCTTTCCTTGATCTGATCCAGGAAGGCAACATCGGCTTGATCCGCGCCACCAAGAAATTTGACTACCGCCGCGGCCACAAATTCAGCACCTATGCCACCTGGTGGATTCGCCAGGCTGTCACCCGTGCTATCGCTGACCAGGGCCGCACCATCCGCGTGCCCGTTCATATGGGTGACCAAATCAACAAATTGCTCCGTGTTCAACACCAGTTGACCCAAAAACTCGGGCGCGAACCAGCAGTCGAAGAACTGGCAGTCTCCCTGGACGTAACCCCCAAGAAAGTGGAAAACATGATCCAGGTTGCCCGCCGGCCTCTGTCACTCGAAACGCCCACTGACGATGAGGAAGATTCAGTCCTCGGCGACTTTATCGAAGACGATGAAGCGCCCCCGCCTGATGAAACCGCCACATATAACCTCCTCCAGGAACACCTGGAAGAAGTTCTCGAATCCCTGCCCCCCCGTGAAGTTCGCATTCTGCAGCTGCGCTATGGGCTGCTCGACGGGCAAGCGTACACCCTTGAAGAAGTAGGTCGCAAAATGGGTGTCACACGTGAACGGGTACGCCAGATTGAAGCCCAGGCATTAAGCCGCCTGCGCCACCCCATCATCCGCAGAAAACTGCGTGATTACCTTGCCCATTGATCATTTCACCTGTTTTTTGAGCAAATACGTGGAAAAACACACCTTTTTGACCATAAACCCCCCGATTGTATAGCGATTTGGGGGGTTTTATGATTTAATAGGATGGACGAATGGCGCTTCCCATTCACATATTGGAGAGGTAATAAAATGGCTAAGATATCCTTACGTGCATACAATCATGAAATCGAAAATTTGATTGACCACGGGCAAACCGAAGAAGCCAGCGCCCATTGCAAATATATTCTGAAAATTTTCCCAAAGCACCTTGACACCTATCGATTATTAGGGAAAACTTATCTCGAAAGCCAAAGGTACAGCGAGGCAGCCGACATCTTGCAGCGCGTTCTTGCTGTTGTCCCTGACGATTTCGTTTCCCAGATTGGCTTGAGCATCATCCGTGAAGATGAAGGCAATCTTGACGCTGCCATCTGGAACATGGAAAGAGCATTTGAAGTGCAGCCCTCCAACGGTGCCGTCCAGGAAGAATTACGCCGGCTGTACGGTAACCGGGACGGGGTCCAGCCGCCGCGTGTGCGTTTGACCCGTGGCGCCCTGGTGCGCATGTACACCAAAGGCAATCTTTACCAGCAAGCCATCGCAGAAGCCCGGGCAGCCATTGCAGAATCGCCAAAACGAACCGACCTGGAAATATTGCTTGCCCGCAATTATTATCTCTCAAAGAGTTTTGCTGAAGCCACCGAAATTTGCAGCAGGCTGGTCAAAAAAATGCCCTACTGCTACGAAGCCAACCTCATCCTTGCTGAAGTTCTCCCTAAAGTGAACAAAACAGAAGAAGCAAAAGTGTTTGCAAAACGCGTTCAGGAACTCGACCCGTATGCCGCTTTCACAGACCGCTCTGTCCCAACGGCTGCACAAGTCCCCGATGATGCAGTTACGCTGGAAAAACTGGAATGGCAGCCTTCGATGGAAGATTCAGAGCAGCCTCGCTGGGCTAAATCTATTGGCGTAGACGTCGGATCGCAATCTGAACAACCATCAACCGATTGGCTCTCGGATATGCCTGAAGACAGCCCGGAATCTTCTGCGCCAATGCCTTTCATCATTCCTGAAATATCCTCTACCAAACCGGAAACCTCCCTCCCCGGCTGGATGAAAGAGGACGAATGGAATGCCGGAAAAGACACCCTGACCCCGGATCAAGACCCGCAAAGCAATGCCTTCCTTATGGATGACGATGAAGAACTCCACGAAGCAGAAATCCCGGAATGGCTGCAATCTATGGCACCGGATGAAATCGATCAGGGACAGCCGTCAGATTCCCCGCCCCCCTTCGAAACACCGGCATCAGAAGCGTCAGATGCCCCCGACTGGATGGACACACTGGATATCGGGAAAAAGTCTTCCAACAATGCTGCTGAAACTGCTCCGCCAACTCCTTTCATGGAAACAGACCCGGCCGGAGACGAAGAAAACATCCCCGAATGGATGCAAAGCGAGGACGTAACCGAAAAAATCGAAGATGCCCCTGTCGATTCGGATGTCTCAGCCGGCAATTTGGATGAATCACCTTTAAATTCCTTGTCCTGGGAAGAAGAAACCCCGGATTGGCTCAAGGATTTAGATAGCTCTACCCGGGAAGCTGCTGAAGAACCTGGATCGGAAGAAGAACATCCCGTTGTTACCGACATGCTCGGCAAGCACACCCGGCAACCTGAAGTACCGGACTGGTTGAGCGATATCGAACAGGAAGACGAATCAGAATCCGCATCATTCGAATCAACATCCGCCGCAGCACTACCGGAAGACATCCCGGACTGGCTGCAAAACCTCGAAAGCGCAGCAAGCGAATCTACCCGTGATTCGCACGTATCCGAGATCGAACAACCGGTCAACACGGACTCGTCCAGTGAACCAACCCAGCCACCTGAAATGCCAGATTGGTTGAGCGACATGGAACAGGAAGACGAACCCGCCTCTGCATCTCCCGCCCCAACACAACCTGCCATACCACCGGAAGACATCCCCGACTGGCTCCAGGATCTCGATGGTCCTGCCAGCCAACCAATTGATGAAGCCAAAATCCCCGACACACACCTGCCTGGGGTTACGGATATGCTCGGCAAACCAGTTCAGGAGCCCGAAGTACCGGACTGGTTGAGCGATATGGAACAGGAAGACGAACCCGCCTCTGCATCTCCCGACCCAACGCAACCTGCAACCCCGTCAGAAGACATTCCCGACTGGCTCCAGGATCTCGATAGTCCCGCCAGCCAGCCGATTGATGCAGCCAAAATACCCGACTCACATCTGCCCGGGGTGACGGATATGCTCGGCAAGCCAGCCCAGGAACCCGAAGTGCCGGACTGGCTTAATCCTATCGATTCCGAGGCTGTGACAGCACCCGCTGACGATTTGTCTGCCGATATTTCTGACCAGCAGCTCGCTGCCGAAACGCCACAAGCTGCTGACGAAGTACCTGATTGGCTTAAGGAATTTGATTCCCCCGACCCATCTGCACAGCCTGAAAATGAGCAGCTGCCTGCACAAGAAACATCCCTCCTCATATCAGCAGAAAGTCCTGACAGCGAAGCGGCAATCCCGGAAACCGCTATGCTGGACGACGACGGCAACGGAACTATAGCTGAAATGCCGGAAGACCCGGATGAAGCATTCGCCTGGCTCGAATCCCTTGCCGCCCAACATGGCGCAGAGGAAGAAGCACTTTCTACTCCCATAGAAGAAAGAGACACATCTGTACCGGACTGGCTCCAGGAATCAAAAGGAGCACAAGTGCCGGCAGACAACGAACCTGCTCTGACAGAAGCAGTCGCCCATGATTCCCTCCCGGACTGGCTCCAGGATCTGGACAAAGAAACCACTGAAACCCAATCCGCAGCGGAAAGCCAACCTGCAGCAGCAGAATCAACACCCCCCAAAACCGCAGCCGGCGGAAATTTCACCGACTGGCTCCATGAACTGGACGAGGAAGAAATTTCTCCAACCAGTGAAGAAATCCCTGCACAGCCAGCACCCCGTGACGAAGTCCCTGACTGGCTTCAAGACTTCAACGATACCATCCCGCAAGACACCGGGCAAGCAGATGCCGAACCAGAAACGGCGAATAGGCCAATGATGGAAGAAACATCGGCATCAACATCTCTACCCGAAGAACCGGCCGAACAACAACCTGTCGAAAGCATATCCGTCCCCGACTGGCTCAATGACCTTGCCGAAGAAGATCCATCACAAGCCGAAGAAATACCAGAGCCCACGCAGGAACCGCAAGATATCCTGCCAGACTGGATGAAACAGGAAGATAAAACCGCAGACGAACTTCCTCCCGCAGCAAAATCAACCGCACTCCCCGACTGGCTGGAGAGTCTGAAACCCGCCGATACGGTCACACCACCACCCGCAGAAACAACATCTGAACCAGCAGCAGAGATAGAACAGTCCGTATCTATGCGCCCGGCAGCACCAGATGACGAAATGCTTGCCGCCTTACTCGACTCCAGAGATGAAATCCAACGCCCGCCGAGTGATGAAATGCCGGAAGACCCGGATGAAGCATTTGCCTGGCTGGAATCGCTGGCCGCCAAACACGGCGCCGAAGAAGATGCTCTCATAACTGCCGCAGATGAACGGCAGGAAGCCCCCCCCGATTGGGTACAGGAACTCGGTACAGAATCAGGGGTACAAGAGAAAACAGAACAAACCCACGCCGATACGGTATCCATCAGCGACCTGGATACCGGTGTTGACCTATTGGATGCTGCTGAAGAAACTCCGGCGGATACTGTTCCTGAACGGGACGAAGCAGAGGCCCAGGCCCAACAATGGCTGCAATCGCTTGCTTCTGGAAAGTCTGCTGAAGACCTGGCAGCATCGACCGCAGATCAAGTTGTACCGCATATGCCTGAACAGCCAGAAGAAGAACCTGCCCAAACAACTGTAACCACGCAAGCAGACGAGATACCATCAGATCCCGCTGCAGCGTTTGCCTGGCTGGAATCCCTGGCCGCCCAACACGGTGCCGATGAAGAATCCCTTTCTACACCACCTGAAGACAGGGACAGCACAACACCGGATTGGCTCCATGACGAACAAATTCTTCCTGAGGCGCAACCGGAGCAGCGCCTTGAATCCATTGAAATTGAAGAAGAAGACGAGCCGCTATCGGCACAGGAAAATCTCCTGCCAACAGAAGATTCAACCTTGGTCGAACGGCCGACCGAACCCGGCCTGCCTGCCTGGCTGAAAGAATTTGAAGAACCCCTGGCCGAAGAAACCCCGGAAGAACCAGAACGCACACCTCAATCGTCGCAAGATGAAACAATTATCCAATGGCTTCAAAATATGGATGAAGAAGAAAGCCCGGCTGACGAACCAACCAGCGCCCCCCCCGCGCCAGGATCAGCTTCAAAAGACGTCATCACCGAGCCAGTCAAAGCGGTTGAAAAACCAGCAGATGATCAACTTCCTGTTGAAGCACAGCAGGAAATTGAACAGCCCATAATTCAGGAACCCGCACCTGAATTCCCTGCGCTGCCTGTCCAGGAAACACATCCAGCCGGGGAAGCCGTCGTCCAGGACGGAGAACAAGCCGCTGAACCTGAGCCAGCATCCATCCGGGAAGCCGAGTCCAGAACAGACTTCGCCGCTGCCCCTGCCGCGCTCTCGGAGGCACAAAAATTATTGAACAAGGCCCAAATCGAAGATTCTGTCGCCCTCTACAAAATACTGATGGAAGACGAATCTCAGCTTGACGCGGTCATTAAAGACTTGAATGACGCTTTGCTGCGCCATCCCGTCGATTCAATTCTCTGGTTAACAC
>Ga0334889_1003764_pt1 | contig 14421 bp, 11 predicted proteins | sample GraSluR1_MG_2_FD_207222 | JGI IMG/M metagenome (GOLD analysis project Ga0334889, IMG submission 207222) | Sludge microbial communities from methane-producing bioreactor in Wageningen University, Netherlands - Granular Sludge_8_08-R1 | ecosystem: Engineered > Bioreactor > Anaerobic > Unclassified... | reverse complement strand
GCTAGAGGAAGAGCAGCGCGACCAGACGCGCGCCGAAATGTGCCGGCAAAACGGCGTGCAACTCTTCTTGATCGACCCGATGGAGGATCCGGTCAAGCAACTCGACACCTTGACGCGCCTGCTCTCGCGCGCCAGCCGCATGCTCGCCCAGAGCGACCGGCCGGACCGCGAAAAAGCGCGCTGGATGCCGAAGCTGGCTGAGGCTCGCGAACGCGTCTCCGCCCTGCGCAGCCGCGTAGACAAAGCCCCGGAACAGATGATGGCGAACCTGGCCGAAAGCTGGCGCGACCGCGAAGCCGGCCCGCCGCCTGCACCCGAGCCGCTGCCCATGCCTGCGGTGGCGACCGTCGCCATTCAGGACCTGTCCGTGGGCCGGCGCGTGGCGCATGAACGATTCGGCCCCGGCGTCATCACCGCGCGTGAAGGCGATGGCGCCGAGGCCAAAATTACCATCCTCTTTGACGGCGAACAGGAACGAACGTTCCTGCTCGCCCTGGTCCAGGACAAACTGCACATCCTGGCCTAGGCCTGCCCCAAGCCGTACTTATTCAAACGGCTCGTTGACGAAGCCGCTGCCGCTCGACCCATAAGATGCCGGCTCTTCGGGCTGGCTTTCCTGGTGCATGCGCAGCAGCAACGCGGCGGTCAACCGCGTATTTTCCTCCATGGCAAGCGACAGGTGCAGCGATTCGCCAACCACGTAGAAGACCAAGAAGTTCATAAAACCATACAATAGAATAAAAATGCCGATCATGATCCCGCCGGCGGCGCCCGCTATCGCGCCCTGGGGCAGCGCGTTGGCTAGGACCTCGGTCACCGCGTTCGAACTGCCTGCGATCACGGCTAGTATCGCGAACAGGACGCTAAGCACCAGGATGATCCAGGCGATCACCTTCATAAGCGTGCCGAAAAAGCGCAAAACGCCAAAGCGCTTCGGGACTGTCATGGCTTCCCTCCTCAAACGTGGTTGGACTGCGCTCGCTGTTCGTCAGATTCCAATGGGCGGAGAGGCGGCAAGATCACCTGCCGCCCTCATTCTACATCATCCGCAACCGCTTGACTAGCGCCCTTTTTATTAGCCCCGGGTGCGTGTCAGCCGCCCTCTCGTGCGCCCGCGGCGGCCCGGCGCAGAACGCGGCGAAGAAGAACGGCGACCATTTCGTGACGGTACTCCTGCGAAGCGCGGTGCTTGCTGGTGCGCAGTTGGGCCTGGGCTTGCGCGGCCGCAACCGCCGCCTCGATGGCCGCGTCGTCGCAACGCCCCGCCGCCAACAACGCCGCTTCCGCCTCTCCGGCGCGGAAAGGGATCGGCCCCGCCGGCCCGACGGCGATGACCGCTTCGGTCGCCCGCTCCCCCGTCGCATCCAGCGTCAACTTGGCCGCGACGCCCAGGATGGGCAAGGCGACGCCCTGCGGCCGCATGATGCGGTCGAAGGCGCTGGCCTGGTGCGGGCGCAGAACGGGAAAACGGAACGCGCTCAGCAGTTGGTGTTGCGCCAGGGTGTTGCGGCCCGGCCCGGCAAAGAGCGAGAGCAGCGGCTGCCAAGCGTACTCCACGCGCCCGTCCGCGGCCAGCGTGCAGACCTGGGCCTGGGCTTCCAGCGCCAGCAGGCCGATGGTCCCGTCTGCGGCAGGTAGGGCATGGGCGACGTTGCCGCCGAGGGTTGCCACATTGCGCACCTGCGGCCCGCCTACCGCGCTACAGCTTTCGGCCAAGGCCGCGCCATGACGGCGCACCAGCGCGCTGCGCTCAAGCTGGGCATGGGTGACGGCCGCGCCGATCACGATCCAGCCGTCTTCTTGGCGGATTTGGTCGAAACCGGCGATCCGGGTAACGTCGACCAGGGCATGCAGCGGCGGCTGGTTGCCCTGCTGCATGTCCAGGATCAGGTCCGTACCGCCGGCCACGATGCGCGCCTGGTCGCCATACTGCTGCAACAGCGCTAGGGCGTCGTGAACGGTCTGCGGCGTATGGTAGGCTTGCCAAAGCGTCATCGAGTTAACCGCTCCCTATCGATGTTTCCGGATCAGTACCCTTCGCCTACGGCTGACGGCTCTACCTTGCCCCAGAAGGCTCGGTAGACGTAAACCGTGTAACCGAGGAAAAGGATGGCGCCAAAGGTAAACCAAATCAAACCCACGCGCAAGCCGAAAGGCGCGGCCGCGGCGTTCTCAATTGTTAGGCTGTGGGCCGGGTCGGTGGTGGCGATGAGCAAATACGGGTAGATGCCATAAGCCGCCGAAACGATCATCAAAAGGATGTAGCCGCCGGAAGCGATGAAGGCGTGCAGCGCCTTGCCGCGACGCTGGGCAATGCCCACGTAGGCCAACGCGGCCACGCCTGCAATCGGCAGGATGAAGCCGGCCGGATGGGTGATATAGCGCTGCACCACCAGCGGCTGGATCAGCGGCGTGATCACGACAGCCGCCACGGTCAGCGCCACGACCGGCCAATAGGCCAGGGAAGCGGTGCGCGCGGCCCTTTGTCCGACGGGCTGGCCGACCTTGAAGGCCAGGAAGTTGCCGCCATGCATGATCAGCGCGGCCACCCCCAGCAGCCCGATCATCACAGTGAACCAGTCGAGAATGCCCTGCGGGTCGGCGTAGGGCAGAAGATTGGTCCACAGCGCTACGAAGAAATAGCCTTGCTCATTCAACGGTACGCCGCGCAGCAGGTTGCCCAGGGCGACGCCGAACAGCAGGGCTAGGCCGATGCTGGCGGCGCTGAAGATCACATCCCAAAACTCACCCCACAGATGGTGGTGAACGTGGTGGCGCAACTCAATCGCCAAGCCGCGCAGGATCAGAAGCCACAGCACCATGAACAGCGCCAGATAGAGGCCGCTGAAAGCCGAGGCATAGAGCAGCGGAAAGGCGAAAAAGAGCACGCCGCCCGAAGCGATCAGCCACACCTCGTTGCCGTCCCACAGCGGGCCGATGGCGTTGAGCACGGCGCGGCGTTCTTTATCCTTGCGCGCCACCCAGAGGTATTGGGCGCCGACGCCGAAGTCGAACCCATCGAGCACGATGTACATGCCGAGCATGACGGCGAGGATCGCAAACCATATCGTAGCCATGTTAAATCGCCTCCGGTGCGGCGGGCAGGGACGTGTCCGATTCCGGTTCATCGGACGGCTGCGGCCCTTTGAGGATGACGTTGAGGATGAGCATGACGTAGAGCAGACCCATGGCGAAATAGAGACCTAGGAAGCCGAGCAGGGTGAACAGGGTATTGCCCTCCGCCACCAGCGGGGAGGAGCCGTCCACGGTGCGCAACAAGCCATACACCAGCCACGGCTGCCGGCCAACCTCGGCCGTGATCCAACCGGCGGTGGTGGCGATGATGGGGAAAGGCGCCGCCAACATGATCGGCCACAGCAGCCAGCGGCTGTCGTAGAGCCGGCCGCGCCACAGGAAGATGAGCGCTAGTGTCATGACGCCGGCAAACATCGTCCCCAGCCCAACCATGATGTGATAGGCATAGTAGACCAGCGGAATGTTGTCCGGCCAGCGCTCTCTGGGGAAAGCGTCCAGCCCCTTAATCTCGGCGTCAAACCGTTGATAGGTCATAAAGCTGAGCATCTTGGGGATGTAGAAAGGGTTGTCGAGCGTCATGGTCTCCATGTTGGGCTGGCCCATGATGATCAGCGGCGCGCCCTCTTCCGTTCGGAACACCCCTTCCATCGCCGCCGCCTTTTCGGGCTGGAACTTGAAGACCTGCAGCGAATTGCGGTCGCCGGTGGGGAAGATGAGCAGCACGCTGGCAATCGCCGCCACGATTACGCCCGTGCTCAAGAAGGTTCGCCCATACGCCTCGTGCTGCTTGGCTAACAGGTAGAAGGCCCCCAGCCCGGCCATGATAAACGAAGCGGTCGCCACCGAAGCCGTCATGTTGTGCCAGTATTGCCAGAAGATCCAGCGGTTCGTCAGCAGCCCAACCAGGCTGTTGACCGTCACGTTGCCGTTGGCGGTCACCTCATAGGCGACGGGGTGCTGCATCCAGGCGTTGGTGGCGATGATGAAGTAGGCCGAAAGCCATGTGCCCACGAAGATCATCAGCGTGGCAAACCAGTGGACGCGCTGCCCCAAGCGCTTTTCGCCGAAGAGCAGAATGCCCAGGAAGGTGGATTCGAGGAAGAAGGCGAATGTCCCTTCCATGGCCAGGGTCTGGCCGATGACGCCGCCGGCGTACTCCGAAAACCTCGCCCAATTCGTGCCGAACTGAAACTCCATCGGGATGCCGGTCACGACGCCGAAGACGAAGGTGATGGCAAAGACCTTCGTCCAAAAGCGGGTGATTTCGTTGTAATGCTCATCGCCGCTGCGCAGTGCGCGCGTCTTGAAGTACAAAAGCAGCAGCGCCAACCCCATAGTCAACTGTGGAAAGAGGTAATGGAAGGTGATGGTCACGGCGAATTGCAGCCGTTCGAAGATCAACATATGTTCCATAGCGGGCGATCTCCTGGAGTGCTGGTCTACGTTGGGCGCGGCGATGTGAACAACGACGCCCGCGCGCGGCCGGGCGCCAAGGCGGAACGGCCTCACTCTCCGGCAAGGCCGAAAATGAGGCGATCTAGCGGATGAGAGACGACGCCGGATTACATGACGAAACCTCAGAACCGGGGTGGGCTAAGGCTCCTAGAAAGCGGATAGTTCAAGTCATTGTAGGAGAGGAGCAGGCGGATGTCAAAGCAGGCGGCGATAGAAGATTGGGGCGTGTCTCAAATATGGTCCGCGGGGATAAAGCGACTTACGACCGTGGAGCGGAACTCCTCGGCGAGGATGTCCATAAGGATGACGTCGTACTTACGCCCGCCGATGATACGCGCCTGCCGCCTCCGGCCAATGACTTTGAAGCCGGCCCGCTCATAACAGCCAAGGGCGCGGGCGTTGAACTCGAATGCGCCCAACATGATGCTGTTCAAATTGAGCAGATTAAAGCCGTAGTCGACCAGCAGTTTCACGGCATCCTGGCCGTACCCCTGTCCCCAGCGCTCCTTCTCGCCGATGACCATGCCGAGCATGGCGTTGCGGTCGACGTGGTTGATGTCGAACAGTGCACACCGTCCGATCAGCGTATCCGTCGCCAGGTCTACGATGCTGAAGACGTGCGCCTGATCGCGCACAAAGCTCTCGGCTATCTCTTGCGCCTTCTCCAGGGTGATGGGCGTATAGGCTTCGTCGCCCAGGGGGATGGCGACGGCTAGATCGTTCTCCCACTTGGCCCAGTACGCCGCGTCTTCCGGGTTGCACGGCGAGAGATAACATTTCTCGCCCACAAGCTTCTTGTAATGAGGCATGGCTGCTCCTAATTCAGGCCTAATCAGGCGAGATAGGCCGCGGCAAGGCGACCGGCCTTTTGGCGAGAACGACTTCCCACACAACCTTGGGTTGGCGATAGCGGCGGATGGTCATTTCCTGGGCGGACAGGCACTGCCAGCCCGTGTCGAACAGGGCGTCGAGTGCGATCACGTCGAAGAAGCGCTTGCGGCGCGCGCCCACCTGATAATAACTCGGCGCGATCTCGTCGTGCCCGCTCGCGCCGTAATTCACGTCCTGGGTCGAGTTCAGCCGGCAGAGCAACAGCCCGCCGCCGGTCAGGCAGCGGCGAATATCAGCGACGATGGCGAGGGTCTGCTCCCACTCGAAATAGTGCAGGCAAAGACTGGCGATCACCGCGGGCAGGCTGCGGTCGGCAAAGGGCAGCGGACGGCGCAAGTCATGCTGCAGCAAGACCGCGCCGGGCGCGCGGCGCGCACACGTCGCCAGCCGCTCTTGCGTAAGTTCCGTGGCGATGACGCGGTAGCCCTTGTTCAGCAGATAGGCGGTATCGCGGCCGTCCCCGCAGCCTAGCTCCAGGATCGGTGCAATAGACGAGGGCGCGCCGATGCGGCGAAGCCACCTGCGCAACCATAGATCAGCATTCGTAGACATGTTGGTCTTGCCTCGACCGCTTGCGGCGCACGTCGAGCGTACTAGACAGGGAATGTACTGCCTGTCGCCCAACGGCATCCACAGTGCGGCGGGCCCTAGCGCGCTGTGACCTGGGCGGCGCGGCCGCGGTGACGGTAGATGAGCACGGCCAACGAAACTGCAACGGCGATGGCCGAGAGCACGTGCACCACGTTGAACGGCGTGCCGGGGAAGAACCACGAATCCGTGCGCACGAACTCGATCATAAAACGGCCTGCCGGGTACCAGATCAGGTAGAGCAGCAAGAGATCCCCCGGCAGCAGCCGGTCTTCAAAACGGCGCGAGATCCAGAAAAGCAGCCCAAAGCCCACGAAGTTCCAGAGCGACTCGTAGAGAAAGAGCGGTTGAAAGCGCACGCTTTCGGGATAGGCAGCCAGGTCGTTGTAGGGCGGGATGCGGTGCTCGGCGTCGATGCGCAGTCCCCAGGGCAGCGTAGTCGGCGGGCCGTATAGCTCCTGGTTGATGAAGTTAGCAAGGCGCCCGATGGCCTGACCGAGCGGCGCGCCCAGGGCCACCGCGTCCAAATACAGCAAGGCGGACAGCTTGCGCCAGCGCGCGAACGCGAAAAGCGCGATGCCGCCGAAGATGAACGCCCCATAGATGTGGATGCCGCCCGTCCAGATCTGTAGAATGGTCCAAGGGTTATCGAGGAAGCGACCGATGCCCTCCGGCGTGCGCGGCGACTGGATAAAGACGTAGTAGAGCCGCGCGCCGATCAGCGCCGGGATGAGGACGAAGAGCAGCATGTCCCACACGTTGTCGCCGTTATCGCCCTTGCGTTCGACATAGCGGCTGGCGACGGTGGCGGCGGCGATCATGCCGCCGACGAGCAGCAAGCCGTACCAGCGCATAGCAAGCGGGCCGATCTGGAAGAGGATGGGGTCAAATGGCGGATACATGGCGTCTCCCTAGGCGTGGGGCAGAGTTCGTAAGGGCGGGCTGCGCAGGCGAGTGTATGCCGTCTGGCGCTATTCGAGATAGCCCAGTGCGCGCAGGCGTTGGCGCAGTTGCGGGTCGCTTTGGCCGGCCACGCCGCCGGTGGGGACGGCTTGCGCTTCGGCCTGGCGTTCGTAATCGCTCAGGAACTCGCTCATCTCCGCGACCTTGGCAGGCATAGCCGCGGCGAGGTTTTGCGTCTCCCTGGCGTCTTCGACGAAGTTGAAAAGCTCGCGGTAGTCCTCGCCGGTGAGGATGAGCTTATAGGGCGTCTGCCACACGGCGCGGCGGCGCTGGTCGCAGCGATATTCGGCCACAAGCTGCGGTTTCTGCCTGCGGATGATCTTGAGCACGTTTTCGTCGGTAATGGCCTCGGCGAAGACGACGCCGCGGTCGAGGTCCGCGCCTTGGGCGAGCGAATAGCGCTCCTCGCCGGCATCGGCCAAGCCGGCGGCGGCCAATGCGGTGTGGAACAGCCGCCGGGTAGAGACCGGGTGATCCACGGTGGCGCCGCGCGGCAGGTCGCCATTGGGGTCGCGAATGATTAGAGGGACGTGGGTCAGCTCGTTGTAGAGCGAAATGCTGTGGCCGACGAAGTCTTTTTCGCCCAGGTGGTCGCCGTGATCCGCCACGATGATCACATGGGTGCGGTCCAGCGCGCCGCTGGTGCGCAGCCGTTCGAAGAAGGCGCCAAGCTGCTCGTCTTGGGTGGCGACTTCGGCGTTGTACATGCCGCTGATGATGGCGCGGCGGCGTTCGTCCATATCGTCGCCCAGGGGCGTGAGCCAGCCGAGCACGTCGCTGTTGAAGCGCTGCAAATAGCGCTGCGCCGCCTTGTCGCCGAGAAAGTCCGGCGCAAAGCGCTCGATATATTCCCGCTTGGGATGAAAAGGCATGTGCGTGCCCATGACGTTGACGAAGGCGAAGATGGGTTGCTTCTGCGCCACCCTCTTGCGCTCCACGAGCAGGCGAGCGGCGTCGTTGAGGGATTTGCCCGTATTGCCCTTGAAGCTGAGCGCAGTCTGCCACAGGGGAACCATCAACGGCGTGAAGGCGAACTCGAGCAGGGCATCGGAACGGGCGAAGGAGTCCTGCAGACGGTGCAGCCACTTGGAGAGGTGGCGCTTAAAAAACTGGCGATAGCGCCCCGTCAGGCGAGAACGTGCGCCGGCCTGGTTGGGCCGCGAGGTAAGCAGACCGCTGTAGTTGAGAAAGCTGTAGAAGCCGCGGCGCAGGCCGTTGTCGACCACGCCGACCAGCGGGTTGTTACAGAACGCCGCGGTGTAATAGCCGCCTTGTTGCAGCCGCTCTGCCAACGTGGGCAGCGCCGCGGGCACGCGCGACGATGACTTCTGCGTGCGGTGCACCGCCGGATAGACGCCCGTAAACATGGACGTATGCGACGGGATGGTCCACTGCGCGGTGGAGATGCCGTGGCGGAAGCGAGTGGCGTCCGCAGCCAGCGCATCGAGGTGCGGCGAAATCTCTTCCGGAAAGCCGTAGGCGGAGAGCCGGTCCACGCGCTGTGTGTCCAGGACCAGGAAGAGAATGTCGGGGCGAGCGGTCATAACGAACTCCTTATCGGCCGGGTTGCCGCACGGGCGGGCGCGGTCTTGCACCATGCGCGTACTACTATACTTGCTGCGGCGTGATTTGGGCAACCCGCCGGCGCGGGGAGGGCGCATTCAGGATGGAGGAGAAGTATGAAGCAGGAGGGCGTACAAGGCTGTAGCCATTTTGTAGCCGCAGCCCTGTTAGGGTGAGTCAGCAGGAGCGGCCACAACCGCCACGCCGCTCCGGGCGAAGATCTCCCGCGAAAGGAGGGCGTCGATGAAGACCGTAGTCGCCGGAGCGCTAGGGGAATGCGTACATGTGGCCGGCGTACTGAGTTTTCTACATCTGGCCGAAGAAGCGGGATGGCATACCGTGTTTCTTGGGCCTGCCGTGCCGGTGGAGGAGTTCTTGGCTGCGGTGCGCCGTGAAAAGGCGGAACTGGCTGCGGCATCCTACCGGCTTACGCCTGAAACGGGGCAATCACTGCTGCGTGAGTTCAAGGCCCAGGCGCAGCCGTTGGCCGAGACGGGCGTGCGCTTCGTGTTTGGCGGTACGCCGCCGGTGGCAGAGATCGCCAGGGGCCTGGGCATTTTCGAGCGCTGCTTCGACGGCAGCGAACCAATCGAGGCGATCCGCGCATATTTAGCCGGTCGAACGGATGATACAACGGCGCCGGAACCGATCCCGCAGACGACGCTGGAACGGATCGCCTGGAAGTCACCGGTTCCGCTGTTGCGCCATCATTTTGGACAACCTACGGTAGCAGCGACTGTCGAAGGCATCCGTCGCATTGCAGAAGCGGGCGTGCTCGACGTTGTGTCGATTGGTCCTGATCAAGATGCACAGGAGAACTTCTTCCATCCGGAACGGCAGGACCCGCGGCGCGCCGGCGCCGGCGGCGTCCCCGTGCGAAGCGTCGATGACTACCGGGCTCTCTACGCGGCGAGCCGCCGCGGCAATTACCCGTTGCTGCGCACCTATTCGGGCACGGATGATTTCATCCGCCTGGCGGAGATGTACGTGGAGACAATCCACATCGCTTGGGGGGCGGTTCCTCTCTTCTGGTTCAATCGGATGGACGAGCGCGGGCCGTGGGACCTGGAAGGCTCGATCCGAGAGCATCAAAAACTGATGGCGTGGTATGCCGCGCGCGGGATGCCTGTCGAAGTAAATGAGCCGCACCATTGGGGGCTGCGCTACGCGCCCGACGTGGTGTGCGTGGCGGCGGCCTATCTGTCGGCCTATAACGCCCGCGCACAGGGTGTGCGCGATTATATTGCACAACTGATGTTCAACAGCCCGCGCGAATTGTCGGACTCTATGGACCTGGCGAAGATGCTGGCAATGCTCACGATCACTCAACCGCTGGCAGGGCCGAACTTCCACATCTGGCGACAAACGCGCACCGGTCTGTTGAGCTACCCGCTCGAACCGGCAGCAGCCCGCGCCCATTTGGCCGCCAGCGTTTATCTGCAAATGGCGCTACATCCGCACATTGTGCATGTGGTGAGCCACAGCGAGGCCCATCATGCAGCTAAGGCCGACGACGTGATCGAAGCTTGTCAGATGGCGCACCAGGCCATCGCCAACGCGCAACGCGGCGCGCCGGACATGACCCAGGACCCGGCGGTGCAGGCGCGTAGCCGCGAACTGACAGTGCAAGCACATATGCTGTTGGAGCGCCTGCGCGAGTTAGCGTCGCCCGGCGTGGAGGATCCGTTGACCGACCCGACCACGCTGGCGCGGGCGGTTTCTTGCGGATATTTGGATGCGCCACACCTGCGTAATAACAGATATGCGCCGGGACGCATCGTCACGCGCATCGATGAACGCGGAGCGTGTGTGGCGGTGGATCCGCAAGATGGCCGGGTCCTGGATGAAAACGCGCGCCTGGCTGCGATCGACGTACACCGGCGGCGTTAATCCCCTGAAGAGCGACTTGGCGAGAGGAGGCAGGCATGAACAGCAAGAGGCGCTACACGGTCATCGGCGCCGGACATGGCGGCAAGGCGATGGCGGCGCACCTGGCCCTCATGGGGTTCGAGGTAACGCTGTATAACCGCACGCCGGCCAACGTGGCCGCTATCAAGATGCGCAGCGGCATCGATCTGGAGAGCTATCCGGAGGGGCCGCGCGGCTTTGGCCGCCTGGCTATGGTTACATCGTTGATGGACAAGGCGCTGGACGGCGCGGATGTGGTCATGGCGGTAACGCCCTCAACAGCGCACCGGGAGATTGCGCAACAGGCGGCGCCACACCTGCGCGACGGACAAATTGTCGTGTTGCACCCAGGGCGCACGCTGGGCGCAATCGAGTTCAAGCAAATCCTGCAACAGAGCGGCTGCAGTGCGGACGTGACGGTGGCCGAGGCGGAGACCTTCATCTACGCGAGCCGCTCAGAAGGGCCTGCGCAGGCACGGATTTTCCGCATCAAGAACACGGTGCCGATAGCCGCCCTACCCTCCGGCCGCACCGCGCGCGTGATCGAGGCGCTATCGCCGGCCTATCCGCAGTTCATCGACGGTGAGGATGTGCTGCACACAAGCCTCAATAACATGGGCGCGATCTTCCACCCGGCTATGACTCTACTCAACGCCGGACGGATCGAATCAACGGGCGGGCGCTATCAGTTCTACATGGAAGGGGTGACGCCTTCGGTGGCGAGGGTGCTGGAGGTGCTGGACCGCGAGCGGGTAACGGTGGCGGCGGCGCTGGGCATCCGCGCCCAGACAGGACTAGAGTGGCTGGAGCGAGCCTATAATGCGCGCGGAGAGACGCTGTACGCGGCGATCCAGGCGCAGGAAGGCTACTCCGGGATCATGGCCCCGCCCTCGCTCAACCACCGCTACATCACCGAAGACGTGCCCATGAGCCTTGTGCCGATCGCTTCGTTGGCCGCCCACTACGGGGTATCGGTGCGAGGGATCGACAGCATCATCCGCCTAGCCTGCATCGTACACCGGACAGACTATTGGCGGCGCGGGCGCACTCTAGACAAACTGGGGCTAGCCGGGCTAAGCGTCAGCGAGTTAACGCGCTATGTACACGAAGGATGCGCCATCCCTGCGCTAGACAAGCTGCCGGAGGAGCGCCGGCCGCAAGCCGCCTAAGAGCCGAAGAGAGGGGACGTTGTCTGGGGCGAGGCAGGCGCGTCTCGCCCCAGACCTGACGCATCTTCCTTACTGAATCTTGCTTACCAGATGGACGCCATGCGCCAAACGTGCACCGACTCGAAATCGGCCGCGCCCCCTTCGGCGGCCAGGCTAATGCCGTTATCGGCACGCTCCGGGTAAACAACCTGGGTGATGGCCTGCTCCCCGTCGTTGACGAAGACCTCCAGCACGCTCCTGTCCAGGAAAATTTGCAAGTCGATGCCGGGCCCTGAGTCCAGGGCGACGGTCGTCTCGCCCACGCGCAGACTCGTTCCGTCGTACTCAATGGGGATGCCGCGACTGCCGTCCTCGGCGGCGCGCAGCCACAACCCGGCGCGAGCCGCGCCCTGCAGCGTCAGCCGGGCGTTGATCTCCAGCGCGTCGCCCTGGGCGGGCAGGGATTGGCGCGCGGCGTTAAGTTGCAGCGCGCCGTCGAAAAGCTGCTCGGCGCGCAGTTGCGCCAGCGCAGGCACAGGCCGCTGTCGCGGCAGGCCGTCGGGGCCGAGGCTGAGCAAGCGCGGCAGCGCCAGACAGCCGCTCCAACCTTGCCCGTTCTTAAAGCCGCGCACCCAGCCGAAGAGGACGCAGTTCCCCTGCGGGTCATAGAGAATATTGGTGGCGTAGAAGCGCGGGTCGCATGGCTCCGGCAAGAGCCGGCCGCGAAGGTCGATGCTCCCGACGCCAGGGTCTAGCAGGCCTGTGCGCTCCGGCGTAAAGGTCAGCCGGTCGACATCGAAAATGCCGACGGCGTAATGGACCGGCGCATAGGGAGAAAGCAGCAGCACGAACTTGTCGCCCAACGGGAAGAAGTTGGGGCATTCGCAGAAGATCATCTCGCTGCGCGGCCGCGTGTAAATAGGGCCGTGGCAGCGCCAGTTGGCGAGGCTGCCGTCCTCGGCCTCGAAAAGCACGACATGGGCGTTGTCGCCTTCGGCTGCGCCGAGCACGAGGAAGGTGCGGCCTGCGGTGCGAAAGATGAACGGGTCGCGCCAACTCGGTTCAAAGCGGGGCACGCCTTTTTCACCCAGGGCCAGGATCGGGTTCTGGGGATGCGGCTGCCAGGTGAGCAGGTCGTCATCGCCCACCGCGGCGCGCTGCTGGAAGGGGCGCTTTCTCCCCAAGCCGACGCTGGTGTAGAAGGCAACCGGCCGCCCCTCCTCGTTGATGGCCGCGCATCCCGACCAGACGCCGGATTCGTCTAGGTCATAGGATGGCGGGATCGCAATCGGCAACTGCTCCCAGTGCACCAGGTCCTTGCTGCGCGTGTGGCCCCAGTGAATGTCGTGAGAGAAATCGGCGTAGGGGTTGAACTGGTAGAAGACGTGGTAATAGCCGTTGTGATAGATTGTGCCGTTGGGGTCGTTCATCCAATAGGCGGGCGGCCGGAAGTGATAGATCGGCCGGTTGGGATCATGGGCGACCAGAGGCGCTTGTGCGGCGACGCTGGCTTCGGCGGCGGCTATGGCGGGGCGGATCTCTTGTTGTGGCATACAGACTCCAAGTTTGGCAGATAAATTAATGGCGAAACGACTACGAAACAATCGCGAGGCGCGAATCACGCGCCCATTTCACCCTGCGCCCTAGCGCCCAAGCTTGCGCAGCCAACGGTTGAAACTGCGACCGGGCTTGCGCGGTTCGGGCGCGGGGCTGGTGGCGGCCTCGATCCAGAATTGAAGCGCGTCGGGCGGAATGCCCAGATCGCGGTAGGAACCGGCCTGGTCCGCGGCCTTGTAGTAGGCGATGACGCGGCGCGCGGCATGGCGGCGCACATCTACGGGCCACGAAACCCAATCGCGGAAGTAGGTCCATACCCCGCGGCGCACCGCGGTGACGGCAATGGCGGCCACGTCCTCGACGGTCCAGGCGATCGGCAGCTTGGCCGCGGCGGTGCGCATGGCGGTGACATCGTGCAGGATATCCACGAAATTAGCCTCGGTGAGAAAGGGCGAAGGCGTGGGCCGCAGGTAATAGACGAAGAGATGCTGGCGCGAGCGGGTCAGCGCGGTGTAGAGCAGACGCCGTTCCTCTTCGATGTCGCCGGCAAGGTGATGCGGCAACACATCCGGCTCGCAGGAGGGGATGAACACGACCGGCCATTCCAGGCCGCGCGCGGCGTGGATGGTGCGAATGACCACCGCCTGGCGATTCGCCTGTTGCCGCGCCTGGGCGCGGGTCTGATCCAGCCGCTGCATGCCGGCGAGAAAGCTGCGCAGAGAGCCGCGGCCCGCGGCGAAGTCCAGAAAATGGCGCACCGTCTCGGCCTGGTCAGAACCGGTGGCAGTGAGGCCATGGCGGGTGGCGAGGAAGACGGCATACCCCAGCCGTTCATCCAACTCGCGCAAGACGTCTTGGGCGGAGCGATTGCTGAGCGGGCCATTGCGGAATGCGCCCGCCAGCCAGCGTAAAACAACGCCCAACGCCTGCATCTCCTCTTGGCGGGCCGGCTCTTCGGAAGCGCTCGCCGCGATGAGGACGCGGCCCATCGGCGCCTGCTGTACGAGGGCCGTCTCTGCCAGGCTCGCCGCGGCCTCAGGCGAGATGTCGCGGCGCGGCTGCGCATAGATGCGCTCCCAAGAGCGGCGAAACTGCTCAGTCTGCGCCGGAGAGAGGAACTCGCCCGCGGCCATCTGGCTGTCCAGATAGGCCAGGCGGCAGTAGTCGACGAGAGTCTGCACCTCGGGCCGCTTATAGAACGGCTCTGCGCCGGCCACGACATAGGGGATGTCCGCGGCGATAAAGGCCTGCTCTACGGGTGGCGTCTGAGCGAAGCCGCGCACGAGCACGGCCATGTCGCTATAGGACATGG
>Ga0334889_1003759_pt1 | contig 14446 bp, 16 predicted proteins | sample GraSluR1_MG_2_FD_207222 | JGI IMG/M metagenome (GOLD analysis project Ga0334889, IMG submission 207222) | Sludge microbial communities from methane-producing bioreactor in Wageningen University, Netherlands - Granular Sludge_8_08-R1 | ecosystem: Engineered > Bioreactor > Anaerobic > Unclassified... | reverse complement strand
ATATCTTTCCGGCCCGATGTTGTAATCCTCAACTTCGGGGAAATAGGTCAGCGCTTCAGGAAACGAATTTGCACCGCGGTTAAGTACTTTATTTAATATCAAGCTTTCCTGACGGATTTGCTCTTCAAAGAGGGAGTAGAGTACAACGGCCGCTGCACCTGCATCTTCTAACTGGCGCACACTGTCTACATTTTTTGAGAGGGGCGAAGATGAGGCAACCAGGGGATTTTTGAGCGGTAATCCAAGATAGGTTGTTTTCAGGTCATTCATTGTTGGCCTCCTGTGAGGGGTAATTGATTTCAATACAAGATAATCATAGCCTACTTATCAAATATTTTCAATAAAAAGCACGCCCCTGGCAGCTGCCAGGGGCGTGGGCTTCGTTATCATCGGGTTTTATTACGATTTCTTAAGCGATTCGTAATATTCCCAACTGCGTTTGGCGTCAGCTTCAGCGTTCTTCATCAGCATTTCAGCGCGGTCCTCATCGGTTTGAACGACCTGGGTGTACCGGGATTCGTTGTAGGCATAGTCCTGAACCGAGATGGTCGGCTCTTTGCTGTCGAGGGTGAAGGGCTGTTCGAGTTCCGGGTTGTAACGGAACAATATCCATGCCCCGGATTTGACAGCCTGTTCCTGCTGTAGCAGACCGTACTTCATATCATTGATCCCATGGGCGATGCAATGGGTGTAGGCGATGATCAGGGAAGGCCCGTCGTAGGCTGCCGCTTCGCGGAAGGCTTTCAGGGTCTGGTTGTCGTTGTAGCCCATGGCAACGCGGGCAACGTAGATGTTGCCATAGGTCATGGCGATGCGGGCCAGGTCTTTCTTGGGCAGGTTCTTGCCATTGGCTGCAAATTTGGCAGCAGCAGCACGCGGGGTCGCCTTGGAGGCCTGACCGCCGGTGTTGGAGTAGACTTCGGTGTCGAGCACCAGCACATTGACGTTTTTGCCGGAGGCGAGGACGTGGTCCAGACCGCCGTAACCGATGTCATAAGCCCAACCGTCGCCGCCGACAATCCACACGTCCTTGTGGACGAGGGTGTCCGCTACACTGGCCAGGTTAGCGGCTTGCGGGTCATTTTGCATGCCAGCCAGTTTTTCCTTTAATATGGCAACACGCTTGCGTTGTTCGTCGATCTGGGCGTCGGTTTTCTGCTCGGCGTTCAAAATATCATTGACGAGCGGATCACCGATTTTGGGGGACAGGGCGCTGATCAGTTCACGGGCGTATTCGCTCTGCTTGTCAAGCGTCAGACGCATGCCCATGCCGAACTCGGCGTTATCTTCAAACAGGGAGTTGGACCAGGCCGGGCCGCGTCCTTCTTCATTGACGGTCCACGGGGTGGTGGGCAGGTTGCCGCCGTAAATGGAGGAGCAGCCGGTGGCATTGGCGATGACTGAGCGGTCGCCAAACAGTTGGGACAGCAGGCGCACATATGGGGTTTCACCGCAGCCAGCACAGGCGCCGGAGAACTCAAACAGCGGCTGCAAAAGCTGAGATTTTTTGACCGTGGAAGGTTCGAAAACATTGCGGTCGGGGTTGGGCAGGTTGAAGAAGAAGGCGAAGTTTTCGCGTTCCTGGTCGCGCAGCGGAAGCTGGGGCGCCATGTTGATGGCTTTGCGATCGGGATTGGTCTTGTCTTTGGCGGGGCAGGCTTCTACGCACATGCCGCAGCCGGTGCAGTCTTCGGGAGCAACCTGAACGGTCCACATGTAACCGGGGAATTCCTTGAAACCCTTGGCGTCAATCGATTTAAAGGTTGCGGGGGCTTCTTCGAGGTATTTGGGATCATAGACCTTGGTGCGAATGGCGGCATGCGGGCAAACAAAGGCGCACTTGCCGCACTGGATACACAGGTCTTCTTCCCACACGGGGATGCTGATGGCGACGTTGCGTTTTTCCCACATGGTGGTGCCGGTGGGATAGGTGCCGTCGATCGGCATGGCGCTGACCGGCAGGTCGTCGCCGCGGGCTTCCATAATGGTGCCGAGTACGTCTTTGACAAAAGCCGGCGCTTCTGTGGAGACGATATGGCGGCGGTGCATGTCGCTGCTGGCTTGGGCGGGGACTTTCACTTCGTGGAGATTCTCCAGCGAGTTGTCAACCGCTTTGTAGTTGGCCTGCACAACCGCGTCACCGCGTTTGGCGTAGGTCTTCTCAATGCTCTTCTTGATTTGCGCAATGGCTTCATCGCGCGGGAGAATGCCGCTGATGGCGAAGAAGCAGGTCTGCATGATGGTGTTAATGCGGCCGCCCATGCCAGTGGCTTCGGCGACTTCGTAAGCGTCGATCACGTAGAATTTGAGATTCTTTTCAATGATCGCGTTTTGCACTTCGTAGGGAAGTTCGTCCCACACCTTGTCGGCAGGGAAAATGCTGTTGAGCAGGAAGATGCCGCCGGGTTTGGCGTACTTGAGGATGTCCAGCCGTTCGAGGAAAGAGAACTGGTGACAGGCGACGAAGTTGGCATCGTTTTCAACGATCAAATAAGGAGAAGGGATCGGCTTGGGGCCAAAGCGCAGATGCGAAATAGTGACGGAGCCGGATTTCTTCGAGTCGTAAACAAAGTAGCCCTGGGCATTGAAATCGGTCTCTTCACCAATGATCTTGATCGAGTTCTTGTTAGCGCCAACGGTGCCATCCGCACCCAGACCGAAGAACACACAGCGCACGGTCTCTTCGGGTTCGATGGTGAAGCTGGGGTCGTAATCAAGGCTGGTGAAGGTGACGTCATCCTTAATCCCGATGGTGAAATGGTTTTTTGGCCTGGCTTTGGACATTTCATCAAAGACGCCCTTGACCATGGCCGGGGTGAATTCTTTGGAGGAGAGGCCGTAGCGGCCGCCGATGATGCGCGGGGTTTTGCTGAAGGGAGCGGCCTCATCGGCCATGCCTTCGTTGATGGCGGTAACCACATCCTGGTAGAGGGGTTCGCCAGCGCCACCAGGCTCCTTGGTACGATCGAGGGCAGCAATGACCTTGACCGTCTTGGGCAGCGCGGCAAGCAGGTGCTTGACGGAGAAGGGGCGGAAGAGGTGGACGGTGATCACACCCACTTTCTCGCCCTGTTCGGCAAGGTATTGCGCGGTGGCTTCGGCCGTATCGGCGCCGGAGCCCATCAGGATGATGACGCGTTCGGCGTCAGGAGCACCGGCATAATCAAACAGGTGGTACTGGCGGCCAACGAGCCTGGCGAACTTATCCATGGCTTCCTGGACAATGGCAGGGGTTTTGTCATAGAAAGGATTGACGGTTTCGCGCGCCTGGAAGAAGACATCCGGGTTCTGGGCGGTACCGCGAATCACGGGACGGTCAGAGGACAGGCCGCGCTGGCGGTGATCGATGACCAGTTGGTCGTCGATCATGGCGCGCATGTCTTCGTCGTCGAGCAGTTCAATTTTGGTGACTTCGTGCGAGGTGCGGAAGCCGTCGAAGAAATGCAGGAAAGGCACGCGGCTTTTCAAGGTGGCTGCCTGGGCGATAAGGGCTATATCATGGGCTTCCTGCACGGAGCGGGAGGCGAGCATGGCAAAGCCAGTGGCGCGGGCGGCGGTGATGTCGGAATGGTCGCCGAAGATGGAAAGGGCCTGCGCCGCAATCGAGCGGGCGGAGACGTGGAAAACCGCAGCAGTCAATTCGCCGGCGATCTTGTACATATTGGGGATCATCAAGAGAAGACCCTGTGAGGCGGTGAAGGTGGTGGTCAGGGCGCCAGTAGTCAATGCCCCATGCACTGCGCCGGCCGCGCCGCCTTCAGATTGCATTTCGGTAACGCTGGGGACGGTTCCCCAGATGTTTTTGATTCCTTTGGCTGCCCAGGCATCGGCATGTTCTCCCATATTGGAAGAAGGGGTGATTGGGTAGATGGCAATTACTTCATTCAGCCGATAAGCAGTATATGCTACGGCCTCGTTTCCGTCAATTGTTACTTTTTGTCGCTTCATTTATACACTCCATAGATAAGGATAGTTTGAAAGCAGTGATTGTATATCAGCGCTGCTGTCCACACATTTAACCATCTTATATTCTATCGCTTAAAGCAGTATCTATAAAGGTTATATTGTTCCTTGATTCAACCTGTGCCTTGTCATATTTGGGTGGTGACATAATTGCGAGGGTTTCCTAATGGATGTAACAGGATTACCTAACGGCAGGATATCAATCAGGGATCAGGGCGTGTTCATTTATGGATGTGTTCTCTGATTGACGAAATTCGGGCTTTCTTCTATACTGGTACAGTTATTCGTGGTTGATTTCTGCATAATAAAGGTTGCAATGGATATTTATGTGCATGTCGCCGCAGGCGCAGCGATTGGGGTTTTGACAAAAAATGCGGCAAAAATGGTTTTTCCAGCACTTGAGGAGGAACGCGATTCGTCCGTTTCGTGCAAGCTGGCTCATGCCCTTGAGTGGTCTACGGTGTACGGGGCGGGATTTACCGGTGCCTTGATCTCCCACATTTTTCTGGATATGCTGCCGCATGGCGACTATCTGGCTTATTATGGGGATTTTTTGATCCCTGATTCGTTGTGGCTGCTGCGCGAGGGCCTGGCTGCCTTGTTGGTCCTCTTGGTCGTTGTGGTGCTGCTTCGCGGGCGGAGCAGGTTGATCGCACTGGCTGCCGGGATTGGCGGGGCGCTGCTGGATGTGGATAACCTGGCGATTGGGCTGGGGTGGATTGAACGGAGGCAGGCTTTGTCGCCTTCGCACAGCGGCCTCTGGCCGCATGGGCAGAATCTGGGCTGGATTAGTGTTGGCTTCGAGACAGGGGGGTTTTTGCTGGCGCTGGGGGTGGTGTTGGTGTACAGCCGGAGGGAGCGGTACAGGGTGGTGAGGCGGATCCCATGATATATTCTCCTCGGTAGACTCTCCGCGTTCCTAAGGAAGGACGGCTGGGCCGTCCTTTTTGGCGAGGCATGCCTCGCCACTACGATTCGTGGGGGGGGGGGATCGTTAGTCTTTCACAAATATTTCTCCGCCATCAAGAGGGCGGCGACGGTCTTGGCATCCTTGAACTGGCCTTCTCGCGCCATTTGCAGGGCTTTTTTGGCGGGGATGGCCTCCAGCTCCAAAAATTCGTCGTCATCGGCGTCCAGAGGGGCGTGGGAGAGGTTTGTAGCAAGGAAGACATACATGTGCTCATTGGCGTAGCCTGGGGCCAGGTAGAAGTCTCCCAGCAGCGTGAGCTGCCCGGCAGCCTGACCGATCTCTTCGCGGATTTCACGGCGGGCACCTTCTTCGGGCGGTTCTTTATTGTCCAGCACACCGGCCGGCAGTTCGAGCAGCATCTGCTGCGCGCCCAGGCGGTATTGGCGCACGAACCAAAGATTGCCGTCCTGGTCAAAGGGCACGACGGTGACGGAGTCATTATGATCGACCAGATCATAGGTGGTGGTGCGATCGTCAGGCAGGTGCAGAGCTACTTTTTGGATGTTGAAAGCGCGGCTTTTGTAGACGGTTTCCCGGTTGAGAATTTTGAAATTCATCTTTGCATTCCTTGGGTTGGCAGAATAAATGGCGGGGAGTTGGTTCCCCGCCACAATTATTTTGGGTATTCTGCGGTGTTGCGCTTACGGAATTTGCAGGGTCTGGCCGACAGTCAGGGCATATGGCGCCTGCATGGCGTTGGCCTGAGCGATGCTTTCCGGGAAGACATCGCCAAAGGCACAGGCGATGCTGTAGATGGTATCACCGCTTTTGACGGTGTAGGTGGTGGGATGGGGCATACGCTCACGCGGGGCGCCGCTCCAGGTGCTGCCGGTAGGGATGGAGAGGGTCGTGCCCGGGCTGACCCAGGAGTTTTGGCCGAGGCCGTTGGTGCTCAGCAGGGTGTTGGGGTCTACATTAAAGCGGCGTGCCAGGCAGTAGGGAAATTCTCCCTGCTGGAGGACGTAGGAAACGGGAACCACCGGCGTGTCGATGATGACGGGAACCGGGGTGGGGAGGGGGGTGGTTGTGGGGATGAGGATATCCACTGTGGGCAAGGTGGTTGGCGCTATTCCTGTGGGGGCAAGCGGATCGGTTGCGGGGTCTTTGGGTGCAGCAGTGGGTTCTTCGATGGGAAAGGGGTCTTCGCTGGCGGGTTCAGCCGTGGGGGGCACTTCTGCCGGCGGCGTAGACAGAGAGCGATTGCAGGCCGTCAGTGTGAGGCTTAGTATCATGATTAGGATGATGATGGCGAAATTTTTTTTCATGTTTGTTCTCCTCCTGGAGCTGTTTCCGTTTCGTATATACAGCATATGCATAATTATACAGCTTTTTTGATGCTTGAGGGAATAGATTCAATGTAGAATATATAGGGGAAATGATTTTGCAAGCGCTGATTCGGCCTTTAAAATCGTGTTGGAAAAAGAAGGGTACAAAAGAAGCAGACGATGGGTAATCTGGAGATGTATGGCAAATGGCTGGTGATTGCAGGGGTGGTGCTGGCGCTGCTGGGTGCGGTGGTGTGGCTGCTGGGCAAATTTACTGGCTGGGAATCGCTGCCAGGCACACTGCGCATTCAGGGGTCGGGTTTTACGTGTGTGGTGCCAGTATTGGCTTCCATCGTGGGCAGTGTTTTGCTGACGGTGGTGCTGAATTTGATCGTAAGGCTGATGAAAAAATAACAAAATTTGAAATTGAGGATCCATTCTTAAAACGCCCCGGATGGGGCGTTAACTGATTAATCACAATATGCAAAGAGGATGGGCTATGAAGCCTTTTTCACCAGCGTCAGCAGGTCTTTGAGGATGACTTCACGCTCACGGCTGTCGGTTGTGCTGCCAAGCTGCTCAAAGCAGGCAGCAGCAGAGGACTCAATCAGCAGCAGGCTGACGCTGCGCATGGCGGACTGAATGGCGGTGAACTGCTGAAAGATTTCATGGCAGCTGCGTTCGTCGCTGATCATCGCCTGCACACCGCGCACCTGGCCTTCAATGCGGCGCAAGCGTTTGAGCAGGTCTTGCTGCGTGTGAGGTTGTTCCAGTTTCATTTGGTTTCCTTCTATGCGTGGGCTGCACCGCAGCCCGGATTAGCATCCACTTCAGGAAAAAGGCGAGCGTGAGGGGCGGGAAGAATTACCCCCGGCAGTAACGCTGCGGCTGGCGGCGGCAGTGATCTGTTTGCGGGTCTCCTGGCTGTGGCAGTGCGGGCAGTCTTGCGGTTGGTCAACCTGCGAGAAGCTGACCAGTTTTTCAAAGGTGGTGCTGCATTGTTCGCAGCGGTATTCATAGATCGGCATAGGAAAGTCAATCTCCTTAATAGGGGTATATACTGTACTGGAGTATACCATATTGTGCGATGGCGGAGACCAGAGATTCTTTAAAAAGAAGAGCGAAAAGCAGGATCATTTTTCTCTCACCGGTTATTGTCCGCGAGGAGTATGGGTGAGCTTGACATGCAGGTTTCCTAAAGTATTGCCTTGAGAGTGCAGCGCTACGCCTTCCACCGTCTGGTCAACCGCATTGACATTTTGGTTGTTGAGCTGCAGGGGGAAGGTGTAACCGCCTTCACCGGCATACTGCTCAAAAAGTGCTTGCCACATGGTCTGAGTGAGCGGCATGGTTGCAATCTCCGGGTCTTCATCCGTGGGATCGATATATTTTTCCGCAGGCGGATGGAATTGATCCAGGGAAAGCTGGATGGTACCTTCGCAAGGTTTAAAATCATGCAGGGTGGCTTCGACATTAAAGGAAGACGCCTCACAAATCAGCTCCGGCCACATGGAATTAGAATAAGAAACCAGGCTGCCGGTGCCAGAGCCTTGCAGGGTTTGCAAGCTCAGTGCGGATACAGGTTTTACAGGAAATGCAGCTTTCAGCTCCCAGTCCTGTGTGCCAGTCAACTGGGCGGTGTAGGTCAGCTGCAGGTCAAAGACCAGTGCATTTTCGATTTGGCTGAGCAACTTACCGGTGTCTACATCTTGCCCCAGCAATGCTGCAGCGCGATGGGCATTTAAGAGGGCGTCGATATTGCGATATTCATGCTGGTTCACCAGTTCATCGAGCAGCTTTTGGGTGGCACGCTCATACATTTGGGCCAGTTCTGTCATTAACGCACTCGCACGGCCTGCTGATTCTCCGCCCAGGAGTTGGTAGCCACGGATCACGGTCAGGGTTACCTGGCTGATCGCCGGCAGATGTTCGATGTTCCCGCCGTATTCGCGGATCAATAGTTCCGTCTTTTGGAGAAGCCGTTCAAGCAGGCGCACTTCCAGAGTCAGGTCTCCTGCTTCTCCCAACAATTGCAGATTTCGTTGAGCGGCAAGCAGTCGGGTAACCAGGGCATATTCCGGGTCTAAAAATTGTGTGGCAAAATCCTGCAAGCTGGCCTGGTTTTGTTGGGTTTCCTCATTTTCGGTGCAGCGCATAGGCACGGCTGGCGGGCGGGGCACGGGAATATTTTTTTCTTTCAACAACTGGCGGGCCTGAAGGGAGAGTTCTTTATACTGTTGGCGGGCTGCTTGCAGAAGGGAATTTATTTCCGCGTCATTTAAATCGGCCGCAGTATAGGAGCTGAAATGCAAAATGGAAGCGCTTGTGCCAGTTGAGGGCTCGGCCGGCAGGGTGAAATCAAGTTTGGAGCCATCTTGCGTACCACCCAGGATCAGGGTTTGGCCTTGCAAGGCTGCCCCGCTGACCGTGAGCGTGGCCGGCAGATCCAGTTGCAAGCCGTCAGGTTCCAGCAGAACTCCCCCCGCCAGGCTGCCAGGGATGTTGGGGCTGGAAAGATTGGTCAGGGCAGTCATCTGGATTGTGTGAGGCGCACCCAGCGCCAGGGCGGGAATGTGCAGATGCCAGGTGAGCCCGGCTGCATCGGTGAGCTGAAGTTCGAGGTCCTCTCCATTGGCGGAAAATTCGCCACTGGTCTGGTGTGCCAAGTCCACCGTAAAAGAGGCACTCCCCAGCGCGGGCAAACTGGCCGCAGGCAGCGCCGGCAGATCGTCCACAAAGTGAGCCTCGCCTTCGGTCTCAACGGGCAGGCTGGCTTCGGCGGACGATAATTCATCATCAGGGGCAGGCGCAGCAGAGGGGGAAGCACCAAGCTGTGGCAGTCCACAGGCCATGCTGAGAAAACAGACAATCAGGATCAGGGAAAGAAGTTTGGAAAAGCGGATTGTACCCATTTTTATGCTCCTGGAAATAGCAGGGAACTGATAAACACTGGTTTGGATGGTAGAAGACAGCTGAACATGTTTACAAACCGGCCATGTCCACATAGATATTGAGTTTTATATTGTGTAAAGGGGAAAGGTATTTTTGAAATCTCACCATAGAATGCAGATCGAAAGAATCCCATACCCAAGGGGATCGTCCCGGAGAAAATTAAGACGCTGCGTAAAACAGAAAATTGAATGAAAGGATTGCAATAAAAATATAGCACGGAAAAGCGATATTTTCAAGCAAAATATCTGGCAGTGATGCCGATACAGGCTTGATTAAGACAACCCATATTCAGAAAATCCGTGCTTGACACAGAACGAATGTTCTGCTATATTTATAAATAGTACAAATGGTCGATCAATATAAAGATGAGGCTTTTGCTGTGACGATCAATAAAACGTCCGACATGGACGACGAACAAAGGAGTCGATGATGGCAAGAAAAAGTGCTGGAATGGGAGAACGGCATCGAAAAATTATGCGTTTCCTTTCCAAATTCCAGGATGAAAGCGGCTATTCTCCCTCAATCCGTCAGATCGGCGAGGCCATAGGGGTAAAATCGACTTCGTTGGTGGATTATTACTTAAAGCAACTGGAGGAGATGGGCAAGATTGAGCGGGATGCCCATGTCTCACGCAGTATCCGTATGGTAGAAGAGGATTCCGTTGGGGCTGCATTGGCGAATTCTGTCAAGGAGACGATTCAAAAGGCAAGCGAGATGTTTTCCATTCCGATTGCCGGGCGAATCGTTGCCAGTGCGCCGATCCCGGTGCCTTCTTCCGATGTCGGCTTTTATGATCCTGAAAGCCGCGTGGACATTGCACGCAGTTTGCTGCCTGCCAAAGAGAAACTGGATGATTTGTTTGCCCTGGAAGTGGAAGGGGATTCGATGATTGACGCAATGATCAACAGCGGCGATCTGGTGATCATGCGCCAGGCCAAAGAGGCCAGAAATGGTGAGATGGTAGCGGTGTGGCTGGATGATAACGACGAGACCACGTTGAAGTATTTCTATCAGGAAGGCAAACGGGTTCGTTTACAGCCTGCCAATCCCACGATGGAGCCGATTTATGTTGACCATCCGGAAAGTTTACGCATCATGGGCAAAGTGGTGATGGTGATCCGCCAGATTCAGGGTGTGGCGGCATAAGGGATGGTATCTCAGAGATAGTCAGTACCGCCTGCTGCGTCGATCGCGGCGGGCGGTTTTTTTTGTTGGCGGGCAGGATCACTCTCAAAGGATGCTTCGCAATGACCTGCTCCTGCAAAAAAAACATCCCTCCGAAAGGGAGGGATGTAATATTGCACGGGCTGCAATTATGCAAGTTCGATAACGGCGCCAGCGCCTTCGAGTTTGCCTTTTGCATCCTCAGCTGCTTCTTTGGTGACGTCGGAGAGGATTTTGGTGCCGGGGGTCTCTGCCATACCCTTGGCCTCAACGAGGCCCAGGCTGGTAAGCTGGCGGATAACCTTGATGACTTCGATTTTCTTCGGGCCGGTCTCTTTGAGAACGACGTCAAATTCGGTCTTTTCTTCTGCTTCTTCAGCGGGGCCAGCGGCGGCAGCGGCCACCGCAGCAACGGGAGCGGCAGCGGAGACGCCCCATTTTTCTTCCAATGCCTTGACCAGTTCGGCAGCTTCCAAAACGGTAAGCTCGCTCAACTGCTCGATCAATTTTTCCATATCAGCCATTTCAAAATCTCCTTATGAGTGATTCATTTATTATCGTATTTTTTGTAATCCCTGTGGTCAGCAGTTTTATTGACGGACCAGGAGGGTGAATTTGCAATGATTAAGCAGCGGCGCCTTTTTCTGAATAGGCTTTGGTAACTGCTGCCAAAGAACGGGCCGGTTCTGCGAGGGTACGCACGAATTTCGTGGCCGGGGCCAGAATGGTGCTGAGCAGCATGGCACGCATCACAGGCATCGGGGGCAAATCTGCCAGGGCTTTGATCTGTTGTGCGTTGACAATTTGACCGTCGAGATAGCCATACTTTATTGAAAAAATGTCTGTCTTGGTGGCCTCAGTAAATGTTTTTGCCAATGCGGGAGCATCTTCAAAAGCAAAACCAGCCAGGGTTGTCCCCACGACGTTGTCCTCGTGGAGTTCCATCTCCAAACTTTTCAATGCTTTTCGCAAGAGTGTATTTTTTACAATCCGTGCCGTACCGCCAGCTTCGCGTACCTGGGCACGCAATGTGTCGATTTCCGACATGCTCATGTGATCGAAGGACATCAAATAGACTGCCTGACTGTCGCGCAGCCATTCTTCGTATTGAGCCAACATATCTTTCTTCTGCTTCTTATTGAACGCCAATGAATATCACCTCCTTTGTGTTCAGGGTAATAAAAAAGTCTTTGCCGGTTGCGGGCAAAGACTTTGGTTTCTCACGTGGATTACGCGGGAAAAGCGGTATTTCGCTCTTTTGTCTTCACCTGGGCAGGATATTAAGCCTTGCGGCACCGGCTTTCTTTGGTGAACTAATTTTTTAATTCAACTTGGCAATTATACTTGCTTTTGTTGGTTTTGTGAAGCTATTTTTCCGCATTCATGTTTTGGGCGCCGAAGGAATCAATCTTGATGCCAGGCCCCATGGTGGATGTCATGGTGATACGGCGGATGTAGGTGCCTTTGGCAGCAGCCGGGCGGGACTTCTTGATCGCTTCCATCAAGGCTGCGAAGTTCTCGAACAGTTTCTCTGATTCGAAGGATGCTTTGCCGATGGAAACGTGCAGGTTGGCGGTCTTGTCCAGACGGTATTCCACACGGCCTGCTTTGGTTTCTTCGATCACGCGCGGCAATTCTTCCGGCTTGACAACGGTTCCAGCCTTGGGGTTCGGCATAAGACCGCGCGGCCCAAGTACACGGCCAAGGCGGCCGGCTTTGCCCATCATATCCGGGGTGGCGATGGCAACGTCAAAATCGGTGAAGCCATCCTGAATTTTCTTGATCCATTCATCCGTATCGGCCACATAGTCCGCACCGGCTTCTTCGGCCAGGCGGGCGCCTTCGCCCTGGGCAAAGACCAGGATGCGGACGGTTTTGCCCAGCCCGTGGGGGAGGACAACGACATCGCGCACCTGCTGATCTGCCTGGCGGGGGTCAAGCCCCATGCGCAGGTGAACTTCAACGGTCGCATCAAATTTGGTGATGCTGGTTTCTTTGACCAGCTCAATCGCTTCTTTGGGGGAATAATTCTGTCCAGCGACAACTTTTTCCCGTGCTGCGAGGTACTTCTTTCCATGCTTTGCCATCTTTACTCCTTGGTGGTCGTAGCGGGCAATTGCTGCAAGCCCTCCCACTATGTCAAATGATTAATCTCGATTATTTGGTGATATTGATACCCATATTTCGGGCGGTGCCTTCGATCTGACGCATAGCGCCTTCAATGTCAATGGCGTTCATGTCTTTCATTTTGATTTCGGCAATTTCTCGCAGCTGGGCGCGGCTGATCTTCCCCGCATTTACGCGGTTCGGTTCGCCGGAGCCTTTTTCGATACCGGCTGCCTGGCGGAGCAGGAATCCGGTCGGGGGCGATTTCAAAATAAAGGTGAAGGACCCGTCCTGGAAGATGGTGATTTCGGCGGGGATGATCTGGCCCATTTTACTTTGTGTTCTGGCATTGTATTCTTTACAGAAGGCCATGATGTTGATGCCATGGGTTGCCAGCGCGGGGCCGATCGGCGGGGCCGGATTTGCTTTCCCGGCGGGGATTTGTAACTTGACGACTGCTTTGATTTTCTTTGCCACGATATGCTCCTTTGTGGTGTTAGCGGGTTGGTGAACCCTCCCACAGATTTAAGTAAACCTGCGCACGCAGGCTTAAAATTACGATTTTTCTACCTGTAAAAAGTCGAGTTCGACGGGGGTTTCACGGCCAAAGAAGTTGACCATAACGCGAACTTTCGAGCGATCCATATCAATTTCTGCGACTGTGCCGCGGAAATCGTTGAATGGGCCATCAATAATGCGCACCCGTTCGCCCACTTTGAAGGATACCTTGATATGGGGGGCAACTTCTTCCATGCGCTGGAGAATTTGTTTCACTTCTTCGGGGCGCAGGGGGGTGGGGTCATTCCCCATGCCCACAAAGCCGGTGACACCGGGTGTGTTGCGCACCACATACCATGATTCTTCCGAGAGGATTAATTCCACCAGCACATAACCGGGGAACACATGACGCTCTACGGTGCGGCGTTTGCCGTCCTTGACATCGATTTCTTCCTGGGTAGGGATGACGACATCAAAGATCATGTCTTTCATCCCCATGGTTTCGATGCGCTGTTCAAGATTGTGACGCACTTTGTTTTCGTAGCCTGAGTAGCAGTGAATAACATACCAGGCACGCTGGTTGTCGGGATCTTCTTCAGCTGCTTCTGTTTCCAGCTCAGGGAAGGATGAGTCCAGGTCGGTGTCTGGTGCGGCGGGGGCGGCAGGGGTATTCAGTTGTTCGTCCAGAACACCGTCTTCCGGTTGGGAAGCGGTGGTTTGTTCTGGTTCTACGGAGGGGTTTTCTTCCTCCGGATTGATTTCGTTCTGCAAGTCCATGTACGCACCTACTTGTATTGAGATGAAAGGGAACTAGATGATGATCAACTCAATGAGATTGGAGAAGAGGAAGTCCAAAAGTCCCAGGAATGCGCCCACGACGACGATAACGACAATGACGATCTTGGTTAAGCGCCAGGCTTCTGGGGGTGTCGGCCAAACTACTTTACGGAGTTCGCCGATGGTTTCGCGCCACCAGCGCTGGATGGCGTTACTTTTTCGGGAGGTTTTCTTTTTATCTGCCATACTTTGTACTCCTTGTGTTTACGTCTAAAACGCCGCCTTTGTTGGACGGCGTTCGCTTCAAGGCAGGCCAGGTAGGAATCGAACCCACAACCTTCTGTTTTGGAGACAGACACTCTGCCAATTGAGCTACTGGCCTGGGTTATGACCGGGGCAGACATATGCCCCGGTACATTTCACAGATTATTTGGTCTCGCGGTGCATGGTGTGGGCTTTGCAGCGAGAGCAGTATTTTTTCATTTCCATACGAGCCGGGGTATTACGTCGGTTCTTCTCAGAGGTGTAATTGCGTTCCTTGCACTCTGTGCAGGCCAACGTGATAACCGGGCGGACGCCTTTTTTCTTTGCCATGGACTACCTTGCAACAGGCTTTTGGCCTGTTGACACTCCTTTATTCCAAAATCTGGGTGATCACGCCCGCGCCAACGGTCAGGCCGCCTTCGCGGATCGCGAATTTGGAGCCTTGTTCGAGGGCCACAGGAACAATCAGTTCTGCTTTCAGGTTGAT